>Ga0209169_10000096_pt1 | contig 49989 bp, 41 predicted proteins | sample HubBroMetageWRM4_FD_188346 | JGI IMG/M metagenome (GOLD analysis project Ga0209169, IMG submission 188346) | Warmed soil microbial communities from the Hubbard Brook experimental Forest, New Hampshire - Hubbard Brook CCASE Soil Metagenome WRM 4... | ecosystem: Environmental > Terrestrial > Soil...
GAGGCATGAATTTCGTAGTTGCTGGCATATTGTTCCTCCTTTTGGTTCTTCGATTCGAGGGTGGAGATGACATCATGTGATGTCGATATCGTCTAGCGCGCGGCCGCAGCAGGCGCGGCGCGGTAGATGGTTGTGTGGGCGGGGATCACGGCGCCGACCGCAGCCCCGCTCGGGGCGCCAATCACAATGCCGATCAAGGCGCCAATTCCGGGATCGGCCTTCCATGACCAAAAGCCATTGCCCGTCGAGTGGTCGGCGGCAATGGCCCCAATTCCAGCTCCGATAAGTCCGCCGACTACCAGGCCGATCACGGCATGTTCGCCGCGCCTGGCGCCGGAAGCAGTCGATACGCGGACGACGTCTTCGCGCTTTACCGAGACGTCGGAACCTTTTTCCTGCAGTGTGAGTACATCGTCGGAGACGCTGACAAATTCTCCATCGTGGTGTTTCATGGTGGCTTCGATCACAACAATGCCCTGGCCAACCCTGAGGCCGCGCAGGTCCGACCAAGATCCTTGCTGCTTCTGAGCACAGAGCGCAGCGGGGAGTCCCAAGAACAACATAAGAACCAGGCAGAACCGCGAATTCATGACGAGCCTCAATGTTCGACCGGTATTCTCGATACGTCGCAACTACGGCTGGAAAGTTCCAGAGAATGTGCCACTCAAGCCCTGGCACGAGGGCGTGCTCGAGCTGCAAGATCCAGTGCCTGTCAACGTGCCGTTCGAAACTGTACCGCTGCCCGTGAACTCAACGAAATTGCCACTCGCGTCGCCTGCAACGAACATCACGTTGAATGCCCCATTAGCGGGAACCGGGTTTGCGGCCACGCCTAGCAAGACTCCTTGCCCCGTATTTTTCGACGTGCTCGGTAGTCCGGTTCCGGAGATAGAACCCTGCCCAGTATTGTTGTTGGCGATGAAGCAAACCGGTCCTTGCACTGAGAACATCCCCACTGGGGTTGTCACGCTGCAAGGGCTTGAAACTAACGACACATGGTAAGTACCGGGTTCACCCTGCGAACCAAGATTTCCAGCTACATTCCATGTCCCCAGCATGGACGTGGTTGCTCCACTTCCGGCATTCCTGGTGGAGCTGCAGCCAAGGGCAAAGACCAGCAAGATCAAGACCGAGATGCGTTTCATAGTTCTCTCCCTAACCAGCGATGACCATCAGCAGGACGACTAATCCGAAGAGGGGGAGGAGTATGCACGAGACGGAGACGGAGTGCCCAGGAATTTGGCACGCGCTGGCCCGGTTTTCTGCCATCTCCAGAACTCGACTAACCGCATGTGCCTTGCTTTTCATTATGTTTCTCTCCCGCCAAGTCAATCGCCACCGCGTTCCGGCTAGAGGCGTGCATCTCGACTGCCATTCGTTCTCACTGTCGAAGCTCAGCGGACAAGTGTCACGGTCAATCACTCAATAATGTAATATTCACGAGTGAAGAGCTTGGCATGACGCTCAACCGGGAAAATCCACCAGTCGAACACCTGGGTCTGCTCTACCGGGTGTCGCGAGCACTTCTGAAGGAAGGCGAGTATGGCGAAATTCTTTCCGGTCTTCTCGACACACTCATCGAAGGACTGGGGGCTGATCGAGGATTCGTAGTTGTGCGCGAGGCTGGAGAGTTCCGAGCGACGGCAGCGCGGAACTTTCACAGCGAGGCGCTTGCGCGAGCGGAAGAAGCGTTCAGCCGCTCGATTGCCCGTACCGTGATGGAAAGCGGGAGGGCCGTACTGATCGGTGACGCCTCGATCACCGAGCCGTACAGCAGGCGTCTGAGCATACAGCAGCTCTCGGTGCGGTCTGTTTTGTGCGCCCCTCTGGTGGCGAGCGATGAAGCCTTCGCGCTCATCTATCTGGAGAATCGCCAGGTCTCCAACTGTTTTACGGAAGGCCAGCGCGACTTTCTGGACGAAGTCTGTGCGTTGGCAGCGCCACGATTGCGGACCGCCGTGGAATTGAGCCAGGCACAGCGCCGCGCCGAGGCGTTAGAACACGCTCATAGCCAATCCGACGGAATATTGACGGCTGACCCCGAGATGGCGCGGCTCTTGCAGACCGTACACCAGATCGCAACGACAGATTTGCCCGTTCTGATCGAGGGAGAAACTGGAACCGGAAAAGAATTGATCGCTCGGGCTGTCTATCGCCATAGTGCACGCGTTAGAGGTCCTTTTATCGCGTTGAACTGCGCGGCTATTCCGGCAACGCTGATTGGCTCGGAACTCTTCGGCTTTGTACAGGGCGCGTTCACCGGCGCGAACCGGGACCGCGTCGGTTTTATGGGAGCCGCCCATCGCGGCACCCTTTTTCTCGATGAGATTGGTGATCTCCCGCTTGACCTGCAACCCCATCTCCTTCGCGTCCTGCAGTCGGGTGAGTTTATGCGGCTGGGGAACACACGCGTCGAGCAGGTGGATGTTCGGTTCATCGCCGCGACCAACCGCGATCTGGAGAGCGAAGTAAAAGCCGGCAGATTCCGAGCCGATCTGTTCTTCCGCCTCTCCGCTATCACGCTCCGTTTGCCCCCTCTGCGCCACCGGCCCCATGACACCAGGCTTCTTGCGGAACACTTTCTGCGAAGTGCAGCGGCGCGCTATGGCCGACCAGTGCCGCGCCTCACGGAGGACTGTCTATCCGCCTTGACGGCCTACAGTTTTCCGGGAAATGTGCGGGAACTTGAAAGTGAAATGGCCAGGCTGGTTGCACTGGCGTCGGCGGACGTTCCCTGTGGAACTGACTTGTTAAATGACCGGATTCGTTGTCGGGGCAACGGCCAGTCCGCAGTCTCCTCGAAAGCGCCGCCCGTCGCTCCCATGTCGCTGCAGGAAATGGAAAAGCAACTCATCCTGTCAGTGCTACAGCACACTGGGGGGAACCGCACCCGCGCCGCTGAGGTTCTCGGCATCAGCCGCGAGGGGTTGCGGACCAAGCTCCAGCGCCTTCAAATTCCTGCAGATCCAGGTCCGCCTTCTTAAGTTCGCGGAGCGTGCAAAAGCGAATTGCCCTTACCGCAGCTCCCATCATCGTTGGTCAGTCAGCGGCGCATCTGTCTCCAGCTTGCCGGCACCCTTACATTCAGGCGATTGGGTTTCACTGATCTGTGGCTAGGCTCACTTCTGATTCCCGACGATCTAGATTCCACGCGTTGTCACGAATGACGTTCCAAAGATTTCGAACGCCAACCGCTGTAACCAAAAGTCCAAATAATTTGCTTGGTGATCAAATCGCGAGGGCGGTTGCTGCGGTCATCGCGGCTGCTGCGATTCAAAGAGCGCTTGTGGGTCGTGCGCCGAGGCGCGTCCGGCCCAGATCCACGCGTAACGGCTGCACAACGCGCCCAGGAGGAAGGATGCCGCCGCCGCGTAGCGGCCGTTTGCCGAACCGTGCCAAAGAATTCGGAGGAGAAGCGCGATCGGCCCCTCGAGCGTCCCGGCGATTCGCATCGTCGAACCCGATTTTCCGTGATGCAGCGGCGCGTTCACCCGGCCGTGGCGCAATTCGAGGATGACCCCGATTACCGTTTCGATACCGGCCGCCGCGAATCCCAGTATCTGCGTGGCGGGCAAAAGGAACCCGAAGAACTCCAGAATTGCTGACGAACCGCCGAGACCGGACGTGAGAAAATGGGCCGGAAGCAGCCGGCGGTTTTCGTGCCAAACGGGAATGGCAGTGGCACCGATCAGGACGCCGGTGTAGCTCGCCAGCAAAAGGCCTGTCACTGCGCCGCTAAACTCGCCCACCCACCGCAACGGGGGAAGAAATGGGTTCTGAATCCCGTACAGAGTGAGTTCGTTTGTGGCAAGCGCCAGAAAGGCGCAACCCCCGAACGCGGCGAGGATCCAGGAACCCATGGACATTGCCGAGCGCCATTTGAAAACGCGCAGCATATTGAGAAATCGTAGCGGCCTTCCTAGGTCGGAAATCAGCAGCGCGGGACACAGACCGGTGCCCACAAATGCGATCCAGAGCGCAACGCGCACCATCCGCGGGTCGGTGTGAAAAAGATGGCCGACAAATGCGATCACCGACGACACACCGGCAATGCCTCCGACAAAAAAATAGAGCGGGACTTCCCAGGTCCAGGTCGGTGGCTTCAGGACCGGCAGGTTGTAATAGTCTTCCGCTCCAGGAATCCGAGCGTTCGCGTGAGCCTGGCCTGCGCCCGTGACGACTTTGCCTGACACGCTGGCCTCATTGCGAATCGCATCCAGTCGCTCTTCGGAAGCTTTGGGGTAGCTCGGCACCGCCGGATTTTCACCTGCTGCCATCTCGACCCTTTAGATTCGCAATCCCGCGGGACAAAGCGGAGTCTTCAAAACAGAAACGCTGCACACACGATCGCCGCGAGCACCAAGGCGGAGACGAGCGCCGAAGTCCAAGCGCTCTTCAAATAGATAGTCGGAACTTCCGGCGCGGGCGGCAAGTTGTATGCCTCCGGCTGCCCTAAAATCACGAACATGGCATGCGTGCCGCCCACGCTGGTTTGGAGCGGGTCGTACACCTGTGCATCGGTGTAACCGCGGCGTTGCAGTTCCGCCACACGTACGTCAGCTTCCTTGCGAAGTTCGTCAAGTTCCCCAAAGCGAATCGACTGCGTGGGACAGGCTTTCGCGCATGCAGGAATCATCCCAGCACTTTGCCGGTCGTAACAAAAAGTGCATTTGAACGCGCGACCGTCCGGATGGCGCTTATCAACAACTCCGAACGGGCACGACACCACACAGTAGCCGCAGCCGTTGCAAACGTCGGACTGCACGAGGACCGAACCGACGTTGGTGCGGACAATCGCGCCAGTTGGGCAGGCCTCAAGACATCCCGAATTCGCACAATGTTTGCAGACGTCCGAAAGGAAAATCCAGCGGAACGGATCTTCCATATCCACTTGTTGTGGCCCCGCCGTCGCAGGCTGCTCTAGGAACATCACATGGCGCCACGTTGAAGCGCCTAGTGCCTGCGTGTTGTCGTACGAAAATCCGCTCCACACCAAGCCGTCTTCCGGAACCTCATTCCACTCTTTGCACGCGACCTCGCAGGCTTTGCAGCCGATGCAGATCGTGGCGTCGGTGAGGAATGCGGCCTTGCGGGTCATGCGGTTTGTCCTTCCATGATCGAGTGATATTCCTTCAATTTTGCTGCGTTATCCTCCCGGCGGCCCACCAACACGTTGCACAAGAGCCCCTTCGTCTCCATGATCCGGACGTTTGGCTCTTCGGAGATGGCAATCAGGTCGTTGCCGATGTCGCCCTTCACCAGCCCGTTATACCCCCAATGGAACGGCAAGCCAACCTGATACACCGTCTTACCATCGATCGTGAGTGGCTTCATCCGTGAAGTCGAAAGCGCGTGTGCTTCGATCGCGCCGCGCGCCGTCACCAGTGTGACCCACTCGCCGTGCGTGATTTTCAATTGTGCGGCAAGCTCCATCGAAATTTCACAGAAAAGTTCCGGCTGCAATTCCGCCAAGTGTGAGAGAGTGCGGGACATTCCTCCCGCCGTGTGATGCTCCGTCAGCCGGTAGGTCGTCAGCACGTAGGGAAATCTCGCGTCCGGTGATTTCGCATACTCGTTCCCGGGCCGCGCTCGATTTAGCCCGGCTGGGTTCACCTGCTGCGTTGAGTACATCGGATTCCGAATCGGCGATTCCAGCGGCTCGTAGTGAGTGGGCAGCGGCCCGTCGTTCAAGCCGACCGGAACCCACAACCAGCCCATTCCATCCGCGTGCAAAATGTAGGGCTTGTCGCCTGCCAACGCCGCATCGCCTTCGGCGCCCGGAGGCGGCACGTATGTCGGCGGTTTCGTCGCGGTGAAGTCGGGCACGTCCTTGCCCGTCCATTTCTTCGCGGCTTCATCCCACCAAACTAGTTTTTTGCGCTCGCTCCATGGCGTGCCATCAGGTTTCGCCGATGCGCGGTTGTAAATGACGCGCCGGTCGAGAGGCCATGCCCATCCCCACCCGTGTCCGTATTCGTCTTTCGGATCGCGCTCGTTGCCGCGATTGCGGCCGCTCTCCGGGTACACGCCGCAATAAATCCAGCAGCCACACGCCGTCGTGCCGTCCGCCTTCAGTTCCGCAAAAGTTGTCAGCTGCTTGTGGTCCGCGACGGTCCAGCCGTTGATCTCCTGCAGAATCTCTTCAGCCTCCGGCTCACGGCGCTCGCCCTTGATCGTATAATCCATTCGGAGCGCGAGCAGACCTTGATTGCGCGGCCGCGGATCAAGCTTCGCCTTTACGATGATCCGCTCCCACAAGTGATAGATGAACCAGTTCTCGCTGCGCGCGTCGCCTGGCGGATCGATCGCCTTTTCGCGCCACTGCAAAAGCCGCTGTGTGTTCGTGAAAGTTCCGTCCTTCTCAACGTGCCCTGCGGCCGGCATCAGAAACACTTCCGTCCCAAGGAGCGCAGGTTTTAGTTCGCCCGATTGCACTTCCGGCGAATCGCGCCAGAAAGTCGCGGTCTCGGTCTCGACCATCTCACGGACCACGAGCCACTTCAGTTTTCCCAGTGCCCGCCGCTCCATCCCGGAATTTGGTCCCGCGACCGCCGGGTTCTGCCCAATCACGAAAAGTCCGTCCATCTTTCCGTCCATCATGTCCAGCCAGTAAGCCTGGTGGGAGTGGTCTCCCGTCACCCGCGGCAGCCAGTTGAAGCCGTAGTCGTTCTCTTTCGTGGCAGAATCACCATAGAAGGCTTTCAGCATACTGATGATGTATTTGTCGAAATTGTTCCAGAAGCCCGTGCGCGGTTTGTTGGCCTTGATAAAGCTCGCAAGGTCCTTCGACGAGTATCCGAATTTCGGCATGCTTAGATATCCCGGCAAAGAATCGAACAGTGTCGGAATGTCTGTCGAGCCCTGAATCGAGGCGTGCCCGCGTAGCGCCAGAATTCCGCCGCCAGGCCGCCCCATGTTTCCCAGCAGCAGTTGGATCATCGCCGCGCAACGGATCATCTGCACGCCACTCGAATGTTGCGTCCATCCAAGCGCGTAGCAAATCGCACCTGTTTTGTCTGGACCAGATGCCGACGTGTAAATCTTCGCGACGTTAAGGAATGCTTCCTTCGAAACGCCGCAATACCGCTCGACCATCTCCGGCGTGTACCGCGCGAAATGCCGCTTCATGATCTGGTAGACGCAGCGCGGATGCTGCAGCGTTAGATCCTGCTCGTAAGTGCTGAGGTCCGTGCTCGAATCGATGCCGTGTTGCGAGTGTCCGCCAGACTGCGCGTTGTCATGATGGTCGCTCGAGCCTTCGTCCGCTTTCACGCCCTGGTAGAGCCACGACGTGTTGTCGTACTGTTTCTCCTGCGGATCCCAACCGGAAAAAAGTCCGCCCAGATCCTCAGAATCCTTGAACGTTTCGGGAATGATTACCGACGCGTTCGTGTAATGCACCACGTACTCGCGGAAATCCAGGTTGTTTTGAAGAATGTAGTTGATCAGCCCCCCAAGGAAAAGAATGTCGGAGCCGGCCCGCAGGGAAACCCATGTATTCGCAACGGCGGAAGTGCGGCTAAATCGTGGATCCACATGAATCAAGTGCGCGCCGTGCTTTTCTTTCGCTTCGATGACCCACTGGAAGCCGACGGGATGGTTCTCGGCCATGTTCGATCCCATGATCAAGATCACATCCGAGTTGACGACGTCGCTGGGCGCCGTCGTTGCCCCGCCTCTTCCGTAGGTGGTGCCCAGACCGGGCACCGTTGAGCTATGTCATATTCGGGCCTGATTGCTGATGCACACCATGCCCAGGCCCGCCGTGAAGAGTTTTTTGATGAGATAATTTTCTTCGTTGTCGAGCGTCGCGCCGCCTAGGTGCGCCACCGTCTTGTTCTGCATCAGGCTCTGGCCGTCCTGCTCTTCTACGAAATTCTTGTTCCGGCTTTCCCACAGCCGGTCAGCAATCATATCCATCGCGGTTTCGAGGTCGAGGTCCTCCCAGTCGCTTCCGTGTGGCCGCCGATAGCGCACTTTCGTGAGGCGCTTCGAGTGCGTCGTCAATTCGTAGCTCGCGGACCCTTTGGGGCAGAGCCTTCCGCGCGAAAGCGGGGACGCGGGGTTGCCCTCAATTGAAATCAGCTTGTTGCCTTTGTGAAAGACAAGCTGTCCGCAGCCGACCGCACAGTACGGGCAAACGGAATGGGCAACGTCGGCACCATCGTTTTTCGGGCGCATGTGGAGCGTGTGCTCGGTCATCGCTTCCACACCTGTTCCATCCGCACGATTCAGGATTTGTTTTATGACTGGCCAGCGGGTGATAAGGTCTTTGATCATGCGTGCCTCGGCGAAACGTCAGCGTAATTCTCTCATTGTTTCAGCCTGGCGAGAACCCGGGAGAATCTGTAGGGAAGTACAGCATTGAGCTCTCGCTGAGATTTTCTCCTGTGGACCGGCGAACGATTAAGATCCTCGCTTCAGTTCGGTACGGCTTGGAATAGTTTCACTGCGTTCAGCAGCGTGTTGTAGATACCCCACGCAAGCGGCACGCACACAACCAACCAAGCCGCCGCAATCATTGCCGGTGAAGACTTGCTCGTATTCTCAGGCATCTGCTGACTCCTTTCGATCTCAATTCACGCCGCGCATGGCGTCAGGCATCAGTGAAGCGAGGCCGCAGGATTTCTTGGCACAGAGTCAGGCAGCCAGTATTTCTCCGCGACGGGCTTTACCAGAAGGTTCGAGATGAATCCGACTACCAGCAGTCCCGCCATGATGCGCATCACAGTCTGATAAGCGCCGGCCTTATCAACTCCGTGCGCCAACTGATATTCGCGCATCTTGTTGACCAGCACAGGACCTAGAACCCCTGCCGTGGACCAGGCCGTCAGCAAGCGCCCGTGAATCGCACTCACGTTGTGCGATCCAAAAAGGTCGCGCAGGTACGCTGGAATCGTCGCGAAGCCGCCGCCGTACATCGAGAGCAACACGCAGGCCACCGCAACAAAGAGCTTTACATTATTCATCTGGTCGCCGCCCGTCAGCGGCAGGAACAGGTACAGCGCCGCGCCTAACCCGAGGAAAATAAAGTATGTCGGTTTGCGCCCGATATAATCCGACGTGGACGACCAAAAGAATCGGCCTGCCATGTTGAAAATGCTGAGCAGGCCAACAAATCCGCCCGCCGCCACGGGCGTAATCATCCCGTGAAACAAATCCTGAATCATCGGCGATGCCTGCTCGATAATTCCGATGCCGGCCGTCACGTTCACGCACAGAATGATCCACAGCAAGTAGAACTGCGGCGTCCGGACTGCCGTGCTCACGTCCACGTCGTGCGTCGTGACGAGCGCTTGCGGCTTTGCCGAGGGCGTCCAGTTATCCGGCTTCCAACCCTCGCGCGGCACGCGAATCATGAATACTCCGAGCATCATGAAGACGAAATAGAGCACACCCATCACGATAAACGTCGGGCCTACTCCCACATCCGTCGCCGATTTGAAATGGTTCATGAGCTCGATCGCCAGCGGCGAGCCGATCATCGCGCCGCCACCGAAGCCCATGATCGCCATGCCCGTCGCCAAGCCCGGGCGGTCGGGAAACCATTTGATCAGCGTCGAAACCGGCGAGATGTAGCCCAGGCCCAGGCCCACTCCGCCGACGATGCCGTAGCCAAAATAAAGCAGCCAGAGCTGATGGGAGACAGCCCCGAAGTATGAGATGAAGAATCCCAGCGCAAAGCAGCAAGCGGCGACGAACATCGCTTTCCGCGGGCCCGCGGTTTCCAGCCATTTGCCAAATAACGCGGCCGAGAGCCCCAGCATGACAATCGCAAGCGAGAAGATCCACGCCACCTGCGACTGGGTCCAATCGTCCGGGCCAGGTTTGGCAATGCCGATTAACCGCGTCAGGGGGATCTTAAAAACGCTAAACGAATACACCTGACCGATAGCCAGGTGAATCGCAAGTGCGGCGGGTGGAACTAACCATCGGCTGTAGCCAGGGTGAGCGACAGATTTCTCTCGGTCGAGAAACGAAAGCAGCGCCATCGGCAAGCCTCCTTCGCGAAGCGGGATTTACGTTACAGGCTTGCTCGGCTCAAACGAAGAGCGCCGGGAGCCAGACGCCAAACCGCTCTGGAACACTGTCTATATCCGTACTTACGCTCAAAAGCAAGCCGTGAATTGCGGACTCCAACGTCAGCCCGACCGGCGCCGAAGCGTTCACAATAATAGCCCTCGCATTGTACCTAACAAAACACGTGAATATCGAATGAGCATCGACAGCATTGGTTGAGTTATCGAGGCCTTATGCGTTGAACGAGACGGCGCATGCGTTGCTCTGAAGATATTTTCTTTATACATTGAGAAGTGCGGCAAGCTCATCTCTACCAGCCGCTTGGCCTTTTTAGCTGCCTAGTCCCGAGTTCGACGTTGCCTAGGGTATCTAATCCTTGACCCAGAGTCCATGATTGTCCTGCCAGCTGGACATTTCACGCTTGAGCTCTTCGACCGTATTGAACGGCAGCGGACGATCGCCGCTGGTCGCGCAAATCATCTCGTAAATGCCAACCGCCTGTTTTTCGGCTTCAGTCATTGGAAGCGCCCTTAAGCTGCGGAAGGCCTCTTGGTTCTTCTTGCATTCTGGCTTGGTTGGGATCGATTTAAGTAGTTACGTCAGTACTTTTCAAGGCTGTTAGCCTCTTCGCCGCGAGTCCTGCCACATGGTCAAATACCCTCATCGTTCTCGAATTACGGGCAAACCGGAAGTTATCGCCAAGGAAGACTCCCGATCACGCGGGCCGTAAGTCGGCTTCGAGGGTATAACCCAATTGATTTTTTTGAAGCTGTTTCGGGCCAACCTCCGGCTTACGAGCATCCGGACCTCGAGCATGTCGCCAAGAGAGCCTGGCCACGCTGATACAACCGTCCAATTTGTAAATGGAGCAGGCAATCCCCGCGTGCGGGCGGAAAACAAGGTCGCATCATTTGTAATATGCCGGCGACTTCTTTTGCGAGTCGCTTTGGGACTGATCGTGGTTGATCCAGAGCTGCGCATGCTCCTTCGCCATGACTGCCGCTATCTTGTCCATGGACTGGACTGAGGCCTCTTTATTCCAATTGTTGTTGGGGACATAGCGATGTTCGAAGCTTGTCTGGAAATGGACCACATCGCCGCTAAGAATCACCGGTCCAGTTTCAGGGAGCCTCACGAGCAAAGATTGATGGCCTGGCGTGTGGCCGGGGGTGGATAGCAGTACGAGGCTTCCATCGCCAAAGATATCGTAGTCGCCGTCGATCAGCTTCACCGGATGCTGCTTGTTAAAGGCGACAGTGTCTTGCCGGCTTCCAGCCCATTCGTACTCGACTTTCTGCACCAGCATGAGCGTGTTGGGGAACATTTCCATGTTCCCCGCGTGGTCCGGGTGGCTATGTGACACGGCCATCAGCCTGATGTCCGAGGGCTTAACTTGTAATTGCCCGAGTTGAGCGGCGAGCGTGATTGGCTTGCGCCAGACCGGGCCGGTGCCGGGCCCCCATTCGTGAAAGACTTCTTCATGATTGGGCAGTCGCGCTACGGCATCATCGATCCCTGTGTCCCACAGAACCCAACCCTGGGTGTGGTGGATCAGGTAGCAGTGTCCGGGAAAGCCGACGGGAGTTCCGACGTTGACCCCTGGGGTCCAACGCGATTCGTCGGAGCCACTGCCGTCGCCGCAGTCGATCACATAGAGGCGGTCAACTCCGGACTTGACCTGAGGAGTGGCCGCGGCGGAAATTCGCATGCCAGGGATCGCGATCGCCAGCACCAAGACCGCAACCGAGAAGGCGAAAGTAAACTTAGCTATCATGAAATCCTCCATTCGAAATCTCACCGAGGTCGACAATGACGGCCCAGTTCTCGTCTTTGAGCTTGGAAGCGGCCATGGGCGCTTGAAGTCGACTAAGGTTGGAATCCGTCCGCCATCCACTTGGCGAATAGTTCAATCCGAGATTGCTGCCACGGTCCTTCTCCTTTTGGCGGTGGAGGCGGCATCACGGCGCCGCCGATTCCACGAATGCGATCGTAGATGGCGGCAGCGTGCTTTTTGACGTCATCGTAGCTTCCGAGGTTGAACGCCTTGCTCATGCCTTGAATATCTCGCTCCGTAAAGAGCGGGCGGATGTCCGCTTGATAGCTCGTCGTTTTCGTCATAGGGCCTCACAGGTGTTGCCTTCATTCGGCCACAACAAAACAGGCCGCGCAATTGGACGATGGTATTACCCGGGCTTTCGTATCCACTCCAGTACCATCCGGACTGAGGTGCCGGACGCTGGGTGCGAGATATGGTCGATACCAAGGTCCAATTGTCTTGGTCCCGTCGCCCGTGGCTTAATGCTGGCTGTTCGAGATGCATGTTATTTGAGCTTAGAATTGTTTGTGAAGGAGAACGCACCATGAGCAAGCACCTCGAATCGCTGTACCAGAACCTTGTCAACGGCAAACTGCCACATAACCTAAGTTGGGCCGAGGCGGTTGAACTGGTCGAGCATCTTGGCGAGGTCCAACCCCACGGAGACGACGAGTTTGTGTTCCTGGTCGGCGGTCAACGCGTCTTTTTCAAGAAGCCGCACACCCATGGTCTAGGCGTGGAGGAAGTTTCCCGGCTGCGTAAATTCTTGAAGGAAGCCGGGCCGTCCGCGCATAAATCAGGTGCGCAGGTAAAAGGACAGGTCCAGCCGAGCCGCATGATCGTGGTCATCGACCATCACGGCGCCCACAGTTATAAGGATTTCGGTGGAAGTCGTCCCGCGGACGAACACAAGGTGCGACCTTACGACCCCTTCCATTTCCATCATCATCTGATTCATCGAAAGGAAGCTCACTACCGTGGGGAGCGGGTACCCGAAGAAGATTCGTTTTATGAAGAGATCGCGAAAGATATCACTCCGGCGAATGAGATTGTCCTCATCGGTCACGCTACTGGAAAAAGCAATGCCGCTGACTTTTTGAAAGAATATTTGAAGACCCATCATCCCGAGATCTCTCGACGGGTTATTGCCACCGAAAGCGCGGATCTATCTGCGGTGACCGAGCCTGAAATTGAGGCCCTGGCAAAGCGGCACATGATCGCAGTTGTCTAGGCAATTGTTGGGACTTACAATGCTGCCGTCCAATTGATTTGTCCCGATGCTTCTGCTCGAATTTCGCTCGGGGCGGTGTACCATTCGCATGGCGGAAAGAGAGTTTTTGTCATGGGTCGCATCCTTGGGGCAGCGGAGCCCGATTCAGGCAGGATGCAATGATTCGGCGCATTGCAATCGCGGTGGTCGCCTTGGCCTTCCTCGGGCTGCTGGGTTTTTCCTTGTTGTCCTGGCGAGCCGCTACTGCCCCCATCGAGCGCCCGAACGCGTCAAGCTTCACCGCTGAATCAATCGCCAAAGGAGAAGTTCTGGCCGCGGAGGGGCATTGTCTCTCCTGCCACATCCGGCCGGGCGGTCAGCCATTCGCAGGCGGGTACGGGGTGAACACGCCGTTCGGCATCATCTATGGAAGCAACATCACACCTGACCCGAAAACTGGCATTGGTGCATGGTCGCTTGAAGCGTTTACCCGCGCCATTCGCGAAGGGGTCTCACGAGACGGCTCTCATCTTTTTGCTGCGTTCCCGTTTAATGCTTACACCGAACTACAGGACGATGATGTTAAGGCGCTATATGCCTATTTGATGACGCGGCCCGCAGTGAGCGCTACGGTGCCGCCGATGACGGTTCCGTTTCCTTTCAACGTCCGCTTCCTGCAGGAAGGATGGAAGATTCTATGCTTCAGAAGCGGGCGCTACCGGCCTGATCCGGCAAAAGACGCCCAATGGAATCGCGGAGCTTATCTGGCTGAGGCGGTCAGCGATTGTGGGGGGTGTCATACGCCGCGCAATGTGCTCGGCGGTGAAAAGCTCCGAGACGCCTTCGCTGGCACCGTGGTTGATAACTGGATCGCACCGCCGCTCACCGAGGCCAATCCCTCGCCTATCCCGTGGACCCAAGAAGGGTTGTTCAGTTACCTGCGCACCGGAGTAGATCCGCTGCACGGAGCAGTCGCCGCCACGATGACTCCGACCGTCCGCGACGCGCTGGACCTTCCTGTTGTCCCAGATAGCGATGTTCGAGCTATCGCGCTCTATGGGAGCGATGTCGATCGCGCGGGCGCACGCAAGTCTGACGTCGAAGCAGTGACAAAGGAAGCGCTGCAGAATTCATCTCTTGGTGCCGGCCAGGATTATGACCCCGACGCCGACCTATATGCCTCCGCCTGTCTGTCGTGCCATTACAACAGCGGCACGGTTCCACTCGCCGCCCGGCCGGAATTAGCACTCAACAGTGCGCTCTCCTTGCCTGAACCGACCAATTTTATTCAGGCTGTGCTGAGGGGCATCGGCAGCACCGACGGTGCGCCGGGACTGGTCATGCCCGCCTACGCTTCGTCTCTCAGTGACGCCGATCTGGCCAGACTCGCGGCTTATCTGCGTCGCACCCGAACGACGCGACCACCGTGGACGGACCTGGAGCACAAGGTATCCGCTGCCCGGCGAGAGTTGCCGGAGTCGCACTGACAGAATCAAAGAGGAGAACAGGAGCTACTCGATTATGACCACATTCAGCCTCAATGGCCGCACCGTTTCGGTGGACAGTCCGAGTGACGCGCCCTTGCTCTGGGTGATCCGCGACGAGCTTGGCTTCACCGGAACCAAATTCGGCTGCGGGATTGGCATGTGTGGCGCCTGCACTGTACATGTGGAAGGCCGCGCCACTCGTTCCTGCATCACCGAGGTCGGCGAGATCGCAGGCGCGAAGGTAACGACGATCGAGGGGCTCGACCCTGAGGGGAGACATCCGCTGCAAACGGCGTGGCTCGAGCTGCAGGTTCCGCAGTGCGGGTACTGTCAATCAGGACAAATTATGCAGGCAGCCACGCTGCTGAAGGATTATCCCGACCCCAGTGACCAGGACATCAATGCCGTGATGGCTGGGAATGTCTGCCGCTGCATGACTTACATTCGAATTCGCAAAGCCATCAAGCTCGCAGCATCCAGAATGCGAGGAGTGACGCATGATTAGTTTGTCTGCTCACGGACTGAGGGGTTCACCCGAGCTTTCGCGGCGGGGCTTCCTGATTGCAATGGCGGGAGCTGGCGTCATGCTGGGATACACGCGATCGGGCCTCGCCCTGGTCAGCGGGGCAACAGGGAGTGCGAGCGATTTGTTCGAGCCGACGATCTGGTACGGGATCGATCCGAGCGGTACGGTGACCGTCAACATTATTCGCGCCGAGATGGGCCAACATGTGGGAACAGCCCTGGCCCGCATAGTAGCTGACGAGTTGGAGGCTGATTGGAACAAAGTCAAAACCGTCACCGTCGACTCGGATCCAAAATGGGGACTGATGATCACGGGCGCGAGCTGGTCTGTTTGGCAGAGCTTCCCGCTGCTCAGCCGGGCGGGCGCGGCTGGCCGCATCGCCCTGGTCGAAGAAGGCGCCAAACTTCTAGGCGTCACTCCACACGCTTGCACAGCACGCAATAGCTCTGTTCACGCCAACGGAAAATCGATTTCCTACGGCGACATCGTGGCCCGCGGCGATTTGCGCCGAACTTTCACGCCGGAACAATTGCAAACCATGCCCGTTAAGTCGCCCGCCCAACGCCGCCTGATCGGGAAGGAAGTCATGGCGCTGGATGTCCCGTCGAAAGTCAACGGCAAAGCCCGCTACGGTCTTGACGCAATGGTCGAGGGCATGATCTACGCGCGCCCGCTGATTCCTCCGACGCGCTACGGATCAAAGGTAATGTCGATCGACGATTCGGCGGCCAGACACGTGGATGGCTACATTCAAAGCATCGCTCTGGATGATCCGTCAAATACGACTCCGGGCTGGGTTATGGTCTACGCCACCGGCTTCTCGGCTGCCAATCGTGCAGCCGACCTCGTCAAGGTGAAATGGCTGCCGGGCGAAACGGCAAGTGTTTCTGAGCAGGATCTCCAGCAACGCGCAGCCGAACAGATCGCCGATCCAAACGGCGGCTCCTTGTTTGTCGACGATCCCGGTGTGGACGCATTGCTCGCGTCGGCGAAGAGAAAGATCGAGCGGACCTACACCACGTCCACGGTAATGCATTTCGCTCTGGAGCCGGTCAATGCCCTGGCCTTCGAAAAAGACGGCGTAGTGGAAATTCACACTGGGAACCAATGGCAGTCGTCGATCCTGCCAGTGCTGGCGATAGCTTTGCGCCGCGGTCAGGAGAAAATCGTGATGCGCAGCTATTTGCTGGGTGGGGCATTCGGTCGTCGCCTGGACGGCGATTATGCCGTGCCGGCGGCGCTTGCGAGCCTCGCGATAGGCGGCAAGCCGGTGAAGATGGTCTGTACGCGAGCTGATGACATGCGCTTCGACTGTCCCCGATCCGCATCGCGGCAGGTCCTGCGTTTGGCTTGGGGCGAGGGCAACAAGGTGGCGGCTATGGATCACCATGCGGCGGCCGGATGGCCCACGGCTACGATCGCTCCTTATTTCTTGGGTAAAGACGCTAAGGGTGCTCCCTACGATCCCTTCGCCATCTCGGGAGCTGATCACTGGTATAACGTAGGCGCACACCGTGTTCGGGCACTTCGCAATGACTTAGTGGAACGGACATTCCGCTCCGGCTATTTACGATCGGTCAGCGCCGGCTGGACCAGTTGGGCCGTCGAGAGCTTTATGGACGAGGCGGCCCAGGCGGCCGGCGTCGACTCGGTGGCGTTCCGACTGAGCTTGCTCGACGCCGCCGGTCGCAACGCAGGGTCGGCGCCGAACTCCGTGGGCGGGGCGCGCCGGCAGGCTGCGGTGCTCGCCCGCTGCGCGCAGATAGCGGGGTGGGGTAGTGCAATGCCGAAGGATGTCGGGCTCGGCATAGCGTCCACATTCGGCCAGGAACGCACTATGCCGACGTGGGTTGCCTGTGCCGCTCGCGTGCATGTGAACCGTTCAAATGGCCACGTTGCAGTAGAGAAGCTGACCCTTGTCGTCGACGCGGGAACCCTCATTCATCCCGATAGCGCCGCAGCCCAGGTGGAGGGGGCTGCCTTGTGGGGTCTTTCGACCGCTCTGTATGAGGGAACCGAGTTCGTCAAAGGCCAACCGAAGGATACGAATCTCGATAGCTACAGAGTGCTCCGCATGGGACAAATCCCGGAACTCGAAATCGAATTTATTCCCAGTGCAGAAATGCCAGTTGGACTGGGCGAGCCCGCGACTACCGCGGTTGCCCCGGCGATTGGGAACGCGATCTTTGCCGCTTCAGGTGTGCGTCTTCGAGATTTGCCAATCCGTCCGGGAGCCGTGCGACAAGCTCTCGCGCATGGGGCTTGACTCATGGAGATATTGGGAGCTGCGACGATTCGTAGATTTCCGAATCCCGCATTGTTTCTCCTAATCCAACTGTTAAAATATGAGAAGTCGTCTGCCTTTCTTGCCGCAAGATTCTAGAGCCGTCGCACGCGTTAGTAGGTGACCGGAATGACCGAGAAGGCAAGTTCCGAAGCGATCCGAGACCTTCCTCAAGACGTTCCCAAAGCCGTCTCGAGGCGCAACTTCATCAAAGGCGTCATCACCAGCGGTGTGGCAGTCTCTTCCGCGGGCTACCTGTTTCGCGCCTCGTCTCTTCTGCACGGCCAGCAGTCGGCGGCGGGTGTAGGTGAGCGGCTGCTCACGCTTAACGTCAACGGTCAGCAGCGGCGCGTCGACGCGATGAAGCAGGAGACCCTGGCGTCAACGCTGCGTTACAAGCTGGGCCTGACCGGGACGAAGCTGGGATGCGATCGCGCTGAATGTGGATCTTGCACGGTCCTCATCGATGACATCCCGTATTATGCGTGCTCGGTACTCACCCATACGGTGCGTGGCCGAAAAGTTGTGACTATCGAAGGCCTGGCCAGCGCCGGTGGGACTTTGCACCCGGTACAACAGGGCGTCATCGACGAACAAGGGTTTCAGTGCGCCTTTTGCATGCCAGGCTTCATCATGGCTACAGTGGGATACCTGAAAACCAATCCCAATCCCACCCGCCAGGAGTTGGCACAGGGCATCTCGGGAAATCTATGCCGCTGCCAGGATTATGACAAGATTCTCACCGCAATGATGCGCGGCGCCGAGAATCTGCGGAGGTCTAATCTTGGATAACCAGAAAACGGATAGCAAGAAAGTGGTCGAGACTGTTAAAGCGACTGAGCGCCAGTACGGAGCCGGTTACAAACTGATCGGCAAGAACTACCAGACCCCAGATCTATATGCGAAGGTTACGGGCCAAGCGAAGTATGCCGAAGACTTTCGCGCGGAAGGTATGCTGTTTTGCAAACTGCTGCTTAGCCCCATGCCGCATGCGCGGGTAAAGCGCATTCATTCCGATACAGCCCTCGCCCTGCCTGGTGTCAAGGCCATTCTGACGGCGAACGATCTTCCAGCTCCGGCCGATACGCTTACCGACAATGGAACTGTAATCAAAGCCAGCAAGTGGGGCGAACGTGGCCTTACGAATGAGCCGGTCTATCAGGGCGAACCGATTCTCGCAGTGGCCGCAGTCGACGAACTCACTGCCGCGGAAGCTATCGAGAAGATCCAGATCGATTTTGAACCGCTTCCGTTCGTAGTGGATCCCCTCGACACTTTGCGACCTGGTGGTCCGAATCCCCGAACCGATGGCAATGTCTGGACTCGGCCCGCAGGGCAAAATCCGGGTCCGCCCGAGGTCACAGAGCTTAAGTGGACCAGAGCCGACTTTGAGGAAGAGAAGCACGGTCGTTTGCCCATGGGCAAAGCTCCGGACGAATGGTCGTATGGCGATGTCGATTCCGGCTTCAAGAATGCGGCGCTGGTTCTTGACGAGACATTCGTGACGCCTGACACCAGCCATCAGACGCTCGAGACCCGTAGTGCAATGGCTTACTGGCAGAACGGCAAGGTCTACATTTACACGGGTACGCAAAGCACCGCGCAAACGCTGCCCGCGATCGCACGCTGGTTGAACATTAATCCGGACAACGTTGTCTTCATCAGCGAATACACCGGGGGAGGGTTCGGCAGCAAGATCACTGGAGGGGTGTCGATGATCATCCCTGCACTTCTGGCGAAGAAAACCAACACTCCTGTGATGATGCGTATTAGCCGTGAGGAGGAGACCTTCATCGGACGCGCCCGTCCCAGCTTTCAAGGACGCATGAAGGTTGGTTTCTCGAAAGAGGGTCGGATTATTGCTCTCGACATGTTCGTAATTTGCGATAACGGACCCTACGACGCGGTGGGTGATGCTCCCTCATCGGGCCGCATCGTTTCTCTTCTGTACCAGCCACAAGCCATGCGCTGGCGTGGAGTGACGGTGCTGACGAATACGCCGCCCCGCAGCGCGCAAAGTTCCCCGGGCGGGCTTCAGGGAATCGTCATCATCGAGCCCATCATCGCAAAAGCCGCGCGCAGGCTGGGAGTTGATCAGGTCGCGATTCGCCGCATCAACTGCCCCGAGGGCAAGGCTCCGTTCGGACCTCTGGCGCAGGGGAAGCGGCAGTATGCCACCAGCGCATTCCTGAAAGAGGCACTCGACCGCGGCGCGGAACAATTCAAGTGGAGCGAGCGAGTGGCACGCACTCCGAAAAGGATGGGCACGAAGGTTCGCGGAGTCGGCGTAGCGCTGAGCTGCTACGTTGGCGGCACGATCGGGTTCGACGGACTTTTGGTCATCAAACCGGATGGGCGGATTACCTTCCAGTCTGGAATCGGCAACCTCGGAACTGAGTCAGTGATTGACGTGCATCGCGCGGGCGCAGAAGTTCTCGGAGTGCCGTGGGAAAAGTGCGACGTCGTGTGGGGTGACACGACCAAGAACCTTCCTTTTACCTGCGTCTCCGGGGGTAGCCAGACAACTCACGCGATGACACGGGCCGCGTATGCGACGGCCATGGACGCCAAGAAGAAGCTTCAAGAAATCGCGGCCAAGAAGCTCGGCGGCAAACCGGAGCAATACGAGGTCGCCAATGAGCGTGTTTTCCGCAAGGGCGGCGCTGGTATGACTCTGGCGCAGGCAGCGAAGTACGCGATTCAACTGGGCGGAGTCTACGATGGTCACGAAGCGCCCGCCGACGTCCATAAATTGACGAAGGCGTCTGTGACGGCGTTAGCAGGTCAAGGCCTGGTGGCGGCGGCCAAGGACAACTACCCACGCGATGGCTCGACGTTTTCCTACGTCGCCAGCTTTGCCGAAGTTGAAGTCGACGTCGAAACTGGCAAGTACTACATCGTCGATTTCCTGGCGTCTGCTGACGTGGGAACCGTGATTCATCCCCGAGCTCTGGGTGGTCAGGTGCTTGGGCGTTCGGTCTTGGGCATCGGGCATGCCATCGGTCAGAAGTGGGTGTTCGATCCGCACTACGGCGAGATGGTTTCCAAGCGGTTCCATCACAACAAACCGCCGACTATTCTCGATGTACCGGTCGATATGCAATGGAGCGCGCTGGACATTCCGGACCCTGAGACCCCGGTGGGTGCGCGTGGTGTCGGTGAACCGCCCGTTGGAGGCGGCTGCGCCTCCATCCTGAACGCCCTCTCGGATGCACTCGGGGACGAGATTTTTCAGCGCACGCCGGTGAATGCCGACACGATTCTGACGTCGCTGGAAGCGGGCCGCCCGATGCAGCATCCCCTGACGGCTCATATTTGATCGAGATTTTGAAGGAGATTTATGGCTGTCATACGAGACGTCATGCCCGCTTTCGAGCTGTATCAGCCGAGTTCCGCGGCCGATGCGCAAAAGCTTCTCGAACAGCATGGCCCTGATGCCTGGGTGCTGGCCGGAGGGTTGGACAGCTTCGACTGGCTGAAGGATCGAATCAAGAAGCCCAAGGTGGTCGTCGATCTGAGCGGAGTCGAGGAACTGCGGGGAGTGCGCACGACCGGCGATGGGATCGAAATCGGCGCGATGACCACTCTCACCGAAGTAGTGAATCATCCCGTCGTCAAGCAAAAGTATGGTCTGCTGGTGGAGGCCGCCGAAGTGGTGGCATCACCGCAAATCCGCAATCAGGGAACGCTAGGTGGCAATGTTTCGCAGGATACGCGCTGTTGGTATTACCGCGGCGGTTGGCCGTGCTATCGGGCAGGCGGCAACATTTGCTATGCCGATACTCCCGAGGGCCGGAACCGCGAGCACGCTATTCTGCACGCGGATCGCTGTGTCGCAGTGAACCCTTCCGACACGGCCCCGGCCCTGATCGCGCTGGATGCCAAGTTTGTCGTGCGAACCGCCAAGGGCGAGCGCGTGGTCGACGCCGAAGATTACTTCATCGGCCCCGAGATCGACATTACGCGGCTGCACATCTTGCAGCCCGGCGATCTGCTTACTGCCATTCGCATTCCTTCCACCTGGGCGGGCGCGCAATTCTATTTTGAAAAAGTGCGTGATCGCAATGTCTGGGACTTTCCGCTTCTCAATGTAGCCTCGGCCATGATCCTATCCGGGGGGACGATCGAGCGCGTGCGAATCGCCGTGAACGGCGCCGCAGCCAGACCGTTAAGGCTCAGGGCAGTCGAAGATGCGGTTCGTGGCCAGCCACGGAATGCGACGACTGGCGAGATGGCGGGAAAGCTCTCTGTACGAGGCGCGATCCCATTGCAGTTCAATGCTTACAAGATCCCGCTGATGAGGAATCTGGTGAAACGCGCCCTCATTGGAGTCGAGGAGGCCGCATGGACTTCTTAGAGTGGGCCACGAGTCCATGGGGGCAGAGCGTCCCCATCCATATTGCCTGGTTCCTGATCTGGGTTGCGATCATCGCGGGACTGCTCTTCCTGATCGTTCACGCCATCTACATCATGTATTTCGCCAAGGCAAGAGTGTTTGCGGGCGACGCTTCTCCCCAAGTCATCGCGCAGATTCCCAAGCACGTTCCCCGGCACTCGCTGGTGGCGCGGCTGTTTCACTGGATCATGGCAGCCTCCATGTTCACGCTGCTGTTTACCGCATTTCTGCCGAAGGTCGGCATCCAGTTTAGTTGGGTGACGTATCATTGGATCGCCGGCGCCGTGTTGACTGTTTCCATCGTCTTTCACATCATTCATGCCTCCTTCTGGCTAGATTTCTGGTCGATTTGGCCCGACAGGATCGATCTGGACGATGCATGGAAAAGGGTTCGCCGGTTTTTTGGAATGCCCGCGCCGCTGCCGCGAAAGTTTGCCAAGTATCCCCTGGAAAACAAACTCTTCCACGGTGTCATTATCTTGTGCGGTTTGTCGGTAATCCTTACCGGCGTCTTCATGATGTCCCGGGTGCGTACGATCTTTTTCCCCAGGAATCCATATCTATTCAGCGACATGACCTGGGGCCTGATGTATGTGCTGCACGGATTGGCAGGCGTAGGACTGATTGCCCTCGTCATGATGCACGTCTACTTCGGGCTCCGGCCGGAGAAACGCGCGATCACGAAATCGATGATCTTCGGTTGGATGGACCGCGACTTCTATCTGGAAGAGCACGATCCCGAGCGATGGAAGGTCGAGACCGCTTCGTCTTCGGCGACATCCGACCGGGTCGAGGGTCGAGGACTTACCGATGCTGGCTGAGATTTTCGATCGCTGTGAAGCGGTGGAAGAGTGCTATGAGTTCCTGCTGGCATACGCGGCCCAGGGGCTACCGAGTGACCAGGGCAGCAAGTCGGGAGGGCTAGTCCGCGAATTCCTGCATCGGACTGTTGAAGCCTTGACGGGGCTGCCGGAAGCTTGCGCGATGGCAGTCAAGCAGGAAGGCCTTGAGCCTGAGGGTAAGTACCTGGCGTTCATTGGGGTGCTCGACCGCGATTCTCGCGATTCTCTTGCTGCCATTGAAGTCGTTCTCGCTCAATCCGCCATCAGTTCCCAGTTGATTGACAATCTGAACGCTTCCATCCACCTTCGAGCGCTGCTCACCGACCTATTCCTGCTGGGTGAGATTCTGAAGAAACGAAGCAAACCGGCGGTGGAAGCAGTCACCGGCGACGGAGAATGAAATTAAGGCACCTCAGCCTGCGCGGCTGGGCTTGCTGTTTGACTCCCTTCCGTTAACCGACTGATAATCACAGCTGAAGTTATGCCGCAGTCTCATATGGACATCTACGAAGAAATCGTCCAGCTCCGCCGTGAGGGACGCCGCGGCGCGGTTGCTACCATCGTGAATGTGCGTGGATCGATTCCTTCGTTCCGCACCGCGAAGATGCTGGTGCGCGACGATGGCTCGATTGTCGGCACGATTGGCGGCGGATGTGTGGAGGCAGATGTCTGGCAGGCTGCGCGCGAGGTGATGGAATCCGAGAAGCCGCGAAGCGTGACCTTCAATTTAAATCAGGACCCGAAGTACGACACAGGGTTGGTCTGCGGTGGGACGCTGGAAGTTTTTATTGAGCCGATTTTGCCGCCCGCGTTGCTTTATATATTCGGAGCAGGTCACGTGGCTCTCAATCTTTGCAAAACGGCTGCCAATGCAGGCTTCGAGCCGATCGTCATTGATGATCGCACATCGTACGCGACGAAGGAGCGTTTTCCAGATGCCCGCGAGGTTCATGCGCTGGAATTTGATGAGGCGATTCAGAGGCTCGATCCCAATGAGGGTTCCTATATCGTGATTGTGACACGGGGGCATCGCGACGACATGCGCACCCTGCGCTGGGCGGTGCAGACTCGGGCCCGCTACGTCGGCATGATCGGCTCCAGGCGCAAAGTGATCGAAATCTTTAAGGTGCTACGGCAGGAAGGACTGGATGCACATCTTTTCGAGCGCGTTCATGCCCCCATCGGAATCGACATTGGGGCGGTGACGCCGGAAGAGATTGCGGTTGCGATCACGGCAGAGTTGATCGCGATCCGGCGGCATGCCAGTTCCGAGTTACCTCATATGAGTTGGTTCCGCACGCGAGACGTGCAGTCCGAAGCTGATGGTGTGCCGGACGCGGCATTTGAAGAACAAGAATGATTGTTGCGGAAACGCAAACGCGATCGAGTGCGAGCAATCAAGAAATCGACAATTTCCGCTTTTTCCCTGATATCTTCGCTGCATGACCCTGGCTGCCAGCTTCGCCGGCGTAATCCTGGCTGCGGGACAATCCTCGCGCATGGGCCTGGATAAAGCTCTACTGCCATGGCCGCCACTCGTTGCCGGGCAAACTGCTGGCAACGACACTTTGCTCTCTGCCGCGATTCGTTCCCTTTCATCGGCCGCTGACTTCGTCCTGGTGGTGGTGGGAGAGAACGAAGCAGCACTTGCACCGATCATTTATTCCAATGGGGCTTCTCTCGTCATCAACCGCGATCCCGGGCGTGGCCAGTTTAGTTCGTTGCAAGTCGGTTTGCAGGAGGTGCTCAATCACGGGCGAGATGCCGCAATGGTGACGTTGGTTGACCGTCCTCCGGTCAAACCCGTGACTTTGCAGACTTTGCGCTTTGCGTTTTCGATGGCGGATTCGAACGTCTGGGCGATCGTTCCTGAATATTCCGGTCAGCACGGGCATCCCTACCTCATCGGCCGCGAAATAATGTCGGCGTTTTTGCAAGAACCGGCAACGTCGAATGCGCGCGACATTGAGCATGCACACCACAAGCATATTCAGTACGTGACCGTCGACGATCCGCTGGTTGCTGTGAATATCAACACCCCGGAAGAATACGCGGGTTTACAAGTTCGTTCTTCGTAACCAGTCATACGCGGTGCGCCGCCGCGCGTGTTCTCCTATCCAGTTATCGTCGACGGTTGAATGCTGCAGAGGTAGAGCTTTCTTTCCGGTTGCCAACGCAATTTCTGGAAACTATTTTCCGTCGTCAGCCTCAGGTCGTGCATTTGATTGTGAAAGCCGGGGGAACGCGGCTGGCGGATTTATTTTCCCGACGGCACTCCGCGGGCGGTTAGGCGGCCATCCGCCGTTGCCAGTTACAATTGTCGTTCTATGTATTCTGAGCAATTACTTGATCATTTTCAGAACCCGCGAAATGCAGGAGAACTTTCCGACGCTGATGCCATGGCGCAAATCGAGAATCCGGTCTGCGGAGACGTGCTGAGATTGACCCTGAAAGAAAGCGCGGGCCGAATTACAGAAGTGAAATTCAAAGCCCGGGGATGCGTCGCATCGATTGCGTGCGGTTCGGCCTTGACTGAATTAGCGACGGGCATGACGCTGAACGAAGCCAGGAAGCTGCTGCGCGAGGATGTGAGCGTTGCTGTCGGTGGCTTGCCTCCAGCGTCGACTCATGCCGCGCAACTGGCAATCGAAGCGCTGGGAGCAGCGCTGCGCGGCATCAAATCATAAACGGGATTCATGCCAGACCACACTCCACGACACAGCGCCAGCCCTGATAAGGCGCGAGAAACATGCAAATCGTTGCTTGACAACGTGAGTTCAACTGCCTCATGGAATTCGCCAAAAGTCAGCTTCTAGGAATTTGGTGCCCTCCGACGATACAAGAATCTGACCGACGGAATCGACCAACTGCCCCATTTGTGTTGGCCACTTTCATGGCCGCAGGCTCTCACCACACGCGATATCCGACCTCGATCTCTTGCGCTCTTTGGAAGGGGTTCTGAAAACGGGCAAACGAGAGTGATGAGTCGGCGACACCGTGGATATAGCACCTGCCGTGGAAGTCGTCATGCTTCTGTCCCCGCCCATGATCTTGTTCGAGCGGATTCTTCAACTGCGCGCATGACTCGGTGCACATCCACGGCGTCCTGAAAATTCGCATGAAATGTTTCATTCTTCTCAAGCGACTGCAGAAAATCGGAGAGGGTTAGAATAAAAGTGTGCTCATATCCGAGAATGTGTCCTGGCGGCCAGAAATTGGCGGTGTAAGGATGTCCAGGGCCTGTCACTAAAACGTTGTGACTCCCCTTTACCTCCGTTGCGTCATCGGTGCTGAACACATGAAGTCGGTTTAGATCTTCCAAGTCGAACCGGATGGCGCCCTTTGCCCCGTGGATTTCCAAATAGTTCCGATTTTGGCAGCCGATCGCAAAGCGGGTGGCCTCGAAGCTTCCCACACTTCCGTTCGCAAAACGAGCGAGCATCATGACGGCGTCATCTACTTCACGGCCGGGAGCAAAAGTCTGGACCAAAGCGGAAAGCTGGTCGATCGCTCCGTTCAACATCAAAGCCAGGTCGATGGAGTGCGACAGCAGATCGCCCATTGCGCCAGACCCAGCTTCAGACGGCTTGAATCTCCATGCATCAGGGCTGACTGGGTCGGCGCCCCAGCTCTGTAGGTACGTGGCCCTGTAATGGTAGATTCGACCTAGTCTTCCTTCGTCCACCAGCTTCTTGGCGAGAGCGATGGCGGGTACGCGGCGATAATTGAACCACACCAGTGTAGGCACATTCCGCGATGCTTTGGTCATGCGCTCCGCCTCCTCCACTGACAGGGCGAGCGGCTTCTCACACAGCACAATTTTGCCCGCTTGAGCGGCGGAAATCGCAATCGGCGCATGGAGATAATTGGGAGTACAGATGTCGATCGCGTCCAGATCCTTTCGCGCCACTACTTCTTCCCAATTTGTTGAAACCTCCTCCCAGCCCCAGCGCGCGGCCATTTCTTCCAGTTGCGGCTGATTACGCCCGCAAATCACTTTCAATTTGAGGTCGTAGGAAGACTCACAAAAATGGCCAACCTGATGAAAGGCATTGGAGTGCGCCCGTCCCATAAAGCCCTGGCCGATCATTGCCACATTCAGTCGTTTACGAGATGTCATAGTTGCCTGCCTAAGACCTTGCGGAAGGCATGCACAATGTCTTCTTCATCCTTCTCGGTAAGACACGACGGGATCGCGAGCAAAATGCTGCGTTCAAACAAGCTATCAGCGACTGGACACGTGCCTTTCTGATAGCTGGCGGTGGATCCACGATTCTCCTCTAGGAGCCAAGGCGATCCTTTCTTGTCTACACTCGTCTTTTTTACCAGGCTCGGGATGTTGAAATAAATATGAAGACCCCAATTGGTCATCACAACATTGGTGACGCCCTGGGGTGAAGTTACGATGCCTTCGGCACGCAACGCTCGATTGACCTGGTTGGCGACTTCGGGCGTGGCAAAAGCTGAAATGAGAAAGGCGCCGGTATCGCCCTGTGGATCAACAATCCTTCTCAGCTGCACCTGAGGCATCTGCTCCAATTCTTTGCGGATACGATATTTGCTGGCGCGCATGGCGGCGATGATTCGCGGCAGCTTCCGGAGTTGTACTCGCAAAATGGAAGCTCGTAGTTCATCGATGCGGTATCCTCGCCCCCACAAGCACAGCCCGAGGTCGTCAAAGACGGTGCGGCCGTTGGCGTCACGAGCGTAGCCCAGGTCGTGAACGCCAAAAGCCCTGTCGTAAAGACGGGAGTCATTGGTGACAACGGCCCCGCCCTCTCCGCTGGTCATATTCTTATTCATCTGAAAGCTGAATATTCCCATGTCCCCGAAGGTGCCAACTCTCTGCCCCTGCACGCTTCCCCCGGCGCACTGGGCGCAATCCTCGAGAAGAAACAGTCCGCGCTCGCGGGCCAGTTTGAGGAGTTCGACGATATTTGCCGGGGCGCCACTCATATGGACCGCGATGATGCCCGTGGTTCGTCGAGTAATGGACTTCTGGACTGCAGCGGTAGTGAGACAGAAGGTATCATCGATGTCAGCCAAAACTGGAATCGCGCCAAGATTTACTACCGCCGCGACAATCGAAACCCACATGTAGGCCGGAACGATGACCTCTTGTCCGGGCCCGACGCCGAGGGCGGAAAGCGCAGTGTGCAGGGCCCCGGTACCGCTGTTCACGGCGACGGCGTGCTTCACCCCGAGGAACGATGCGAACTCGGACTCGAATGCTTCGACTTCTCCTTGTAGATCGATACCGTAGTAGCGGAATGGCGAGCGGCTTTTCAATACGCGCACTGCCGCTTCGATCTCTTCCGCATCCATATGATGGACGCCCGGAAATTCCAGAGGAAGAGGCTCTGTTCGGACTGGCTTACCGCCATTGATCGCTAATTTTTCTTCAACCGTTGTCGAGTTGTCTTGTGTCACTTTCATCTGCGTCACCCGTGATTGATTTGTGAACCTTTCTTGATCTGCTGGTCGCACTTCTAGTGATCGAGCACATTAAGGCTGATCTGAGCTTTGCGACTCTCGTTATTCCACAATGCGGTCGTAATCGAAATCGCCGGCAACTTCAGACGTAGCACTCGATCATGGAACTTTAGGCGCATTTCCACGTCTACTTTTTGGCTATTCATGAGTTCGGTCACAATTCCGCCACCCGGCAGCTTGAAAGCCATGACCCGTACTCCGTCGAGTGATCCGGCGGTCTTGATGCGAATGGCGCCGGGGCGCACGAACTTGCTGAAGTGCGCGAGATAGTAGTACAGTCCGGTGTAAGTCACCTTCTTCGATCGCCTGTCAATAATCACAATTGGGTGTTGAACGTTGGGGTTTGGATTTCCGTGGATCTTCGACACCGACCAAGGGCCGCCTTTTTCGTCCAATATCATGTTCCAGTAGATCCATGCCGAGGTATCGACTTCGAGATCGTTAAAGATCTGATTGCCCCAGTAACCGCCATCATCAAAGTCGAAACGGGGAAGAGACATCGACTTGGGCGTTCCTGCATCGTAGGCGTAGCACACTTCTGTCATCCACAGAGGCAGGTCCGGATATTGACGATGCAAGTTCACGATCTTGTCCCAGTCTTTGTCGTCATATCCGTGATAGGGCGCAACGGAGACATACTGACGCGCGGCGGGATCATCGAGCACGATTGGATAATTACGGGCTGCGTCCTCGCGGTTTGGCGCTTCACTCATCATGATGCGGGTGCGAACTCCTTCTTTTTTCAGAAGCGGACCTACGTGGTCTCGCAGCAGAGCGTCGATTTCGTTGTAGGGGATTTTTGTGTAGATGTCGGGCTCATTAAACAGGCTTAGATAGTCGATAAATACGTCGTGCTTTTCGTACTCCTGGAGATAACGGAGGTAATAGCGAGCCAACGCGTCGTAATATTGCGGATTCACGTCCTGATTCTTGTTTACGTCGAACAACATCCAGTCCGGCGGATAATCCATGGGAGCTTGCAAGACAAATTTGCCGTACTGGCGAGCCGACTTGATAAAAGTGATTAGCCCATTCGGCCCGAGGTCGCGGGCTATGGAGAAGTGGGTCATCGAAACATCGCCGCGCACATCGTCATAGCTGTAGTAAGGCCCGGCAGACATGAAGTCGGTAGAGGCAATTACGGTTTTCATGGCCGAGAAGCCCGCGCCCTTGTCAGGGTCGAAGAGAGAACGTAAAACCGCTTCGCGCTGGCTGAGAGGCAAACTGTTCAGGCATATAAGGCCGGCTTCCAGGAAAGACGCCCCAAAGCCATCGATCTTCTGGAATGAAACGACATCGTCAATCTCGAAATCCGCAGCCCTGGGATCGCGATCCGGCTCGAAACGGAGAATTGGTTTTGGAGTAATGCGGTCCCCTGCTTTCGAGGACACAAAGGTCTGCACATTCTGCGCCACGGTTTCCAGGCAAGACATCAAGAGGAACACGGCGAGAAACAGGACGAGGCAGCGGTTGTCGATTCGCGTTGTCTCAAAGTTCGCCGAGTGATTTGCAGCTCTCATGGTGTTCCTCGGTGCCTTTCCATTTCGAACTGAGGATCGTACATCCGTCTCCACCCTGATCTTTGGGCAATTCGCCGGTTTCATCGATGACAATCGGGTAGCCGGCGGTCTGAATGATCGGTGTCCACATGTCCTCCTTGCGATGGGTCGGATGATGCCTACTTTGCCTCATCTGATGGCCGCCACACGCTGTTGGCAGTCCTCAGAAACTAAACTTCAGCGCAACCTGGCCGATGCGAGGGTCGCGGGCGACCGTGATGATTCCGAAGCTTGAGCCCGGAACTCCCGCACAGCTTTCTCCAGGTCCACTCGTGACACAAGTCCCGGTGCCCGGAGAGCCCAGGCCGCTGGTGGCTACAAATTGAGTGTGATTGAAAAGATTGAAAAACTCGGCGCGAAACTCGATATGCACGCGGTCGCGCACCGCGAAGTCTTTCAAGAGCGCCATATCCCAATTGTTGATTCCTGGACCGCGAAAGAAGCGGCGGCGCGCATTGCCTAACTGGCCCAACTGTTCTGAAGTGAACAGCGATGAATTGAAATACGCTTGGCCGCTTCTGGGGTCAGTAAAATTCAGCGGACCAGGAGTGAAGTCGGGAGTGTCAATGCCGTTATTGTTCGGTCCCGCAGAGGTTGTGCCCATCAGCGAGTTGTCGTCAAGTTCGAGCAGAGTGACCGGCAGGCCGGTAGAAAATCGAGTGATGCCCGAAAGTTTCCAGCCGCTGGTGAGGTTGGCTTTCTTCCCGAACAGACTGTCAAACGGCAGTTCGTAGGTGTAACTGACGACGAAATTGTTCCTTAGATCAAACGCGGCCAACTCTCTGGTCTGGCTGGGATTAAAAGGATTGACCTGATCGCCCAGACCCGAGGCCTGATCCAGAGTCTTGCTGTAGGTGTATCCGGCCAGCAACTCCAGGCGGCCACTGCGGTGACGAAACGTAGCTTCTAATGCGTTGTAGCTGGCATGACCAATATTTTCGTAGAGGCCTGTGCTGCCGAAGTCTGCTCCCAGCGGCTGACGGGGAATTACAGTCTGTCCAGTCGTTGTTGTGAAGGTGCCGGTCTCGGCGTTTGGGCCGCACGTAGCGCTGCTCAGCGCAACCTGGCTGGTTTGGCTCACAGAAAGGCAGATCGCTGGGACGGAAGGATTGGCATTCACCAACACCAGAAGCCTATGACTCTGGGTACCTACATAACTGACGTTCACCATCGAATTACTGCCAAGTTGCCGCTCAATCGACAGTTCATAATGCTCGGCGTAGGGAAGCCGGTTTTTGTACCAATAGCCGGGAGAGCTTGAGATCGGCTCGAACTGAGCCCAGTTCACGTTTGGATCGGGATTCGAGGCCGACACATTCGCGGGAGGAAACACAACCGGATAGCGTTGTCCCTCACTGTTTCCAGTGGCTCGATCAACAAACGGAGTAGCGAACAAAGAGGGGTTCGGACTCGAATAAAACAGTCCATAGGGAGGGTCGCCCACTTCCAGCGCGTCGGTAAGATCTTCGATCGCGGTGTAGAAGACGCCGTATCCCGCGCGGATGCTGGTTTGTCCGCTGCCGCCGAGTAACCAGTGCAACGGGCCTGTGTCGGTTGAGGGCGAATATGCCAATCCCACGCGCGGAGCGAAATTGTTGTAATGAGTAGGCGCCAGGGTCGACGGCACATTTGGATCGCCGGGAAATACCCAGCCAGTAGGTGCGCCAGGGAAAACCTGCGATTGCTCTCCCGGAATAATGGTTTCCAATTGGTTCTTGGCTTCCCACCACGACGTGCTTACGTCCCAGCGCACGCCGTAGTTCAACGTCAGAGATGGCCTTACACGCCAGCTATCCTGCGCATACAGCCCGAAATAGCGGCTGCGGGAGTGGAGCGGAGACTGCTGTCCTTGCTCGTAGTACACCGGCGCGCCGATGAGAAAGTCGGCGAAGTCGAGTCCGGTTTCCGATCCATCGAATGCGAAGCTGCCATTGTTGGCGCCATAGGCGACCTGCGTGATCTGGTCAAAATGAATGTTTCCGCCGAACTTGATGGAATGCGTGCCCATCACCTTCGAATAATTGTCGAGCAGTTGATAAGTGTTGTTGGTCTGACCCAAGGGATACGCATTGACGCCGAAACTGAAATTATTCAGCGTAATATTCGGCACGCCTTCAAACTGCGGCGCGATCGGGACGATGCCCAGAGTGTTCGCTCCCGTTTCAAATCCCAAGGAGGAGAGCGATGGGCCCACGCCTCCCTCCGGTTTGCCCGAGAAGCTTGCGAAACGCATGTAATGCAGGCGCAACTCGTTCACCGCAGTTGGAGATTGCGTCTTAATGTCACTCAGGTTGACCATCTGCGCCCGCCCCACATTCAGAACATTGAATCCCGGCAAGGACACAGCACAGTAGGGACACTGCTGGCTATAGTCATCGAGAAAGTAGTAAGCGGACAGCATGCCGGCGCGGCTGTCCCCGTCGACGCGGATGCCGCCCTTGTCGTCACGCAGCACGTTGTTGTATGCGCCGGTTTCAAAGAACGGCTGACCATCTTCGGTGGTATTCGGCTGTGGGATGTACTTAAGAAGCGCCTGGGCCGGGGCGGATATTGCGAATGATGGAATGACTGCATTCGGAAACACGCAAGCGCTTGAAGTGACGCAGCCGGGCGAATAGTAATTTTCGCCGTTGGTAACTGGATATTTCAGCTCTGAAGACAGAATGCTCGCCCAGTATGCCCCGTCGACAGTCCCATTCAGTGAGCTGGATACATCCGCTAGATTCCCGGTGAGGTCAGCGGCAGAATAAATTGGCACGTTGGCGACTTGCCCCTGGACCTGCCTTGTGCCCTGATAATCCACAAAAAAGAAGGCCTTCTTGCGCACGATGGGGCCGCCAAAGGTGCCGCCAAACTGGTTCTGCTTGAATGCCTCGCGGATGTTGCTGAAGAAATTCCGGGCGTCGAGATCGTCATTGCGCAGGAACTCGAAGAGTTCCCCGTGGAAGTCATTGGTGCCGGACTTGGTGATCGCATTCACCTGTCCGCCGCTGTAATTGCCGTATTCGGAGTCGAAGTTATTGGTGATGATGCGGAACTCTTCGATAGAATCGAGATTGGGAACGATGGCCGTGGTCTGATTCACGCCTTCGTTGACGTTGCCTCCGTTCACCATAAAACCATTGGCAGTTTCGCGCTGCCCGCTGACGGAGAGGCTGCCGGCGTTCAAGTTGCCGGAGGGCGAAATCGGCGCGTACTCGCCAGAGGTTTCTGGAGCCACGCCCGGCTGCAGCGCGAGCAAGTCGGTGTAGCTTCGGCCATTGAGCGGAAGCGATTCCATCTTGGCGCTCCCGATCACCTCGCCCATTTGCGTGTTCGTCGTCTCCACCTGAACCGGGCTGCTGGAGACGGTCATCTTTTCCTGCACGCCGCCTACTCGGAGCGGCACATCGACCCGCACTGCACTGTTCGCATCGATGGCAACCGCGGTCTGCCGAAACTCCTTGAAGCCCGTCTTACGCACGCCGATGTCGTAGGCGCCTACCGGCAATGCCAGGAAAGAATAGAAACCCTTCTGATCCGTGACCGCCACTCGCTGAATCCTGGTTTCGACGCTGCGGGCGGTGACCTCCGCTCCGGCGATCACGGCGCCGCTCTCGTCCGTTACAATCCCCGAAACGCTTCCGGTTACGCCCGCGTTCGCAATCGGAACACTGGACAAGAAGAACAGTCCAATAACAAGGAGCGGCAGCGACCAGGCAAGGGCATGGCAATGACTACTTTGTGATCGATGGCCGGCCCCTGTTTCTACAGTCGATCCAACTGATGGAAGAGGCATTTGCTCCTGGAGCTTTCCGTGACGCGCTAAATTGTTCTACATTTAATTCAGTAATTGAATTAATATAGCGCTATTCGCGCACTATTTACGCTTATTACTTCAAATCTGTCAAGAACTAATTGGCAGTGTGAACGTCGGGTTTGCAGGACTGGCTTGCCGGCTGACTCGGTTTTCGAGCGGGCGGCTGCATTGTGCGCGTAGATTGGGCGCAAAGAAATCGGTGACGAAGTCGCGATGAAGAGGCAAAGACAGTGAACAGCAAGAGGAGCATTGAAAGAGTGCAGAGTCAAAATCCCGAATCCAAATCTTTTAAGAATGAACGGAATGTTCTGCAACTTATCCACGCGAATCGCAACATTTCGCGAATTGAGCTGGCAAAACAGACCAACCTCAGCGCAGCCTCCATCACTGCTATCGTCCAAAACCTGATGGATAAAGGGTTGGTTGTGGAATCCGGCCATAATGCGAGTGCTCTGGGACGAAAACCTGTTTCCCTGAGCCTTAGCGACGATGCGGGATTCCTGGTCGGAGTAGACCTCGGATCGTTCTATACGCGAGTCGTCGTCACAAATATGAGAGGCGCTCTGGCTTGCAAACAGGAGTCCGAAACCGGTATGCAGGACGGCCGCGATGCCGTTCTCGCCCGGACCTTGAAGAAGATTCACAAAGCCATCGACGACTCCGGAATGCGGCGGAATGCTCTGCGGGGTATCGGAATGGGGCACTCCGGAGTGATCGACGTTAGCAAAGGCTTGGTGCTGTCTTTTCCTCGCCCGGGTCAGATGACCGAATGGAAGAATATCGCGCTAAGAGATCTCCTCGAGCGCGAATTCGGCGTGCCCTGCCTGCTGGAGGATAGCGTACGAGCGATTGGGACGGCAGAAAAGCATTTCGGCCTGGGCGCCGGCCTGAACGATTTCATCTATGTGGACGTAGGAATGGGGATTGGCGCAGCGATCTTTATAGATGGCAAACTATACCGCGGACCTGGTGGCAGTGCCGGCGAATTCGGTCATATGACAGTCGATGAACACGGCCCTCTCTGTTGCTGTGGCAATTATGGATGCTTGGAGACGATGGCTTCTTGCGCAGCCATTATCCAATCAGTGAAGAGCGCTATTGAAAAAGGGGTGGATTCGAAAGTTCGAGAGTTGGCGCAAGGAGATCTGAACCAGATCAGTATTGAGATGATCGGACAAGCTGCCATGCAAAATGACAGCTTGTCGTTTCGCGTTTTGCATGAGGCAGTCGCACGTATCGCGATTGCTCTAGCTGACGTTGTGAACCTGCTTAATCCTCACGTTCTCATTTTTGGCGGGGCTTTATTTCGCTCCGCACCCGAACTGTTACTGGAACCTTTGAAACGCTCCATTCGGCAACGCGCTCTGGAGAAATCAGCGAACGAAGTTCAACTCAAGATCTCTAATTTGGGGAGCGAGGCAGGCGCCTTCGGCGCCGGAAGATTGATTTCCGAAATTGTGGTCGAAAGACTTTACCTCGAGGTTTGAACTAGAGAATTACTTCGGAAAGAAAGAACCGATAGAGCAATCTTGAAAATTTCCATGGATTCACACGCTCCCAAGCACGGTTTGTGGCGATAGTTTTCTGTTCGGACTGGGTGGCCAGCAGGTAGTCATGCTCACTAAGTTTTTAGACCCCGCTGCGAGAGGGCAGCTCTCCATTCACCGTTTGCGAGTGCTTGATAAGGGCGGGGTAGTGATTCCGAAACACTTGCGGGTTCCAATGTAGGGGAGTTGCGTTCTTGCGCCACCAAGTACACGGATTGCAGCGGAACCGGACGTCCCCGCGAATAAGCTGCCCCCCGGCTGGAATCCAGCATAATCGATCAGTGGGTTAGAATTTGGCGTATGCGAAAGCAAATGCGCGCCCGGCAGGTCTCGAGAATCTGTGCCATGTGGGTGCTGATCGTGCATTGTGTGGCAGCTCAGACGCAGGTACCGCGCAACACATCTCCCCCAACTGCCGAGGAAATAGAGCTGCACGGCTACCTCGCACAGGCTGCGGAAGCCATGCACAAAGGTGACAATGAGGCTGCAGCGGAATCTCTGCGGCGGGCATTGAAGATCGATCCGCATTCACTCGCTGCGCTAAACAATCTGGGAATTGTGCTGGCCCGGATGGAGCGGCCTGCCGAGGCGATCCCGTTGTACGAAGAAGCGCTGAAACTTCATCCTGACGACGCTTTGACAAAGCGCAATCTCGCGATTGCCTACTTCAAAGCTCAACAGTACGCGCCAGCGTGGCGCTTGCTGCGAGTGTTATCGACAGCGTATCCAACCGACTTTCAGATTCTCGACTTGGCCGGCCTGTCGCTCTTTGCTCTGGATCGCTATCCGGAAGCCGCCAGATATCTGGAGCGCGCGAACCAAGCGCAGCCCTCCGATCTGGAGACGCTCGATATGCTGGGCAAGGCATATCTGCGGATGAAGGACTATAAGGCGCTCACCGGAGTGTTCGCTCGAATCATGCAGGTGAATCCGAATTCGGCATCCGCTCACATGCTGATGGCCACGGCTTACGATCAGATGTCGAATCGGCCGGAAGCGATCAAAGAGTATCAAGCGGCAGAAGCCTCAGACCCGAACTTCGCAGGAGTCCATTCCGGTCTGGGGTTCGAGTATTGGAGAGAGGGCGAGAACGATCTCGCCGAGAAGGAATACCGGGCGGAGCTCCAGCGCTTTCCCAGCGATCCGGTCTCGAACTGCATTCTTGGCCAGATCCTTCTGGATAAATCCCTGCCCGCAGAGGCCCAGCCTCATTTTCGGGAAGCCCTGGCGGTGAATCCCCGCTATTCCGAGGCTCTGTTTGGCCTGGGCAAGAGCGAGCTGGTGCTGCAACATCCCCGCGCGGCGGTTCCGCTGCTTCGGAAAGCGATCCAGATAGATCCCAACTACTTCGAGGCACACTTTGTTCTCGGCACCGTGTTGCGACAGTTGGGACAGACCGCGGAAGCGGCCAACGAACAAAAGATTGCGCTCGCCATCCAGGAGAAGGGAAGGGCAGCGGCCATTAAAAGGAATGAGAGACAATGAAGCCTGTGTGCGGAAGCGCTGACATTTTCTCGATGACCTACAGAAGCGCAAAGCGCACGCCTGGGCGTGCGCTTTGCGGTGGTAGCTCTATAACGGTTAGAAGTTAAACTTGGCTCCGATTTGCAGTTCACGCGGAATGTGATATCCGGTGACCACTCCAAAGGCTGTGGTATTGGTGGCTGGATTGGTGGGCGAGAACGAGGGAGGCAAGACGCAGGTGGTTGTACCGGTGTTGTTGCAAATCTGGGAAGGGCTGCCGTGGTTGAATGTGTTGAACGTCTCCAACCGAAGTTGGAAGCTGGCCCGTTCGCCAAGACGGATGTTTTTGAACAGCGAGGTGTCCCAGCGTTGGAAACCCGGCCCCTGCACCGCTCCTGGACGCGAGTCGCCGAACGTTCCTACTGACTGTGAAAACGCAGCGGTATTGAAGAATTCGTTGATGTTTTTTGGCCCGCTGGCGCTGCCGCTCTGATTGGCGAGGTTCGTAGCGTCGCCTTGCAGGAAACCTAATCCCCGGTTTCCGGCGCCAGGAGCGGTCGGGCTGGCGGTGCCCGGATCGAACGGGTCGAGAGCCTGCGTTACGGTGATTGACTGCCCCGTCTGAACGTTGACAATACCGGAAAGCTCCCAACCGCCTAACACCCTCCCTAAGCCATGCTGGTTCTTGAAGAACGGCTCCTGGTACAGGTAGCTGAGGACGAATATCTGCGGGGTGTTTAGTTGGGATAGCCCATAGTCTTGCTTCAGGTTGTAGGTATTCGTGGCACCCCAGGCCCGGTCCTCCGGATTCGTCGTAAGTAGCTTGGACCAGGTATACGAAATCCCGAGCGTAAGGCCATGGCTCATCCGGCGATCTAGGGAAGCTTGCAGTGAATTGTAGTTGCTGGTGAAAATCGTGGATCGATCGCCGAAAGCGCCGTAACCCGCAAAGGGCCGTACGGCGTTCACGTCTACCAATTCGTTCGCTGTACGTGCCGCCACCGTGGGCTGATTGAGATCGACGTCGCCGAGCAAGTGCGTCCCTTTCGTACCTACATAAGCGACTTCAAAGACTGTGTTCGGCACGATTTCGCGCTGTAGCGAAACGTTGAAGTCCTGGTAGCTTGGAGCTCTAAAAACCACTCCAGTTGCCGTTGGCGTGCCTGTCATCACTGGATTGATGGGTGAGAGAGACGGCCCGGGCGCGGCCCCGGCGGCGGAGTTGTCGAATAGGTTGACATTTTCTGCGGTACTGATCGTGGAGGCAGTTTGAACCAATGGGGGATCGGCATTAAACGGGTAGGTCCCGAACTCATTCTGCTCCCAGATGCCGTTGAGCGAACGGTCATAAAACAGACCATATCCCGCACGAATTGCCATCTTGCCATTGCCTCTCGGATCCCAAGCCAGGCCGAATCTCGGCCCCCAGTTGTTATTCTTGTCGCCATTGACCCGGCTGCCGTATGGGGAGCAAACCGCCGCCGCATAAATCGCTTGCGCGGCAGAGCAGGTCGCTCCCGTTGGAAAGATCATGCCATTAGCGTACGTCGCTGAATTGGCCGCTGGCGATGCCGGGTTCATGTCTCCGGCCTGCGGCCCAGTGCCGGTTATCGTAACCACGCCGGGGGTGAACGCGGCAGGATCGAAATTTACAAGAAGATGGTTGCTATCGCTGGGTGACGGGAAGTAGCTGTAACGGACGCCCAGATTCAGCGTGAGGCGCGGCGTGACTTTCCAGTCGTCCTGCACATAGGCTTCGAAGTTCGTGTAGTGGAGATCCGGGATCGTATCTTGGTCAGGCTGATTGTAGCTGGCCGCCTGTCCCAGCAGGAAATTCGCAAACTCATCGTTCTTGTTCGCGGAGTCGAAGACAAAGGTAGCAAAGCCCGCGGCCGCATTCTCAGTCTTTGTCATCCACATCGCGGTAGCGCCCAAGCGGATCGTGTGGTTCCCGTGCTGGATCGAGAGGTTGTCAAATATATTGTGATCAATGTTCCTCTCATGATAGGGCCCATCTCCGTTGCCCAAGCCGGTATAAAGCGGACTGCTAAAGCTGACGTTGGGAGCGCGCCCGTAGGGATCCTGATATTGGGTTTTGCCGGTGAGCTGGCTGGTGAAGGATGGCGAAATCGCAGTGCCGCTCAGGGCGGCGTTAATCGCTCCCCAGGAATCGGCATACTCCACTTCGTTCACCACTTTCGGCGAGATGTTGGCGGTCATATTCCCGACTACGTTGCGGCCCGGGGCGTTAAGAGCGATCGGGTCCGCGCCAGGATAATTCGGGGTCCCCCAGAGTCCGAAGGGAAAGTTCTCAGGCACGCTGTCCTGCATAAAGCGGGCAAATATGCGCACCCGGTCACCGACGTTCTGGTCGAACCGGACAATATCCTGACGGAAATTGTTCAACTGGCTGAAACTCTCCACTAACTGATTGGTCCCGGAATTAGCCGGAAACGGCGCCATGATCGTACTCAAGTAAGCTGCGGCATTCTGGCTGTAGCAGGCGTGGTTGATCGTCCAGGTTTCGTCCGACCCCGTGCCGGCACTGGTGACGCAGGGGGTGTTGGTTGTGCCTGGTACATTCGGGAAAATGGGGATGGGCGTAGTCTCGCTGCCGATGATCTGGGCAGTCGAGAATACTCCGCCCAGCTCCGCATTGGTGGGCACAGGAATTTCCGCGCTCCCTGGAGTACTCGCCTTACGCCACTCTTCCGACCAGAAAACGAAGGTTTTGTTGTTAACCGGGTGGTAGATTTTGGGTATTTCGAGAGGGCCGCCGACCGTGAAACCGAAATCGTTGTAGCGCTCAATCGGGGTGCCGTTGGGCTGGAGGCCAGTAATGTTGCTGCTCGAATTGGAAACGTAACTGCTGTCAGCGATGACTTGCCTGTTCTCAAACGTATTCGCGTTGAAAAAGTTGTTGCGATTGAACTCGTAGGCGGTGCCGTGATACTGGTTCGTTCCCGCCCGGGTCGCAACCACCACCTGTCCGCCGCCGCTGCGCCCGAAGGACGCGTCGTAGTTGCTGCGCTCCAGGGTAAATTCCTGAATGGCGTCGACGCTCGGCGTGTTCAGCAAAGTTCCGTTGGAGCCGCTATCGTTGATGTCAGCCCCGTCCACCGTCCAGTTATTAGCGCCGGTGCGCGCCCCATTGACCGAAATCGAAGTGTTGCTCGACAGCCCAAATCCTGGTTCATCGCCCAACTGGTTGGCGACTCCGGGCTGCAGTAGTACGAGCTGCTCGAAGTTGCGGTTATTCAGTGCCAGCCCGCGAACCTGGTCACCTGTGATGGTGCCGGATTGTTCGGCTGTCGTCGTTTGAATGGGGGTGTCTTCCGCCGTCACTTCGACGGTTTCGCTCGCTTTCCCGGGCTTCAATTGCACATCGAGAGTGTGCTTTTCGGCGACGTTCAGAATGACCTCGTTGGCCACGTAATTCTCAAACCCGGCGTTCCTGACTGTCACCGTATATCGTCCCGCAGGGAGGTTCGTGATATTGAAATTGCCGGTGCTGGTGGTGATCACGGAGCGCACGTCGATGCCGGTCTCATTGTTGTGAACCGCGACCGTGGCGCCAGCCACCAGGGCTCCGCTGGGATCGGTCACCGTACCAGTAAGCGTAGCCGCCAGCTCTTGTGCCAGCCCTGCTGTTGCCAAGCCGAGGACAAGTACGCAGACGGCCAGAAATGCAGCCAACGTCTGGGAAACTCCGCATTCATCCTGATTCTTGGACTCTCTACGCTTTCCGTACGTCAATTCCCTCATCGCACCCCTCCTGAAACCACTCACTAACTGGTAGCAAACGAGCCTATAATACAAACGCACTATGCTATATAGCACGCCATGGCGCATAGTCAAGAAAAAAAGCAATCAGCCTGAAAAAACTGTACCATTCTGCCCCCAGCGATCGGTCTCCATCACCGGAGGGAAATCGACGCTGGAAAGATTTGGGTGCCAAAATCAGTCCCGAATCGGGAACATGACCGCATCAACTCGCTATGTATTTACTCGCTTCCGGCAGCATTCCGCGCTCCCCGGGCGCCGATCTCCGATACTCTAAGCACGGCTTGAGCTGAAATCCCTTGCCAATCCATGGGCGAAGGACCCATCAAACGCAATCCCCTGTGAGAATTGAGCTTTACATCAAACCGTCGATAAGCTATATAGCATAAGGCATTGAAAGAGCTGCATTGAGGGGCTTGACGGGGCCGGTGCCCATTGTCGACAGGGGCTCGCCGTGGATAGACTCTGGAACCAATACATTTATGTCTGGAAACCATCGCAATCGGACCCCCGCCTACAAAAGAATCCAGGGGGAGATCCGCAACCGCATCGCTTCCGCGGGTCTGAAACCGGGGGACGCGGTTGCGTCGGAGCGCGAACTGGCCAAAACCCACAAGGTGAGCCTCATGACCGCTCGCCACGCCTTAGCCGGGCTGGAGCACGAGGGGATCGTCGAACGCCGGCTCGGGGCAGGCACCTTCGTCGCCGTCCCAAAGATCCACTTCAACAAGTTGATGAGCTACACCGAGCAAATGTCCAGCCGTGGTTTGGCTCCGCGCTCTAGGGTGCTAGTCGCAAAGGTCATTGATGGCGATCCCGAAGTTGCGGCCAGACTCGGGCAGCCGGAAGCCACTCGAGTGGTAAAGATCCAACGCCTCCGGCTCACGGGCGAAGAGCCATTTGCGCTGGAAACCTGCTACTTGTCTGCCGATGAATTTCCCGAACTCGCATCGGCCGCTCTAGGACGGAGTTCGCTGTTTGCGATCCTGGAGCATGACTATGCAACGAAATTGGCATACGCAGACGAAGAAGTAGATGCGACATCCGCCGACGCCAACGTTGCGGAACTCCTCGGTGTGCCTCGGGGAGCTTCAGTACTGCGCATTCGCCAGATTATCTATTCAGCCAAGGGCAAGGCTACGATTTATGTAGTCGGTGTCTACCGCTCCGAACGGCACACGCTGTTTATCAGGCGCTTCCGGTAAGGCGTTGCAGCCCGTGGAAAGAGGCCACGATGCACCTCGTAGTTGCCGTGATTCTTGCCAGTCTTGGAGCATCGGCGGGCGCGCCCAATCAGGCAACGCCGGCGCAAAGCCCAACTCCTGGATCTCTCAACACCGCATTCGTCAACACCCTGATGCCGCAGCCGTCGCATCTTTCCACGCAGGAAGGGCGGCTAACGCTCTCACCTTCGTTTGCTATCATCACGGACCACTACAGGGACGCGCGTCTTGACGCGGCCATAGCTCGCAGCCTCGAGCGAATCGAGACACAAACCGGCATTTCAATTTCAGCATCCGCGCCAACCGGCGGCGGACCCGGAGCGCTGACCGTCAGCGTTGATGGGCCGGGACAAACCGTCCAGTCGGTCGAGGAAGATGAGTCTTACTCTCTCGATGTCAATTCTTCGGTCGCGCGCCTCCACGCCGCTACAGTAGTTGGAGCCATGCGTGGGCTCGAAACCCTGGAACAGTTGGTGCAGACAGACGCAACCGGTTATTTCCTTCCTGCGGTGTCGATTCAGGACACTCCACGTTTTCGCTGGCGCGGACTCATGATCGACTGCGGACGCCACTTCATGCCGGTTGACGTCATCAAGCGGACGCTCGACGGAATGGCCGCTGTCAAGCTAAACGTCTTCCATTGGCATCTCAGCGAAGACCAGGGCTTCCGGATCGAGAGCCGCGCTTTCCCCCGGCTCACCGAGATGGGCTCTGACGGGCTTTTCTACACCCAGGAGCAGGCCCGGGAAATTGTTGCGTATGCGCGCCACCGGGGCATCCGTGTCGTTCCTGAGTTCGACGTGCCGGGACACACCAGTGCATGGTTCGTCGGATATCCCGATCTTGCGAGTGCTCCCGGTCCCTTTCACATTGAGCGGGAGTTCGGCGTCTTCGATCCAGTGATGGATCCCACGCGCGAGAGTACCTACAAGTTTCTCGACACATTTATCGCAGAGATGGCAGCCATCTTCCCCGACCACTTCATGCACATAGGAGGAGACGAGAACAACGGAGTGGAATGGAAGGCCAATCTGCGGATCCAGGCTTTCATGCGCGAACACAATCTCCAGGACACAGCCGCCCTGCAAAACTATTTCAACCAGCGTCTCCTCAAGATTCTTGAGAAGCATGGCAAGCACATGATCGGCTGGGACGAAATTCTTACGCCCGATCTACCCAAGGACGTTGTCGTTCAGAGCTGGAGGGGTTTCGATTCACTCGCTGCCGGAGCGAAAAACGGCTACAGCAGCATTCTCTCCGCCGGCTATTATCTGAATCTTATGAGCAGCGCCGCGGACCACTACTTGGTGGACCCTCTGCCCCAAGCGAGCGGCCTGAGCCCGGAGGAGCAGGCGCGCATTCTCGGCGGAGAAGCATGTATGTGGAATGAGCAGACTACTTCACGAGACATCGACTCCCGCATCTGGCCTCGCGCCGCGGCGATCGCCGAGCGCTTCTGGTCGCCGCGCGAAGTATCCAATGTGGACGACATGTACCGCCGGCTCACCGTTGAGTCGCTGCGGCTGGAAACTCTTGGTTTGACGCAGATCTCGCACGAAGCAGCGAGCCTGCGCGGCTTAGCCGGGACCGAACAGATCGAGCCTCTCCGTGTTCTCGCGTCCGTGCTCGAGCCTGTCACCTTCAACGACCGCGCACACATGCAGCACCCGAATCAGCTCACGCCACTCAATCAGCTCATAGACGCTCTTCCACCCGATCCGCCATCGCGTCACAATTTTGAGGTGCTCGTGAGCGCCTATCTGCAGGATCCCGAAACTCGATCGCAGAAAGAAGCGGAACTTACTGCCAACTTCAAAGCCTGGATCGCAGCAGAACCTGGAATCCTGCGCTCGATGGCTGACTCACCCACTCTGGCTCTGGCAGAACCGCGAGCTCAGCAACTCACCGTACTGGGAACGATAGGTCTCGAGGCGGTCTCTCATCTGTCATCTGGACTACCCGCGGCCGCCGGTTGGAAGGCTCAGCAACTGGCTCTCTTGGACGAAGCCGAGAAACCGCAGGCGCTGGTTCGCTTCACGATTATCAAGCCCTTGCGCGACCTGGTCACCGCGGTTCCCGAGGCGCCCAATAAATAATCATCGACAAAAAATTAAGGCAAGCTGGCTTCTCAGCCAGCTTGCCCGAGTTCTTCATTCTGCGTGCAAGGCCTCTACAGAACTAGCGGCCCAGACCCGCAGCCAGGGTTTTTACCATGGTTCCATTTGCATCGTCGTCTTTCAGTGCCCAGACGTAAGCGCCGCCCAAGCCTCCTGGGACTTTCAGGTTTATATAGATCGTCTTCAGGAACACCGTGAAGGGATCGTCGTAGGTGTAGAACGTTCCACCGGTCGGGTCGTACAGCGATACAGCGACTCTTCGCGGATCGAAGTAATTACTGTAGCCACTGGAGGTAAGCGTGGAGAGCGTCGAATAGGTTAACAGCCCCGGAGTTAGCAGGGTGTCGCAGCCCGCCGTGCCACCGCTGAGGTCCGGACACAAGCCAGTTCCGTTCGCCAGAAGAACCGGAGAGGGTCCGGTTGAGTTTTGGTACAAGCCATGGTTTACGTTAGGCGCGCCCGTCCAGCCTGCTCCGTAAAGAGGCATACCCATGGTGTATTTGTATGGCGGCACACCTGCCTTTAGATAGGCATTCACCGTGTCGTCGATGTCGAGATCCTGACCAAACAGCGGATCCTGGCGGGAATCGAATAGCGGCGATGCGTCGTTGGTTTGCGTGACCCATGAGCCGGAATAGTTGTAGCCATCAATGGTGATGAAATCAACTTGCGCGGCGGCTTTACGAAGATTGATGTTGACGTAGTTCTGCGAGCCCGCGGGCCCATCGAACGACAGGGTATATCGCTTGCCCGTGGTTACGCTCAAGGCGTTGAGTTGGTCGCGGAACTCTTGCAGCAGGGCGGTAAAGTTCTGCGTGTCGGTTGCTGTGGGGAATTCCCAATCGATATTGAAACCGTCAAACAGGCCAGGGGCAGTGATGCCTGTGGCGATGTTGCCATTGACGAACATATCGATGCAGGAAGCGGCGAGGGCCTGGCGTCCGGCAGCGGTGCTGGCGGCGCTGACGAAAGCCGAAGTATTGGGAGCCGACGCGCCTCCCAGGGACATCAGAACTCTTAGGTTGGGATGTAGTGCCTTGAGTTGTTGAATGGCCGCAAAATTTCCATAGAGCGGCCCAAGGTAGGCGGTGCCGCTCACGCTGGGCAGGTATGGAGATTGATAATCGGCCCACGTGTCGGCAATGGCGCATGCTGGCGCCGGACTCGTCGTGACATTGCCAAAGGCGTAGATGAGATGCGTCAACTTATCGGCCACACCATTCTGTTGCAGGTTTGCAATGTTGAAGCCGGCGTAATAGATGCTCCACTCTTCGAAGTATCCTCCGACAATCTTGCCTTGATCTTGGTTTTGTGCGAGTGAGGGGGAGATGCATGCAACGAGGGTCAACAAAGTAAGCAGAGCCACTCGGAACAGGCGGGTCGGGAAATGGATCGACATGGCAAATGCCTCCAGAATTCGTGAAGTACGAACCGCCGGAGTATAGAGCTATATAGCGGAACTTGCAATAAGGTATTTCCCAGGCGCGAATTTATCATTGACGATCGCAAGGGTACTGAAGTTCTTCCGCAATGACAGGAGCCAGAGATGCGAGCACAACCCCAGTGGGGCGTTGCGTCCGTTGGGCGTCCTCAACATATCAGCTATATAGCAGAAAGTGTCAGTTAACTCTTGGACATGGCAGGTCATGGAGTTCCCCTGCAGAGATAAACGCGCTGCCGCATTCGTTCATTCGAGTTCCAGATCGCGATTTACTTGAGGCCGGCCGCAATTGCTTTCGTCAGCGATCCTTCGGCGTCGTCGTCATTCAGCGCCCAAACGTAGGCGCCGCCAAGCTTCTTCTTTTTAATGTAGGCCGTCTTCGCTGCTACCGCAGCGGGATTGTCGTAGGTATAGAAGATTCCGCTCGTCGGATTGTAGAGCGTCGCTCCGACTCTCACCGAATCGTACCAGGGGGTAAATCCATATTTATTCGTGAGATTCTCAATGGTCGAGTAGGTGGCAAATCCCGCGGTCAGCACGGTGTCGCAGCCGGGCGAAGCAGTGGCTTTATCGGTGTTCAGGCACAGACCTGATCCGTCGGCCAAGGGAACTGGAGCCGGGGCGGTCGCGTTCTGGTACAAGCCATGGTTCACGTTGGCGACATTCGTCCAGCCCACCGCATATAACGGCAGACCCATCGTATATTTGGCGGCCGGCACGCCAGCCTGGCGATAGGCTCTTACGGTCGCATCGATGTAGCGGGCGTCGGCGAACGCAGGGTCGGCGGCCGTGTCGTACAGCGAGGACGACTCATTGGTTTGCCTGTCCTGTGGTGCGGCATAGTCGTAACCGTCGATGGTGAGGAAATCCACTTGCGCAGCCGCAGCCTTAAGATCGATGTTCACGTATTTCTTCGGGTTCGCTGGCGAATCGAACGTCAAGACATACTTCTTGCCTGTCGTTTTCGACAGGGCATTGAGCTGCGTGCGGAATTCCTTTAGCAGAGCGGTGAAGTTCTGCTTGTCGTGCGCTCCCGGAAACTCCCAATCGATATTGAAGCCGTCAAACAAGCCGGGAGCGGTGACGCCTGCAGCGATGTTGCCCTTGACGAACATCTCGATGCACGAAGAGGCAAGCGCGGTGCGGCCGGAAGCAGTGGCTGCGGCCGTCACGAACCCTGCAACGTTGCCCGCCTGTCCCCCCAAAGAGATCAGCACTTTCAGAGCGGGATGAAGCCCCTTGAGTTGTTGGATCGCGCCAAAATTTCCGTAGAGTGGGCCGGCGTAGGGCTTGCCGCTGACGCTGGGAAGGCTGGAATTCTGGTAAGCGGCCACGGGATCAGCAACAGCGCACGCCGGCGGAGAAGTCGGGGTCACATTGCCGAAAGCATAAATCAAGTGCGTCAATTCATCAGCCACGCCATTCTTTTGGAGATCGGCAATGTAGTAGCCGGCGTAATTGATGCCCCATTCCTCGAAGTATCCCCCGAAAATCCTGCCATCATAACGCGCTTGCGCAAACGACTGAGAGACACAGGCCACCAGGATCAACAAACTCGTCAAAAACGCCCGGGGCAAGCACGGAAGTAAAGATCTCGACATAGCCAACGCCTCCAGGATTCGTAAGCGGCTGATCGGTAGAGTTGGCTAGACATGTTAGGTGTAGGTGGGCAGGAAGGTCAACGTGCGATGGAGGGTCTACAACGACAGCAAAGGTGCAATATCCGCCTTTTTGCAGATCGACGTAAAGAAGCCTTCAGTGCTTCCTGCAATTTCTCCGGATCGGCGATGGGCGCGGCTTTGCCCCCGTATTCGATGTGCCCGAAAGCACATCACCCTAGAGTACTCGATGCGCTGACGAAGCACGTGAATTTGGCCGGAGAAAGGTTAGCGCGAGACTGCGCAGTCCGCCGCGCAGTCTGGACTGCAGAGAAGTTCCGCTCACTCTGCGCCGAAATACGCGAATAATGCCCGCATTTCGCGATTATTCCTCGACAAACCGGACTACCAGACATAAGTTCCTACGGACTCCGGCGGTAACGTGGTCTGAAGGAATGTCTCGTGGTACTTCACCGCAAAGGGCTTCGCGAAATTTGCCGTGTTCGAAACCACCAGCACCACCTTGTGCTGGGGAGTAAGAAAAGCGACGCTTGCCAACTGTTCCATCTCACTCGACGCCACTCGCAGTGAGCCCGGAGGCACGAACTGCGAAAAATGCTCGACCGCGTAGTAAGCAACATTTTTGGTGACAGAATCGTCATTGAGGGTCATGGCTCCTGAACAGTCGGTGCATCCCCCATTGTTAGTGTGCGGCCCGTTCTGCGGATCAGCGGCCAAATTCCACAGCAGCACGTTTCGGCACCAGTTTCGGGTTGCGCCGATCATCACGCGCCTTACCGCCTCGGCAATTCCAAGCGGACCCAAGCGCGGTTCGGTGACCGATTGCTCCGTCAAATACAAATTCTTTTGCGGAAACGCATCGTGCACCTGCGTCAGCAAACCGGCATCACCGCCGTAAAGATGAAACGCGGTTCCATCCACGTACTTGCTCGCGGCAGGATCTTTTAGAATCGACAGTGGATAGGACAAAACATCCGGATTATGGTCATAGAGCAGAATCTTGGTCCGAATACCTGCCTTCTCGAAGGCAGGCCCCAGATCATTCGCAATAAACGTATCCTCTTCCTTCGCAAATACCACCATGCTCGGCGTGTTTTTGGGATTCAGCGGTTCATTCTCGACCGTGATCGCATCGATTGCGATCCCCTCCGCGCGCATTGCCTCAATGTACTTCACGAGATACTTCCCGAATGCTTTGTAATATTCCGGCTTGAGTTCACCGGCCTTCACGTCGTTGTTGGTCTTCATCCACGCCGGAGCGGACCACGGTGATCCCAGGATCTTGATTTCGGGCCGGATCGCCAGGATCTCCTTCAGCACTGGAATCACATCCGCGCGATCTGCTCCCAGGTTGAACTTCGCCATCTCCACATCGGTCTCGCCCGGCGCCAGGTCATCGTACGAATACACGCGCTCATTCATATCGGAAGAGCCGATGCTCACGCGCAGGTAGCTCACTCCCATCCCGTTGTCTCCGGTCGTAAACAGTTCCTTCAGCAGGGCGGCCCGTTGCGAAGCGTTCATGCGCATCAGCAGCTGGGCGCTTCCTCCGGTCAGCGCAAATCCAAAGCCATCGATTGACTGGAAATGTTGCGCATCGTCCACGGCAAGCACCGGCAGCCGGCCCGCTTCCGGGGAAAAGTGCAGAGCGACCGCTTGCGGCGCAACCAGGGCGGTGCGGTCGGACGTCGTCAGCCACATCCTCGCCTCCCGCTCCTGCTGCGCGTTCAATAGCGAAGAGAACAGCAAGGCACAAAACGAACACAGGAGCATTTTCAGCTTCATGAAACCTCCGATTTACGAATGCCGAAGTCCTTGGAAAGACAAAAGATGCGTGCCACAATTGTCCAACGATAACAGCAAAGCGGAACTGCGCCTGTCAACCCGAATCAAACCCGAACTCGGGAGTAGAGGGGCTGTGCTCAGCACAGGCGGCGGGGTTTTGAGTGCAAACGCCAGGCCGGCAAAGTGTCTTCTTGTCCCCTGTCCTTGGGAGTTCGTCACTTTCTCTTTTTCTTCGCATCGTGAGAGCTATTGTATGCATCTAAGGAAACTGGCATCTTCACTCGCCGCTCGCATTCACACTGAATTAATTGAACTGGATCAATCGAGATGACCGTCGCGAGAGTGTTGCAGAATTCATTCGCCGTGATCGCCCTGACAACTTACCTGGCCGGCGCGCAGACGTCCGTGCCTGCGGTAGCCTTCCGTCAGCCGCTCGATGACGCCTGGTGGACCGGCCCTTTGCTGGCGCCGAACGCCTCGACCCTGCCGCAAGGTCACGTGCTGGTCGAGCCCTATCTTTACGACGTGATCACCGAGGGCTTCTACAACTCCAGAGGCACTCGCGTCAGCACACCGCACGAGAACGGATACGGCTCGCTCACCTACATCAATTACGGACTCATTAACAAATTCACGGTAGGAGTGATCCCCACATTCGGCTACAACGAACCGGGTAACGGACCCGGCAGCGGTGGCGTCGGAGATCTCATGGTGCAGGCTCAATATCGGCTCCACTTGTTTCATGAGGGCGGCTGGCTCCCCACAACTTCGGTCAACGTGCAGGAAACGCTTCCGACCGGAAAGTACGATCAACTTGACCACCCCAGCGACGGCTTCGGCGCCGGCGCGTACACGACTACCCTCGGTCTCTACACACAAACTTTTTTCTGGATGCCCACCGGCCGCATCCTGCGCACGCGCTTCAACGTCACGCAGGCGCTCTCCAACTCAGTGAATGTTCAGGATGTGAGCGTCTACGGTACATCCCAGGGATTCCGCGGTCATGCCAGCCCCGGCGCCGCCCTGCTCGTCGACTTCGCCGCCGAGTACAACGCGACCCGACATTGGGTACTTGTCATGGAAGGTGTTTACCGACACCAATACAACACCCACGTGGCTGGATATAGCATCGCGAGTCCGAACCTGCCGATCCTGCTCAATTCTGGATCCAGCCAGGTGTTCGGTCTGGCTCCTGCCCTCGAATACAATTTCAACAGCCGCGTAGGAGTAATCCTGGGTATGCGCCTGTTCCCTGCGGGCAAGAACACAACCGACTCGATTACGCCTGCGATGGCCGTCAACATTGTTCACTGATCGATGTGCTTAGGCGGCTGGGGACCACGAACCTTGGGAGAGTGTTCGGTGTGGGCAGCTTGGGAGAGCACCTTATACAGCTGCAGCAAACGCGCGCGCACTGTACCGGAGGACACGCCGACTGCCTTCGCAATCTCGCGAAAGCCAGCCCCTTGTTCGCGCATCCGCATCATCTGGTCAACATTGATGATCCGCGGCGGACGCCCCCGCTTTGCGTTAGGCAACCCAATCCTGAGCCGCTGTTGCATCAGATGCCGGCTTACC
>Ga0209169_10000097_pt1 | contig 49872 bp, 42 predicted proteins | sample HubBroMetageWRM4_FD_188346 | JGI IMG/M metagenome (GOLD analysis project Ga0209169, IMG submission 188346) | Warmed soil microbial communities from the Hubbard Brook experimental Forest, New Hampshire - Hubbard Brook CCASE Soil Metagenome WRM 4... | ecosystem: Environmental > Terrestrial > Soil...
GGGTTCTGCAGGCAGTTTCCTTTTTTCTCACGAGCATTGAATGCCGGGATATTCGGGGACACCACTTCCGAAAAAGTTAGGGATCAAGGCTGGGTTTCGCGTGTGGTTGGCGAACGCTCCGGCGGAGGTGCGCGCCGAATTACGCGAGGCGCTGGGTGAGTGCATAGTAACGAGAGTAGTGACGAAAGAAGTGACGAGAGAAGCGGCGAAAGAAAGTGATGCGCTGGATTTCGCGATGATGTTTTGTAAATCCCGCAAGGAGTTGACCGAGCAGTTTTCGCGGATCGCGGAGCGGCTGGCTCCGGCGGGGATGTTGTGGGTTAGCTGGCCGAAAAAGAGCTCCGGCGTGGTGACGGATCTGGATGGGAATCTGGTGCGGGAAATCGGGCTCGACGCAGGGCTCGTGGATGTGAAGGTGTGCGCGGTGACGGAGGTGTGGTCCGGGCTGAAGTTTGTGCGGCGGGTGAAGGATCGTAAAGGGTGATAGGCGGTGCCCTCGGCATCGCCGGCCGGTTAGCCGGGTCAGCCAAGGGCTTATCGCCTTGCAAACCCGTTGCACGACAGTCAGGTTGTGCTGGTATCCCTGACGAGATGACCCACGTAGAACAGGACGGCCACCACCAACAGCATATGAATCAAAACGCTGGCGACGTGGAACACCAGAAAGCTGGCGGCCCATAAGATAGCCAGCAGCAGAGAGACTTTGAGGAAAGGCTCAAGCTTCATTTCTGCCTCCGTCAGGCTCAGCAGCTAAATACCGCTCGTTTTACTGTTCGTTTATAGAACGGGGGAGAGCGGCGGAGTATCGGCAGAAGGCTGTAAATCTCAGCCAGCTGACTAGTAGACGGGAGCGGGGATCAACGGAGCCACAATAAGGGAGCCGCAATGGTGCGAGTGGGATTAATTGGTTTTGGTATGGCGGGGCAGTCGTTTCATGCGCCGGTGATCCGGGGTGTGCCGGGAATGGAGTTGGCCTGCATCCTGGAGCGCAGGGGGACGCGGGCTCGGGAAAAATATCCTGAGGTGCGGGTGGCGCGGACTTTGGAGGAGTTGCTGGCGGATAAGGAGATCCAGTTATGCGTGATCGCGACTCCGAATGATTCGCACTTTGAATTTGCTCAAGCTTGTTTGTTGGCGGGGCGGGATGTGGTGGTAGACAAGCCGTTCGCACCGACGCTCAGGGAATCTCAGGAACTGGTGAGGCTAGCGACAGAACGCGGACGATTGATCACGGTATATCAAGACCGGCGGTGGGATGGAGATTTCGGCACCGTGAAAGAGATTGTGGCATCTGGCAAGCTGGGGGCTGTGGTTGAGTATGAGAGTAGATATGATCGCTTTCGGCTGGAGCCGAAGGCGAATGCCTGGCGGGAGCGCGCGGATCAGCCAGGGGCTGGAGTGTTGTTTGATCTCGGTCCGCATGTGATTGATCAGGCACTGGTTTTGTTTGGGGAGCCGCGGGCGATTACGGCGTCGGCGTTCTGCGAGCGGGAAACTTCACAGGTGGATGATTCGTTTGATGTTTGCATGGAGTATCGGAACTCGGGAGCTGGATTGCGGGCGATGGGGCGGGCGCGTATCGTTGCGTTTGCTCCGGGGCCACACTTTCTGATTCATGGGACGAAGGGTTCATTTGTGAAGTATGGAATGGATCCGCAGGAGGCGCGGCTACGAGGAGAGAATTGTCCCGATGGATTGGATTGGGGCGCGGATTGGGGAGTGGAAGACGAACAGTTGTGGGGAACGCTGAGCCTGGTGGGCGAGGCGAGTGTGAAGGTGAAGACCGAGCGCGGAGACTATCGCGGATTCTATGCGAATGTGCGGGATGCGATCGAGAAGAAGGCAACGCTGGACGTGACGCCGGAGCAGGCTTTGCGGACCATGCGGGCGATCATGCTGGCGCACAAAAGCAGCCGGGAGCGACGGACGGTGGAGTGGGGAGAAGCGGTGGAGTGACCGTTTGGAATTGCTGGGCAGGGTTACGCCAGTTTGCGTGCTGAACCGCGTTACAATTGTGCTAGGTGGTTGGGGGTGAGTCTATGGCTAGTCCATCGAATTCGCCGGAGCCTGAAGGGAACGAGCCTCCATCGTTCGGAAGTGGACACTTCCTGTTTGTAGTCTTCCTGGCAGTTCTGTTTTTTCTGCTCGGCCACAGCATGGTGCGGCACCGCTTCTTTGAAGGCGGCCGGGTTCACCGGAACGGCTCCATCGGGCAATAGCAGAGCCACGGGCAGAGCTCTCGCTGAGCCAAGCCGAACGTGAAGCGCCTACTCCAAGCGAGCAAGTTCCACACCAGCATCAGGTCGGCACCGTCTGCCGGCGACTTCTGCTGGACCTGGGTGGTTGCAGCGAGAAAGCGGTGGCGCCGGTGGTCACCTTGTGCAGCGCGGCCTGAAATTTCTCCATCTCTTCATGCGTGCCGACTGTGATGCGGGTGCAGGTGGGCATGATGGGCCAGATGCGTCCGATGAAAACATTTTGCTGGGCCATGGCGTCGATCACTTCTTTTGCGGGGCGCTTGGTGTCGAGCAGGAAGCAGTTCGACACGGAAGGGATGTAGGAGTAACCGTTGCGGTCGAGCCACTGAAATGTTTCCTGGCGAACGCTGGCGTTGATGCGCTTGCGTTCGGGGACGAGACCCGGGTCTTTGAGGCTCGCCGAAGCTGCCACCAGGGCAGTGACAGGCATGAAGTTCCAGCCGGAGCGATCCATGATTTTTTCGAGCAGGTCGGGACGGGCAACGGCGAATCCGCAGCGCAACCCGGCCATGCCATAAGCTTTCGAGAAAGTGCGGAGAACAACTACATCCTTGCCAGCCTTGACGAAGTCGAGTGTCGAAGGGGCATCGCAAAGATGAATGTAGGCTTCGTCGACCATCACGATGGAACCCTTGGGTTTGTTTTCGACGAGGTACTCGAGGTCGGAGTGCGGCGTGAGCGTCCCGGTGGGATTGTTGGGATTGCAAATGTAGAACAGTCCGGCATCGGGAGCGGCGGCGAGCATGGCCCTGACGTCATGAGCGTAAGTCTTGGTAAGAGGAACCTTGATTACGCGGGCCCCGGTGGCCGCGGCCGCATCTGGGCCGGCTTCGTATCCGGGATCGGCGCCTACGTAGCTTCTTTGCGGCGACGTGAAGGCAACGACCGTGAAGCGAAGCGGGGGAGTGGAGCCGGGGAAGACGCGGATGAAGTCCGGGTTCAGGCCTTCTTGCTGGGCGAAGATGTGGATGAGTTCGTCGGTGAGATTATCCAGGTACCGTCCGCCGAGAGGGATGATCGCGGAAATGGCATCGCGCGCGGGTTGGCTGGGGCCGAGCGGATTCTCATTGGAATCGATCATGACGGCGTCTTTGGAGAACGGCAGGTGACGACGGGCCGCCGCGGCGAGCATTGGTTCGGTGACAAAACGCAAGGCTACAGCGGCGGCTGAGAGTTGCAGGAATGTACGGCGGGAGGGCACAAGATTTCCAGACGGCATGGCGAACCTCCGGTTCATCCAGCGTCCTACAGGCTAAATGTTTTTGGGCTTGAGGGCTAGGGCGGAGTTTTGGAGGGCCAGATCAAAATCAAAGGCAGCGGGCGAGGGCGCCCGCTCCACTCTACTGCGGCTGGGGTTCGCGCGGGGAGGCGTAGTAGCCGGCGCGGCACTGCACTTTGTAGCTCTGTTTGGATTTCACTTCGAGTTTGCGGTAGCCGCCGTCGAGCGCGGTGTTGGTGGGTGTGTAGCCGAGGTTGTACTGGCTGCGGAGTTCGGCGGCGATCTGGTCGAAGGCTTCCTTCAGCTTGTCGAATTTGTTGCCGACGTTGATGACGCGGCCTCCGGTGGCCTCGGTGAGTTTGCGCATCTCACTCTCGCCGGAATAGCCCACCTGGAAAGATCCGTAGAAGCCGCGATCGGCGCAGAGCAGCACATAGATGATGGCGTCGGCTTTCTGGGCGGCTTCGATGGCGTCTTTGATTTTGAGCTGGCTGCCTTCGTCCTCGCCATCGGTAAGCAGGATCATGGCCTTGCGGCCGACTTCTTTGGACAGCATGTCATGGGAGGAAAGATAGACGGCATCGTACAGCACAGTGCCGCGCTGCGAGCCGGGAGCGGTGGGGACGGGTCCGCCTCCCGCGCCGGGCAGTGGCCCGGTAGTGAAGCCGGTGTTGATCTTGACTTTGTTGAGAGCGGCCTGCAGGCGGTGCACGTCGCGGGTGTAATCCTGTATCAGCGAGGCATCCACGTTAAAGTCAATGACGTAGGCTTCGTCTTTATCAGTGAGAATCTGGCGGAGGAATGCGCCACCGACTTCTTTCTCCATGTCGAGAACTCTGAGTTGGCTGCCTGAGGAATCGATGAGGATGCCAAGGGTGAGTGGGAGGTTCGATTCGGCGGCGAAGTATTTGATGGTCTGCGGCTGGCCGTCTTCCAGTACATCAAAATCATTCTTAGTAAGGTTGGGCATGAGGGCGCCGTGCTTGTCCTTGACGTTGAAGAACAGTCCGACGACGTTAACATTGACTTTCAGGGTCCCAGCGGGCCCCTGGTCCTGATCGGGCGTCTGGGCGGCTGGAGTACCGGCCGGGGTTGAAGAACCCGGATCCTGGGCCACGGCGGAGGGAGCGGCCGCCGACAGGGCTGCCAGGAAGAATAGAATAAAGGCAGCGGCCTGGACCGGCGAGAAGACCAGTGAGAACCTTCGGTGGGCGGAAAATTTTGGCATGCTAGGAATCCCTCATGGGACTTTTGTTAGTCTAACCCTTGGACTTAGATGCACCAAATGAGCGAGACTGGCATCCCAGAGAAAGTAAGTTATTTTAACGGCTGCGGGTGGGTCAACTCGAGGGGTGCTGTTGAGACGGGATCCCGGGTCAGGCTCCGAGGTCAAGGAAAGAACGGATGACATTTCCGAGCATAGAAAAGGCAATGGGTAGCGAGCAGCGGGGGCGCGGCGCGAAGCGGCTGGCGGCTGCGCTGTTCTTCGGATGTCTGGCCGGATGGCTGTGCGCCAGCGTTTCGGTAGCGGAGGGCCAGACGTCGCAACCCCAGTCCTCGCAAACCCAGCCCTCGCAGGCTCAGCCGCAGAGTGCCTCGCCCAACCAGAGCAGCTCTCAGAACAGCTCTCAGAACAACGACATTCCGGATGCGCCCACGGTGCAACCGGCTTCCGAGACGCCAGAGCCTGCCCCGGTTCCGATTCCAAAACCCGAAGAAAAGAAACCGGTGGAGAGAGATCCCTGGACGAACCAGCCGATCAGCAAGCCGGCAACAGCCGCCGATCCTGGGTCCGGGTCTACCAGCGCGCCGGTTGGGGGAACGTCCACGCCGCCGATGCCGCCGGTAAAGACGGTGCCACCGGGGAGTTCCGCGAAACAGGGTACGAGCTCCGATGAATTGCTCTACACGTATAGAATCCATCCCACCTTTGTGCAGGTTCCGGTCACGGTAAAGGACAAGCAAGGGCGCAGGGTGGACGGACTGCTCTCCACCGATTTCACTGTGAAGGAAAACGGGGTGGAGCAAAAGCTAAGTTATTTCACCGCCGACCCGTTCGGGCTTTCGGTAGCGGTCGTGCTGGACCTGGGCATGTCGGATGCGGAAGTTCAAAAGATCAATCAGACGTTTCCGGCGCTAATCGGGGCATTCGCTCCCTATGATGAAGTAGCGATTTACACCTACAGCAGCACGGTGAGTCAGGTCAGCGACTTTGCGGGAGCCTCGCGCAAGCTGACCGCCCTGTTAACCCAGATGAAGACGGAACAGGGGCGCAACGATGGCGTAGCGGTGTTGAATGGTCCGCTGGCGAACGGACCGGTAATTAATGGAATTCCTGTGGGCAGTCCGACGGAGCCGGTGAATACGCCGCCGAAAGAGGCGCATGTTATGAATGATGCCATTCTGCAGGCGGCTCTGGGCCTGCGGAACCGCGACCGCACCCGGCGCAAGGTCATTTTCGTGATCAGTGATGGACGGGAATATGGCAGCAAAGCCAGCTACCGCGATGTTCTGAGAGTGCTGCAGAGCTACGAGATCCAGGTGCAGGCCGTCTCGGTGGGAAGCTCGGCCCTTCCTGTCTATGACAAGATCCAGCGGCTGCACCTGCCGCTGCAGGGTTATGACGACATCCTGCCGAAGTATGCGAGAGCCACTGGAGGATCGGAAGACCGCGAGCTTACCCAGAGCGCGATTGAGAATATCTACGCCCAGGTCATGAGCGAGGCGCGCAGCCAGTACACGCTGGGCTACACGCCGGTCCGGCCGAAGACGCAGCAGACCGCAACCCTTTACCGTGACATCGAAGTGATCGTGCACCGTCCGGGACTTAAGATTGCCGCCAAGACTGGGTACTATGCCTTGCCGGCGGCGGCGCGGTAGGAACGGCGATCTTTAATTGTTGATTGAAGATTGCTGATTGTTGATTAAGATTGCTGATTGAAAAGCCAAAGAACGTAGGGTTTTCAATCGACAATCAGGCAATCAACAATCAGAAATCGCTCCTTGCCCCACTCCTGTGCCAAGAGGGGTCACCTGAGTAACCTGCTTTGGACCGACCGCGTGTGATATAAAAGCCCGAAGCCCCCAAAGGGATATTTTTGCGCGCGGAAGGTGTGCAGCCCCGCGCTTTTGAGGAAAGCCTTGAGTTTCATCAACTTCGCAGCCCGCGAGATCAATTGCAAGATCGTGTACTACGGCGCCGGGTTAGGCGGCAAAACCACGAATCTGCAGGTGATCTACCAGAAGACCGCGGAACAGCAGAAGGGCAAGATGATCTCCCTTGCCACCGAAACCGAGCGCACCCTGTTCTTCGATTTCCTGCCGCTCGATCTGGGGTCTGTGCGCGGGTTCAAGACGCGAATCCACCTCTATACCGTGCCCGGGCAGGTGTTTTACGACGCCAGCCGCAAGCTGATCCTGCGCGGCGTGGATGGCATTGTCTTCGTGGCCGATTCCCAGGAACAGCGCATGGACGCCAATGTGGAGGCGCTCGAGAACCTCATGTCAAACCTGCAGGAGCATGGCTACGACTTCAACAAGATTCCCTACGTGCTGCAGCTTAACAAGCGTGACCTGCCCAATATCCTGTCCCCGGACGCACTCAACAAAGAGCTCCGCAAGAAGAATGAGGCCGTGATCGAGGCAGTGGCGTTTCAGGGCGTAGGAGTGTTTGAAACGTTAAAGGAAATTGCCCGGCAGGTGCTGACTGAGTTGAAAGCCGGCGGGTAGGAAGGCTCTCAGCCCTCAGCTCTCAGCCGGGTGCCCCATCTTTGCGCGCTTTTTGCGCAAAGGTGGGATTCCACAACTGTCAATCCCTCGGGAGTTCTCGCCGCAGCCGCAAAACTAGACCTACTGCATCGGCTGTCCGGGCGCCAGCACTCCTTTACCCGTGCCCCAGAGATGGATCTCAGGTTTAAGCAAACCCGCTCTGACAGCCGGATCATCTTTTAACAACGTCGCAGTCTGCTCTGTTCCCACGCAGAAGATCGAAACTCCCACCAACTCGCGCTGATCGGCTAACGGGAACGGTCCGGCAATGGCCAGGGATCCCTGCGCCGTCATTTGCTCGACCAGAACGTGGTGCTTCTTAATCACATCCATAAACTCCGGCGCATTTGGATTCCACTTCTCGCCCCGCTTCAACAGAACCAGCGTGTACTGCTCGAACCCAGGAGGCTCGGCAGGAGCATGAATCGCGCCCGGGTCGATGTCCCACGGCCCATGCACCTCGGCTGCGAGCCTGCCCGCTTTAACCGCCGGATCGCTATCGGCCCACGCTTGCGCCTGCGCCGCTGACTCCGCTTGCAGCACGAAGATGCCGCGGAGTACGGTGTCGTCCAGAAACGGCCCGGCAATAACAAGTTTATGTTCCGCGGCCATCTTGCGGATGTTAGCCATGTGCTCTTCCTGCAGCTTCTCGCCCGCTTCCTTGCTCATCTGCGGAGCGTTAGGGGGACGATTCAAGAGCACGAAGAAGTACTGCTCCGGTGAGGCGCTGGGCTGGATAACGCCTTGCGCGAAAGCAGTGCCGGCAAGAACAATCAGACTGAACAGAAGTAAGCCGCTGAAAGAAGTTCTTCTCATAAGCTATACCCGCCTTGTGCCGGACGATTCTAGTCGATCCGGGAGGTAGTCGCAGATTAGAACTGTCAGATCGTCGTCCTGTGAGGCGGACCATTGCTGGACTGCGGAGATGATCTGATCGGAGGAGGCCGACGGCGGCAGTTCAGCCGTTTGTAACAACAGGGACGATAGAGCATCTTGCCCGAATGGATCTCCCTTGGCGTTGGCGGCTTCGATGATTCCGTCGGTGTAGAGCAGGAGGCGATCACCGGGTTGTAGCGGGTGTGTCACGTTGGTGTATGTGGCAAAGTCGAAGGCGGCAAGAATCAATCCATTCTCAACGATCTCTGCCACTTTCCCGTTGCGCAGCAGAAGCATGGGCGGATGCCCGGCCGCCGAATAGTGCAGTGTTTTCGAATTCGAGTCGAGATGAACGTAGGCCGCGGTGACGAACTGGTTCTGGGTATTGCCGCAGAGAACGGCGTTCATTCCTGACAATAATCGAGCGGGATCGGCGGCGTTGGCGCGCTGCGACGTAGCTGCCACTTTCACCATGGAAGCGATGAGCGCAGCGGGGACGCCGTGGCCGGAGACGTCCGCGATAAGCAGCCCAGCCTGCTGATCGTCGGTCACGAGAAAGTCGTAGAAATCTCCGGCTACGGAGGTCATTGGCACGTAACGAGCGGCCACGCGGAAGCTGGCGGAACTGGGAAACTCGGGAGGCAGAATCGACAATTGAATCCGTTTCGCTACTTCAAGTTCCTTCCGAATCTCGCTGAGTTGCTGGTCCCGTTGCAGAATTTGGCGGGCGGCAACATATCCCAACGCCAGCAGAAACGCCACAAAACCAATCGGTTCGATATCGGGCAGGCGAATTCCAAGCAGGCTCCTGAAGTTCTCCCAGAAAATGAAAGCGGCAAAAATCAACAGGCCGCGGCGTATTACGACGGCATCCCGATCGAGCGATCTCCAGGTCACAGATAAGAACAGCACGGTCAGCGCGGCGATAATCAAGACGGCATTGATCTGGTAAAAGATGTTTCGCCGCCCCACCACAAGCGTAGCCACCGCCAGCAGAGCCAGCACGATTCCCACAACAAAAAGCGTCTTTCTGGTCTTGCGGTGCACGAAGCCGGCGGCGTCGAGAAAGAGGAACGCAGGGATCGGGACGATGTAATCGATCGCAGAACTGATTCGCGGGTAGAAAGACCAGGGTTGCATCAGGAGGAACATGCTCGACTGCATCCACATGCGCAGGCCATAAAGGCCGGCCAGGAAGGCCAGGTAAATCAGGATGGGATCGTGCTTGCGGCGGATTTCAGAAAACGCCACCGCGACCAGGCCCACCGCCATGATCATGGCGCCGAAAAGAAGGCTTGGGGCGTCGTGGCGAAAGGTCCGCAAGACCTGATCTGCAGTCAGCTCGGGAGCAACAGCGTACATGAGAAGGGATGCTAAATCATTTTCGCTCCATCCATCTTTCAGAACATCTTTCAGAAGAAGAAAATGACGTCTCCGGCCGCCGTCAGCTGGCTTTTCTTGGTGCCGTTCTGACGGGCGTTCGTCCTGATCCTGTTTTTTCCAAAGCGCTAACGGACCGGCCACCAATTCGTCTAGAATGACAGCCGTATTCAGCAGGCTCTTCCAAATTCATCGAACGAGGCCTCATGGGCAAACTCAGATATTTGCTTCTCGTTTCATTGCTTTCTTCGTTGTTCCTTCCGCAATTCTTACTCTCCCAGTCCAGTTCCCTGCACGGGATCGATCTCACCGACCTGGATCGCCAGGCCGATCCGTGCAACGACTTCTACGAGTTCGCCAACGGCACCTGGCGGGCGAAGAATCCGATTCCGGCGTCGATGGACCGCTGGAGCAAGCGCTGGGCGGCCGGGGAGTCGTCGAAGGACGAACTGAAAGAGATTCTCGAGACCGCTGCCGCCGACAAGAACGCGACCCAGGGCAGCAACGAGCAGATTATCGGCGACTACTACGGGGCCTGCATGGATGAGTCGCGAGTGAATGCCCGCGGCATGGAACCCCTGAAGCCCTGGTTTGCCCGAATCGATGCCGCGAAAGATATGTCTGAACTGCAGCGGCTGATGGCCGACATGCACGACATACTGGTGGCTGATCCGTTCGCGCTCGGCAGCCAAACCGATCCGCACAAGCCGACGTGGGTGCTGGCCGATATCGGCGCGAGCGGTCTGGGACTGCCCGATCGCGACTACTACCTCAAATCCGAAACGCGCTTCCAGGAAGCCCGCGAGAAATATGTCGCGCACATCATCGCCATGTTCAAGCTGGCGGGCTGGGACGAGAAAACTTCGGCAGCCGCGGCCCACACAATCGTAGGCATGGAGACGAAGTTGGCCGAGGCTTCACTCGATAATGTTGCTCTGCGCGATCCCGCAGCTACCGACCACAACACGACTTTCGCGCAGTTGCAGGCGATGGCCCCGCATATCGACTGGGCTGAGTATTTCAAGCACCGGCAGCTTCCGCAGGATGTGGACATGAATGTCGACCAGCCCAGGTTCATGCAGGAACTGGACCGGCAGGTGCACGAAGCTCCGCTGGCGGACTGGAAAGTCTATTTGAGGTGGCATCTGCTGAACTCGACCGCGAGTTCTCTCTCGGCGGCATTTGTCGAAGAGGATTTCGCTTTCAACGGAAAGTATCTCAGCGGCACCACCGAGATGAAGCCCCGCTGGAAGCGCTGTGTGGAATCAACCGATCAGCTCTTCGGCGAGGCTCTGGGGAAGAAGTATGTGGAGAAATATTTCCCACCGGAAGCCAAGGCCCGCATGCAGGAGATGGTGAGAAATCTGCTGGCGGCGATGCGCGACGACATCCTCAGCCGGCCGTGGATGAGTGACGACACCAAAGAAAAAGCCATGGCCAAGATCGCCACCTTCAATCCCAAGATCGGATATCCCGACCACTGGAAGGACTACAGCCATGTGCTGGTGCGTCGCGACGCCTTCTTTGAAGACGTGGTTGCGGGAAGAAAGTTCGTGGAAGAAGACGACCGCCTCACCATCGGTAAAGCGGCGGATCGCGGCCGCTGGGGCATGACGCCGCCTACCTCCAACGCTTACTACAATCCGCTGCAGAATGAGATTGTTTTTCCCGCGGGCATCCTGCGGCCTCCGGCGTTCGATATGAAAGCGGTGGATGCGGTGAACTACGGAGCGATCGGAGTGGTGATCGGCCACGAGATTTCGCACGGCTTCGACGATCAGGGAGCGCAGTTCGACTACCTCGGCCGCCTGCGCAACTGGTGGACCGATGCCGACCTGAAGCAGTTCCAGACCCGCGCGGCGTGCGTAGCCAATCAGTTCGATAACTACTTCATCGAGCCCGGAGTGCATCACAACGGCAAACTCGTGCTCGGCGAAAGCATTGGCGACCTGGGCGGCGCCAAGGTTGCATTCCTGGCGTATGAGAAGTCACTCGAGGGCAAGCCCCGTCCGGCGGACATCGATGGCTTCACTCCGGAGCAGCAATTTTATATTGCCTGGGGACAGTTCCGCGGCGATGAGACCCGCATCGAAACCCAACGCAAGATGATGCAGACCGACCCGCACCCCGTGGCGAAATTTCGAGTGATCGGCCCGCTCTCGAACCTCCCGGATTTTCAGAAAGCCTGGAGCTGTAAACCAGATTCGGCCATGGTGCGGTCAGAGGAGAAAAGATGCGACGTGTGGTGAGGCAAGAACCCGACCGCGTGTGATCAATAACTTTAGACGGGCGGCTTCAGCCGTTCGTTGATCGAACGCTCGGGAAGGGCACGACTTCAGTCGTGCCGTTAAGAGACTACAAAGATGAGGGCTTCAGCCCCTGAGGGAACAGCGAGATCATGACCGATCCGAATCTCGACGAAACGCCCGACTGGAAAACTCACGGCCTGCGCATCATTCGCGCCGGCGAACTCGATAGCAACACGCCTCAGACCCCGGGCATGACCCGTGCCGAGGCCATCTCCCGCGCCCGGGTCGGCGCGCAAAAACTTTGGGCAGGAACCGTCGTCGTGCATCCCAACGCCAAGACTGGTCCGCATCATCACGGAGAACTCGAAACCGTGATCTACGTAGTCCGCGGCCGCGCCCGCTTTCGCTGGGGAAACAATCTGGAGTTCGTCGATGAAGCTGGCCCGGGAGACTTCGTCTACGTCCCTCCCTATGTTCCTCATCAGGAACTGAACGCGCGCAAAGACCAACCGGTGGAAGCCGTGATCGTGCGCAGCGGCCAGGAGCCGATTGTCGTTAATTTGGATATTCCAAGCCCGGAAGACGCTCCAGGCAACCCGCAAGACGACCCATTTCACTCCGCGCCGAAACCGCGCTGAGCCGGCACAGTCTCTCACTAATCCTCAATCGCCTTGCCATCACTCCCAGCCAGCAATCGGAAGTGTTCTCCAAGAACTCCTGCCAGCGAGTTCATGCCGCCAGCCAGGGCAAGCCGCCACCGCTCCACCGACTGCTGCGCCAGTTCCTCCATGCTGTGCTCGAAAGATTGCAGAGCTTCAGCCGTTTGCGCCCTCAGCGAGTCAGAAACCGAGGCTTCAATCCTTGTCTGGATAATCTTCAGATTCGCGCTCGCCTCGTCGAGCTGATTTCCCAGTTCCTGGGCATTTCTTGTGGCCAGTTCATGCAGCGCCGCTTCCAGCGCGCTCTCCATCTGGCTGCGCGCAGTGCGCACCGTGTCGCTGGCCAGCCGCGAGAGTCGCTGGTCAAGCCCGGACTCCAGCCGCCGCGCGGATTCATCCAGCGTCGCCATGCGCCGGTCAAGATCAACGATTTGCTTCTGCAGGCGCGATGCTTCCGACGCCACCAGGATTTGAACCTGCTCCAACTCCTGGCGGCGCGCGCCATGCTCCTCGGCCAAACTGCGCTCCATAACTTTTAGCAGGTCTTCGCTCAGCCGCTTCATGCGATTGCCGGCATCGATCACTTCCTGGTGAAGCTCGCCCAGTCCACGATTCAGGTGCTCTTTCAGATTCTTGGCAATATCCGCCGAGAGGCTCTGCGTCCTCTGTTCCACCGTTCGCAGATCCAACTTAACCTGCCGCAGAAAGTCGTTGTGAGTCTCCGTTGTCTTCCGGTCGATGGCCGTTTTCGCCGCTTCAAGCACCTGCTCAGACTGTTCCCGCGCCTGCTTCAGCACCTGCGGTCCCAGCTCATTCTTCAACCGGAGTTCCAGCTGCTGTTCCAGCTCGGGAGGAATCTGCGAGAGCGACACTTCAAATCGATTCTTCTGGCCGGCTCGCGCCAGCTTCTCCTTCAACTCCGTCACCTCAACACCGATCGGCTGGACAAGTTCGGCAAGCACTACCTTCAGATTTTCATCCGAGAGTTGCTTCTTGATTTTGTCGAGCACCATCTTCATCGTCGCAGCAGACGGATTCGGCGCCAGAGCCTGCACGTTCCCCTGCAACAGCTTCGGCGAGAGCTGTTCCTCTGTCAGAGTCGGCGCCGGCGCCGGCAATCGCCCCCAATCTTTTGGAACACTCTTCAATCCCCAGAAATTTTCCGGCCTCTCAAACCGGGCGCCGAGCATCCATCCCTGCCGGTCGGCCTCGATCGGGCGGCAGTAAACCACCTGCGCCGTGGTCTCCCGACCCTCCTGGCTGTGGAAGTGCACCGGAACTCCAGCTTCAAGCTTCACGGGAGATCGCATCGCACATCCGTGCGCGTTGACCATCAGAGTCTGGCAAACCTCAGAGAACTGCGCTCCCGGCTCCAGGCTGGTGACGAGTATCGACACGTTGACCGGCACCCTCGAGCTGCGCCGTGCCGTTTGGACATTTGTTGTATTGTGCATTGCTCTGACCTTCTCGACGAGGAATAAAAACCGTGCGGCCATGAACCGGCCGAGCGCCGTAATACAACTACGTTAACGCCAACTTGGTGGGAGAGGGTTAACCTGTAGTCCCGTTCCAGGGATGTTCGAGGGGCCAGTGTCTTTCGTAACCTTACGTGCACGGATCCGTGCCAACGAAAAAAGGCGCCGGAGGGTTCCGGCGCCACGAGGCTCGCGAGATGCGGTCTAGCGAGTCCGACAAATCCGAACGAACTTATTTGCTCTCCGCGATGGGACTGGCCCCAAAGTCGCGGCGGTTGTTGGCTGCGGTACGCGCCGCGCGGGCAGCGGGCAAAGCGGCGGCCGCGGCTCCGTAGCGCTCCAGCACAACCGGTGCAATCGTGTTTTCGGCTTCCTTCACGAAGATCATCTGATTCTCCGTAGCCATATCGACGCGCACGAAGTCTCCCAGCTTCACCTGGCTGGTAGCCACCAGATTCGCCAGAGGGAAAACCAGATGGCGTTCGATGGCGCGCTTCAGGTGACGCGCTCCATACCTCGGATCGGTGCCTTCCTTCAGCAGAAATTGCTTCGCGCCCGCCGTGCAGTTGAACACGAACTGATTCGCACCCGCAGCCATGAGCACGCGCTGTTGGACCATGCCGAGTTCGATGTCAAGAATCTGCGCCAGATGTTCGTCGCGCAGCGTCTTGAACACCACGGTCTTGTCGATCCGGTTCATGAACTCAGGCGTGAACTTGCGCCGGGCAGCTTCCACCGCGGTACGCTGAATCTTGTCATCGAAGTTATTGTCGACTTCCACCGCCTTGGGCGCAAAGCCCAGGCCTCCGTCCATCAGGTTGGTCATCTCGCTGGCGCCCAGGTTCGAGGTCAGGATGATGATGCACTGCGAAAGGTCGACCCGCCGGTTATCACCAAGCGTCAGCGTCGCTTTGTCCAGAATGCCGAGCAGCAGTTGCCACAACGAATCGCTAGCCTTCTCAATTTCGTCAAAGAGCAGGATCGAAAGCTTCAGCTTCTCCGTGAACCACTGGTTGAGCGCTTCCTGCGTCAGCAGCGGATGCGTCTCACGATGGCCAAGGTATCCCGGAGGCGAACCAATCAGCTTGGCAATCTCGTGGGAGTGCTGAAACTCGGCGCAGTCGATCTTGATGCAGGCATGCGCATCGCCGAACAGAGCCTCGGCCATGGCTTCCACCACCCGCGTCTTGCCCGATCCAGTCGGCCCCAGAAAAAGCAGATTCCCGACAGGGCGTCCAGGAGCGTTCAGGCCGGCCAGAAACATCTGGTAAATTTCGGCGACCTTTTCGACAGCCTGGTCCTGACCCACGATCCGGCGGCGCAGCGCGGTTTCAAACTCTCCTGCATCAGCACTGCGGCGGTTCGGATCGAGCACGGTGGCGAGGTTCGTTCTCATGTAGTTTTCTTTCTTACCCTGGCCGTATTGTTCGGCCTTTGCTTGCTCTTCGACCGGACGTTCCAGGCCTTCGTTCCCCGCGGCCTACCGTTCCAGAGATGACAGAATTTGTCATTTGGAACCCGCCGCTTGCCTGACCCCATACCCGTCCGGGGTTGCCTTGGAATAAGCAAGCGTCTGGCCACCGCCGGGGGGTGGATCGAGGCACCGAAAACCCCGTATCTGGCTGGATTTAGCAAGCTCCCGGCGATCTCTCAACCGGGGACAGTGGAAAGTTAAGGGAAAGGAAGAGAAATAGTTTGCGCAAGGGGGAAACAGCACCGCCCGGCGTCCACCCTGTGTTCCCGGGTGCCCCCGCGGTTAAGCATCGCGCCAGTCAAGCGCCAACAGCAGCTCGAACGAGGGGGAGATGTCCATGAGTAACTAGATCAGGTCGATGGGTGCGGGATAGCATCCAAATCTAGGTAGGTTCCTGGAGGGGATTTTGCGCCGCTCGTCCGTTCTTACGATTGCCGCCGTATCTTGTCTTCTGTTTGGCATGGCCGCGATGCGGCTGAACATGCGGTTTTCCTCGGCTCTAGCGGCACAGGCGCCCGGCGCCCAGCCGGTGGTGGCCGCTGCCGCGCCCCAGGACGCACAACTGCAGCCGGTGAATGCAACGCCTGCCCCTACAGCGAAGACGCTGTCGCCGCCATCTTCGTCTCTATCTCAACCCAGGTCGCAGCTCTCCTTGGGCTCTTCGATTCCAACTTCCGCGACTGAGATTTACACTGCGAAGCGCGGAGAAAGTATTCCGGCAGTCGCTCACCAATATCTGAAGCGAACTGTTTACTTGACTTCGTCGGAGCTGGCCGATGCCATCCGCCGAGTAAACGGGAAAGACAATGGCGACCGCTCCGGCAATATCCTGAAGAACGGCGAGCAGATCACGATCCCCGGGATTCTCCCCGCTCCTATCGTCGAGAAAACGGTTCCCGTTCCGAGGGATTTTGAAGTCCGAGCCATCTACCTGACCGGCATCATGGCCGCCAGCGACCACGGACTCCGCATCATCCGCCACTGGCGTGAAGTCGGCGGCAACGCCGTGGTTTTCGACATAAAGGATTCCGACGGCAGCGTGACCATTCCCTTCGAGCACCCGCTGCTCGGCAAGCACCAGGTTTACATTCACGATCTGCCCAAGTTCGTTCACTTCCTGCACTCTGAGAACATGCACGCCATCGCCCGCATCGCCATCTTCCGCGACGAACGCATGGTGGTCGAGCATCCCGAACTCGCCGTCCAGTCGAAGAGAACCAGGCAACCCTGGCGCGAGAACGGCAAGCTGGTCTGGACCGACTCATCGAACGAAAAAGTTCAGGATTACAACATCGCTCTAGCCAAGTTCGTAGCGCAATCCGGCGCCGATGAAATTCAGTTCGACTACGTCCGCTTCCCCGCCGAAGGCGACCAGAAAGACGCCAGCTTCGTATTCCAAACCGAGCAAGCCAGCCAGCAGGAAGCCCAGCAAGAAGCATGTGGAGACGGCCGCCTCGGCCGTCCCGCCAATGCGAAGCAAGGCGGAACCTCCACGAACGCGGTTCCCTGTAAAGCCCCCCGCACTCTGCAGCGTTCCGACGTAATCGTCGCGTTCCTGAAAAAAGCCTACGCCGAGCTCCATCCCACCGGAGTCCTTCTCTCACTAGACGTCTTCGGCGTGATGGCCTGGCAGCGTCCCGTCGATCTCTCCCACACCGGACAAGACATCGTCGGCATGGCGAAATACTGCGACGTGCTCTCGCCCATGATCTACCCCTCGCACTTCTTCGGCATGGACAACATTGAGCATCCCGGCGACGCCCCGGAGCACTTCATCGGCGAATCCATGCAGCGCTTCGAGTTGATCACGCATCCTGACGGAAATAGGTCCAGTGGAGTAGTGATCCGTCCCTGGCTGCAAGCCTTCCGCTGGCGCACCAAGACCTACTCGCCCGAATACATAAAGGTGCAGGTAGCAACGGCCAGAGAAAAAGGCGGCATAGGCTTCTTGTTCTGGAACGCGGCCAACGACTACAGCAAGCCCTACGAAGCCATGCCAGAAATGAAAGCTGCAGATTTGAAAGAGGGATCGAAAGACAAAGCCAAATTCTTCCGCGGAGACGAACTGCCCACAGCAACCGCGAAAGCAAGCTTGATTCCTGCCGCCGTCCCCGCACCAGCCCCCGCACAAACCGCAAGCCACTAGAAAGCCGCCGCCACGAAGAAAACCCTTGTCATTCCATCACGAAGAAAAGCCTTGTCATTCCGAACCGGGCGCAAGCCCGGTGAGGAACCTGCTGTCCGCCGGCGGCACCACAACTCATGTAGGGACAGTCGCCCCCACTATGTAACCCTCACATCCAGCAGCGCCACCCAGTACTGAAACGACTGCAAAGCAAAACCACAGAAGATAAGCACAATCCCAAACGCCCCCAGCCGCCGCTCCGGAAGGTTATCCGCATAGTACTCGACCATGGGACCAATCGCCCCGCCAACTCCGGTCACAATGCCAATCACCAACCCTACGCGAATGGCAAACCACCAGACGTGGTTAACGTGCTCCACCAGCGCACTGCACAGCAGGGCCGTAACGGCGTAGCCGACCGTTCGAGCGAGGATCCCCCAAGCGTGACTCCGTGTGATGCGCGGCCTGCCAGTTGCAGCGTAGTCGAGCGCCGGACGCATGCCCCGGGAATACGCAAGGGTTTGTCCTATCGTTACCAGCACAGCGAAGGCAGCGGCAAATTTCCAGCCCAGGCTCGGGTAGAGGCACGCGCCGAAGGCGACGCTTCGTATCACACTAAACAATCCTTCCCACCCCAGCGAATAATGATCCAGCCCCCGAGCCGCGCGATTCAACTCAATCGCGATCGTGACGCCGGTTGCCAGGCCCCAGGCCAGGCCAAACAAAATACCAAGGCCAAGACCATAACCAACTCCAAACACAATGGAGTACGTCACCATCCGCGTAAGCAGCCGTAAAGGTCCGTGCTTCCCGCCGAGCAAATCGTAAGCCAGATAGAGACTCCCGATCACATCCAGGCAAGTCCCCGCAATGCTGACCGCAGCCACAGTGTGATGGTCCATGCCAAAAGATTCTAAGGCACCACTACAACTCATGCAGGGACAGCCGCCCCCGGCTGTCCAGCGGCCCAGGTGTATCGGACCGCCAGCCGTCTACTCCAAACCCTTGTCATTCCTCCCTCCCAGACCCCTTGTCATTCCGAACCGGGCGCAGCCCGGTGAGGAACCTGCTGTTCGCCAGCAGCGCCACAACTCACGTGGGGACAACCATCACAAAAGCCTGCAGCCAAGAGCGGCGCTTCAGCGCCGCGTAAAGCCGCAAATCAATGTTGGGCTTCAGCCCCCGAGGAGGGGCATCACAAAGGCCATGCCCCTCTGTTACGTTGGCCGCTAATGCGCGATTCGATACGATCGCAAAATGGGCTTAGAGTGCCTGATCGTGACCTGTGACCCCACCCTGTTGGGTCATGTCCAAGCAAGTTTGGGGACGCACGGAGTCTCGCTGCATCTCCGCCAGGATTCTGCGAGTGCGATGGAGCTCGTCTCCCGCCGGCATTTGGATGGACTTGTGATCGACTGTGACGACGTGCCCGGAGGCACAGAGGCGCTCACCACGCTCCGCAACAGCCCTGCCAACAAACAAACTTTTATGTTGGCTGTTGTAAACCGTTTTACCACCCCCGAAGAAGCTCTCAATCTAGGCGCCGACTTCGCCCTCAGCAAACCGATTCAGCAGACTCGATTGCGTAACGTCCTGGATATTGCAACCCCCAGGATGGAACGCGAGCATCGCAGGTATTTCCGGTACGACGTTGACCTGCCTGTCCGCTTTCAGAATCCTCTTGGGCAATCTTTCGCTGCCCGGATGAAGAATGTGAGTGAAGGCGGCTTGGCGATACAGCTGATTGATCCAGTAAGACTGAAGGGCGTCGTCATGGTGGAGTTCGAAATTCCAAGTGTCGAGCCCCAGGTTTGTAACGCAAAAGCAGATGTAGTCTGGAGCGACTCCTTTGCCATGGGTCTGCGCTTCCTGCACATCGAAAAGCAGTCTCACGTCGCTCTTCAGACATGGCTAAGCTCGCTGGAGTCCCAATCCCGTCTCCAGGAACCAGCTCGAGGCCTCTAGCCCCTGAGGCATCTCCGCCACCACAACTGAGGCATCGCCACCACCACAACTCAAATAGGGACAGCCGCCCTCGGCTGTCCAACAGCCCAGGTGTATCGGGCCGCCAACCGCCTACTCCAAACCTTTGTCATTCCTCTCAGGCCCCTTGTCATTCCGAACCGGGCGCAGCTCGGTGAGGAACCTGCTGTTCGCCAGCGGCGCCACAACTCATGTAGGGAAGGGTTCGGGAGGGGCACGGCTTAAGCCGTGCCGTTAGAGCCACAAAACAACGCGGGCTTCAGCCCCTGAGGGTCGCAACCACTACCGCTGTCCCCGGCAGTCGGGCCAGCGATTTTTCGCCAGCAATCACGCTAGCACCAATGCTACACTCGGGGAAAAAGGGATGAAAAAGCGGACATCCAGGACGGCCGATCTTACCGCGACAAACGCGGAGCTGCAGCTCCAAGATGGACTGCTGCAGCATCTTCCTATATCCGCCTGGACGCTCAAGCCTGATGGGACACCCGATTTCGTGAATCAAGTTTGGCTCGAGTATTCCGGCCAGACCCTCGATTACGTCCGGTCGCATCCCGAGGCCTGGATGACTGCGGTTCACCCTGAGGACCGGGAAGCAGCATCGAAGAGCTTTTGGGACGGAGTACGCTCGGGACTGGGTTTCGCGATGGAAACCCGGTCTCTCCGCGCTCGGGACCGGACCTATCGCTGGCATCTCAATCAAGCCGTGCCCTTGCGCGATGCAGCAGGAAAAGTCCTCAAATTCATCGGTACGACCACCGACATCGACGACCAGAAACGCGCACTCGAGGTTCTGCGGGCGAGTGAAAGCAGTCTCCGCCAAATCCTCGACAACATTCCTGCGCTTGTGTGCACCTTCAGCGCCTCTGGTGTGAGTGAACATGTCAGTCGGCGAACGCTAGAGTACTTCGGCAAGACGCAGGAGGAATTGATCAGTTGGGAGATCAATGACACTGTGCATCCAGATGACCTGCCACGCATCGCCCCCCTCGTCATAAAGTCGTTCGCAACCGGAACTTCCTTTGAAGATGAAATCCGTTATCGCCGGGCCGACGGCGTCTATCGGTGGTTCAAGGCTCATATCGTTCCCGTGCGAAATACAAACGGCAATATCGACGGCTTTTATGCCCTCATAACCGATATTGAAGACCGGAAGCGCGCCGATGAGAAGTTGCGCCAGGAGCAGAAGGAACTGAAGCGCAGTGAGGTCCGCAAAACCGCCATCCTGAACTCGGCGCTCGACTGCATTGTGACCATCGACCACGAAGGGCGGATCACGGAATTCAATCCCGCGGCAGAGCAAACCTTCGGGTACCGCCGTGATGAGGTTGTTGGCAGATCCATGGCCGACGTCATCATTCCACCCACATTCAGGGAGATGCACCGGCAGGGGTTTGCCCGCTACCTGGCCACCGGCGAGGCACGAGTGCTGGGGAAACGTGTGGAGATGACGGCGGTACGGGCCGATGGAAGCGAATTCCTGGTGGAACTCACGATTACACGCACGCCGCTGGACGGACCGCCATCCTTCACCGGCTATCTGCGCGACATAACTGAACACAGGCGGAACGAAAACGCTTTACATGCTGCGCACGCGCAGGTGGCGCAAAGTGAGGAGCGGTGGCGTTTGGTTTTCGAGAACTCAGCCATCGGCGTTGTGCTCGCAGATCTCGATGGCCGATTTCTTGCTGCCAATCCTGTGTACGAGCAGATGCTGGGTTACACCGAAGAAGAATTGCAGAAACTCTCTTTTCTCGATATTACCCATGAAGAAGACCTCGAACTCAACCGGAAGCTCATCGGGGAGCTGTTGGCGGGAAAGCGCCAGCAGTTTCAGATTGAGAAGCAGTATCGGCGAAAAGACGGTAGCTTGATCTGGGTACGCAACAATGTTTCCCTGGTGCCGGGCACCGAGCGGGTGCCGCAATCCCTCATGGCGCTCTCCGAGGACGTTACAGAACGCAAACGCGCGGAAGAGGCGCTCGCCCAGGTCCGGTCCGAACTCGCGCACGTGTCCAGGGTCACAACCCTCGGAGCGATGACGGCGTCGATCGCGCACGAAGTCAACCAGCCTTTGTCGGGCATCCTCACCAACGCCAGTACCTGTACACGAATGCTGGCCCATGATCCTCCAAACATCGAGGGGGCTCGCGAAACCGTTCGGCGCCTGATTCGCGATGGCAACCGTATGGCTGAGGTGATCAGCCGGTTGCGCGCGCTCTTCAGCAAGAAGGACGCCGCAATCGAATCTATGAACTTGAACGAGGCCGTTCTGGAGGTGATTGCCTTATGCATAGTGGACCTTCAGAAAAACCGGGTGGTGCTGCGTCCGGAACTTCCTGACGACCTTCCACTCGTCAAAGGGGATCGCGTGCAGCTTCAGCAGGTCATACTGAACCTGCTCCGGAATGGCTCAGATGCCATGAGCACAGTCGAGGATCGTCCGCGGCAGCTGGTGATCAGAACCGAGCGGGACGAGGGCGATCGAGTGCGGCTGACGGTACAAGATGCGGGAGTCGGATTTGACCCTCAGGTTGTGAACCGGCTTTTCGATCCTTTCTATACCACTAAAGGGGAAGGTATGGGAATCGGACTTTCCGTGAGTCGCTACATTATCGAGAGTCATCATGGCCGTATGTGGGCGACACTGAATGACGGTCCGGGAGCCGCATTTTCGTTCTCCATTCCCCGAGCACCCGAGGGTTTGGCGCGCGCCGATGGCAGCAGTAACGTTCAGCCGTCCGCCACAACCGGTTCGAATGCGGCATAGAACGCAGCGCCACAACTCATGTGGGAAAGGGTTCGGGAAGGGTACGGCTTAAGCCGTGCCGTTAGGGCCCCAAAAAGACGCGAGCTTCAGCCCCTGAGGGATCTCCACCACCACAACTCACGTGAGGACACCCGTCCACTCCAAACCTTTGTCATACGCCTGGCTAAGACGTGCGGCCCGCGCGGTCCCATGCGCTTTTCGCACTGCCCACGTAATCAGATTTGCGCGAGTTGGATCAGGTCCGCGAGTTCCTGTTCGAGAACCTTCGCAACATCAGCCTCGATCGTATTCGTCCCTACCGGCACAGTCATCGTTATAGTGCTGCCACCGAGCGGACGAGGCGTTACGCGGATGTAAGCACCGCCACGGATGCCGTTAGGCATCTCTCTAATATAATCGACGGCCCCAGCAGATGGATGCAGGGAGACTTCGAGATTGAAGACCTCTCCATTCTTGGTGACGCGATAGTGCACATCGTCGATGCGCTGAATGGCGTCGGCGAAGACGGGAGCCCACTTTGGAATGTTGCTGACTTCCGCGAGAATGTTGTAAAGCCTGCCGGGCTCCAAATCAGACTCAGCAGCGCGCGTTACGGTCTGGGTTGGCATAGGTATTTGGATGAGAATATGGATATCTTGGATGAAAATTCCTCGAACGAACGCAACGCGCGATCCTAAGGTCAAGGTAAGGATAGTTCCTGACAAGTTGGCGGGCTACCTGCCTGCGCTTAGGTCAATCACTAACGCGGCGCCGAAGCTCCGTTGGACCGGATCGGCTTGAGGCACAATCATGGGTCGCAGGGATCCATGGGGGTGAGCGAGATGACTCATGTGCGTGTCAAAAACGTGGCGTCCGATAAACCAGCCCATTGTGCCCCCCGCAACGACATCGGACGCGAAGTGTTTCCGTGCAGCGATCCGGGCTGCGCTCACTATCCCGGCAAGGGTGTACGCAGTGATGCCAACGATTTTCTTGTGTTCGAATTCATGATCCAGCAATGAGGCGATGGACCATGACTCCATCGCATGACCGGACGGGAATGAAGATCCTCCAGCCCAAAAGTCGCCGGGGTGTTTATCGTCGGGACGATCGCGACGAAAGATCTCCTTCAATACCTCCACCACAATCAGGCTGTCGACCAGCGTTTCCGTTCCGAGAACGCCGATTTCCCGGCCTTTCGCATTATCGCGCCATGCTCCATAGACATAAGAGCTGGCTACGATCGGAATCAACGTGTAAGACGCTCCAATATTAGAAATGCGTCCACCCCAGGCAACCTGACCACGGCTGTTTTCCAAGGTACCCGCGATGCGCCGATCGCCGACGATCAATCCTCCCGTGACAGCGATTGGCACCAGCCATTCCAGCGCATTGTGGCGATTCACATGGAAGGGGCTCGTGAAAATGTCTTTTTCGTCCAGCGCGATGTTCAAACCTAGCTTTCGCAGGAGAGGTTTTGGCCTCTCGGTGTCTCCCGGATAAAAAATTCGATCTCGGCGATCTTCGACGGACGGGCTTTTGCTGTCCGAGCCATCACTTTCTGTATTCGCTTCGACCGTATTGGCCTCTGCGAGAACCAATGGCCCGGTGAGAAATTGCGTCTGGGCCAGCGAGTCCTGAGCCGCGCACATCGCAACTGCAAGGGTTCCCGCAATCACCAACGTTTGCAGTAAACCGGTCATCTTCATCGCTTCCGTTTGCGTCTCACGTCGCCTCAGGAACCTCTGTCCTGAATTAGCGGAAAATCCCCACTACACCTACTGATGATTTTAGGAGCGCCCAGGCTGCGTGAAATCAGTTCACTCCGCGCTCGCAACGCCGTGCCATTAGAGTCCCAAAAGGACGCGGGCTTTTAGCCGCCGAGGAACCACCACAACTCATGTGGGGACAGCCGCCCTCGGCTGTCCAGCGGCCCAGGTGTATCCGCCACTCAACCACCCTCCCCGAATATCTCTCCACCCTCTCTCCCCTCGAACTGTCCACGGCCAAGTCCCATCTTCTCAATATTTTCCGCGCAAACCCTTGGCTATCAAGATTTTACGCAGGCTGCCTCCAGATCACCGACTCCAACCCCTGCCAAATCAATAATTTACCAACCCGATCTGTGAATTTTTTCAATCTGAATTCGAAAGGCTCCAACTCGATGCCACTCAACACGAACATCCGCGTCTGCACTCACATCAAGGTCAACGGAGTCCCTTGCGGCTCCTCCGCACTCCGCCGCGAAGTCTTCTGGTACTTCCATCAACGCATGATCCGCGGCGTACCCACTCCCACCAAGTCGCGCCTTCACCCCATCGCCTTCATCGAAAGTGAAGAAGGCATCCAGGCCGCGCTCGGTGTTATGGAGATCATCAACGCCTTGGTCCGCAACACCATCGACTTCCGCCGCGCCCAACTCGTCCTGCGCGCTCTTCACATCGCCGTAAGAAATTCTCCCCGCGTCCATTTCGACCTCCACAAGCAGGAAATGATCCACGAAGTCCCCAACTACCCCGCCGCCCCCACCGCTCAGAAGCCACCTTCGCCCGCCCTCGCCCAGGCCGGAGCCCTCGCGCGAATCCCACGACCCAAGCCAGTCCGCATTACTCCGCCCCCTCCTCCTCCCATCGTCGCCGTCTCCCGGAGCGTCGCTCGCCCCAAGCCGCCCGCCCGCGCCATCCCCGTAGCGCCGTCCCGCAATGCCGCGCGCCGCCGCTCAGGATGAAACTCTCCTTGCATTCTTCCTATAGTCATAATAATATGACCATACAATGAAACAGATACCCGCAGGCGAGTTCAAGGCGCGCTGCCTGGCGATTATGGATCAGGTATTGCAGAGCGGAGAACCCGTGCTGGTCACCAAGCATGGCAAACCCGTGGTGAAGCTGGTTCCCGCTGAAAATCGGGCCGACGACATCTTTGACTACATGGCCGGAAAGGCGAAGGTAGTTGGCGATATCGTTGGGCCCGTCACTCCGCCCGAGGATTGGGAGAACAAATGACGGTGAATCAATGATCCTCCTGGACACTCACGTGCTTTTCTGGACGACAAACGATTCGAAGCGGCTGTCGAGGCGCGCACGCGAGGCAATCCTCGAAGCCAGGGGGGAGCAGGGACGACACAACGCGGGGATCGCGGTTGCAACCATCACAGTATGGGAACTGGCGTGGCTTGCGCAGAACGGTCGAATCGCGGTCGCTGTGAGCGTGGAATCGTTTGTGCGCGAAGCTGTGGCGCGGGTCATTCTCAGGCCAATCACGCCCGAGATTGCGGCCCTGGCGGTGCGCTTGCCAGATAAATTCCCCAAAGACCCTGCGGACCGCTTGATCGCCGCAACTGCGATGGTCGAAGGCATGGCACTGGTGACGGCGGATATGCGTATCCGGCGCTCCAAGGTTGTAGAGACCGTGTGGTAAAGCTCAGCTATAATGTTCTGTAACGCCGGTTGGGTTCGCGCCTCGTCCCCTGCAAGTGCCAGAGGAAAGATTCAGCCCTCGTTACAGAAACTTCACCAATCTCCAGCCGAAGGAGTCCGTATGGCGATCGAGAAATCAGAGTACATCTGGCACAATGGCAAGCTCATCCCCTGGGATGAAGCGACGATTCACGTGATGTCGCACGTGGTCCACTACGGCTCCTCTGTGTTCGAGGGGATCCGCTGCTACGCGCCGCCCTCGGGGCCCGCGATTTTCCGCGCCACCGAACACATTCAGCGCCTGCTCGACTCCGCCAAGGTCTACCGCATCGACGTCGATTACACCCGCGAGCAACTGGTGGCGGCCATGCTCGAAACCGTTGGCAGCAACGGCGCCTGGCCCTGCTACGTGCGGCCCATCATTCTCCGCGGCTATGGCGAGGCGGGAGTGAATCCCTTCAATTCGCCCACCGAGGTCTACATCATCAATTATCCGTGGGGGAAATATCTGGGAGGCGAGAGTGAAGGTTGCGACGTCTGCGTTTCATCCTGGACGCGGATTGCGCCGAACACTCTGCCGGCCATGGCCAAGTCGGGCGCGAACTACATGAACTCGCAGCTCATCAAGATGGAAGCCATCGTCAACGGCTTCGCCGAAGGCATCGCGCTCGACGTCAACGGCTTCGTCAGCGAAGGCTCGGGCGAGAATGTATTCATCGTGCATCGCGAAAAGCTGATCACGGCGCCCCTGGGCAACTCCGTGCTGCCCGGCATTACCCGCGATTCCGTGCTGCAGATCGCGCGCGAGCTCGGCGTTACCATCGTCGAGCAGATGATTCCGCGCGAGATGCTCTACATCGCCGATGAAGCCTTCTTCACGGGAACGGCAGCGGAGGTCACGCCGATTCGTTCAGTCGATAAGATCAAAGTAGGCAAGGGCACGATGGGCCCAATCACCAAGGCCATCCAGAAAGAGTTCTACGCCATCGTGCGCGGCGAAAAGACCGACCGCCACGGCTGGCTCACGCCAGTGCCGGTGCGCAGCAAACAGCCGGTCGGCGTATAATTTGGCTCGCATCGACTCAGCCCGAGGGGCGCATACAGCGCCCCTTTCGGCTTCTTGGATCAGAGGAATACATAACACCCCCACAAGGAGGATCAATGTCTGCTCAGCAAGGTTTAACTCCTGAATTCGCTCTCGGCTACCGCGCGATGATGCTGGATGGTGTCCTGCGCGAAGCGGAGATCACCAAGAAAGTGATCGCAGCCGTGCCCGATGCGGCTTCGAGCTACAAGCACGATCCCAACGGCCGTACCGCGAAGGAACTGGCGTGGCATCTGGCCAACACCGACGTTCAGTTTCTGGATGGAATTGCCGACCTGAAGTTCACCATGGCAAACCCCGAACACAAACCCCAAACCTCGGCTGAGGTGGTCGCCTGGTATGACGCAAACGTGAAGCGCGGGGCAGCTCGCGTGGCCGCGATGACGCCGGAGCAGTTGATGACGCCCGTTAACTTCGTCGGCGTGTTCAATCTTCCGGCAGTTCTGTATCTGGGCTTCCTCAACAACCACAGCATTCACCACCGCGGCGAGCTGGCCACGTACTTGCGACCCATGGGATCGAAGGTTCCATCGATCTACGGCGGCAGCTACGACGAACCTTTCCAGCCTCCCGTACTGGGCGAAACCGCTGCGTAGGATTCGACCCGTCGATACTGACAAGCCGCCCATAAGGGCGGCTTTTTTCTTGGACCGAGGTCAAAGAGTTACTCGGCGCTTCCCGGGACGGCTGCGGCTGCCGCGTCGAACCCGATTTTTGTGTGCGTGCCGTCGCAAAAGGGCTTGTTGATGGAAGCTCCGCAGCGACATAGAGCTATTTTTTCTCCGGCTTCAATGCGATTGCCACTTGCATCCAGAAGCGTGACCTTCCCGGCGACCAGGTATGGACCTTTGGGCAGAACCTGAATAGTTGGATCCGACATGTTTTTCTCCTTATGTAGTTTAGGTTAAAGCTAAATCGAAATTGATGAAAGCATTTCGAGATCTGCGACTACTTCCTGCGAGCATCCAGACTCCATGGTCCCGCGCCGGTCTGCGAGAGGAAGAGCGCGCCGCCCATCATCGACAGGTTCTTCATGAACATAATGAATTGCATCTGGTGCATCACGGGGTCGGCAATGGTCCAGAAATTGTGGAGCATCGGGGTTACGGCTGCCAGGAATAGCACGATCAGCCACGCGCCGATTCTGGCGCGATAGCCGAGCAGGATCGAGAAGCCTCCGGCGAGCGCAATTATGCCTGAGAGCGGGACTGCAATCGACGCCAGAGGGACGCCTTGCGAGGCAGCGAAGGCGATGGTTTTACCGGAAAAGTTCATCGGGGCCGCCATCAGGAAGATCAGTGCGAACAGGAAGCGGCCCAACAGGGCTACAGGCGCGGCGACTGCGGGGAGAGCTGTTGATTGCGAACGGCTCGATTGGGATTGAGCAGAGAAGGTTGAAGTGCTGGCCATGTTTGTTCTCCTTAGTTAAATAGTGTTTCAGCGATTCAGCTCGAATTGGATGAGGCTTTCTCATGTTGGTTACAATAAATAACTATCGGCTCTTTACATAGTAGGCACTTTATAGTAACTTAGTATCTAAATGGCTCCCATGCGACGATCTGCCCAAACTCCTTCTCCCTGTGCGATCGGGGGGATGCTGGAACTGCTCACGCGGCCCTGGACACTGCACATTCTATGGGCTCTGAGCCACGATGGCCCGATGCGTTTTGGCGTGCTGCGGCGTCAGGTGGACGGAATCTCCTCGCGGGTACTGACTGAGCGATTGCGCACCCTGGAGGGTGCTGGATTTGTGTTCCGGCACTACGAACAGACCATCCCGCCAGCGGTGACTTACGGCATTACCGATCGCATGAAGGATATTGAGAAGGTTCTGGCTCAGCTCGAAGGGTTGGCGCGGAAGTGGCGGGGCGAGGGATCGGTCGGGGGTGCCGGGCGAGCGACTGCTGCGAGGGCGGTGGCGAACGCGTAGCAGAACGTCCGCATATCACGTCGGCATATCACTTATGAAAGCCGATTTCAGACAATTCGGGATGACGCTTGCTTTCGGGCATCCCATTCTTCCGCTGTAATTTCCCATATTTCTGAGGGGAAACGTCCAGAGACATAATCGCGCTCGACCTTCGCGATCACACGCATGCCTTGCTTTTCAGAAATGCGACGTGAAGCTACATTCGAGACGGCCTTGGGGACGTGCAAAACAGGAAAGGCTAGAACGTTGAACCAGAAGTCAGTGACGACCTCGCACGCCTCGCTCATAAGACCCTGACGCTGCCACGGAAGGCCGAGCCAGAATCCGCGATTCTCTTGCTCCGAACGCATTAGCGAAATGCTGCCGATCAGTTGGCCTGGAGTTGTTTTCAACCGCAGCGTCCAGTGCCATGCCTCGCCCCGTTCCATGGCTGGAAGTGCAATGTTGCGATAGTACGTCAGAGCCCCGTCGGGAGGGTATGGCCAAGGCACTGTCCTGGTAAGAAAACGTACGATATCCCACTGCGGAAAAAGAATTTGGGTTTGCGCCGCGTCGGCCAGTTCGAGCGGACGCAACCAGAGACGGGATGTTTCAAGGGCTGTCAATTTAACAGACCTAAGAATTCGCCCTTGATGATACTAGAGCGCACTCATTGAGCCCATTGCGGGGTGTTGAGCGCTCGCACCTGCCGTGGAGGAGGGATCTCCCTTCAACTTAAAGATACGTGGAGATGGAGATCCTTCGCTCCGCCTGAAAAACGGCTGCGCTCAGGATGACAACGTCTGAGAAATTCGACCTGCGGAACTGCTTTCCAATTCTCACCTCAACGTACCGCTATCCCGTCCTTCACGCTTGCAGTGATCAGGTAAGTCCTGTAGAGGATTTGCTGATCTGTGAGAATTTATTAACTTGGGCTTTACATTTCTTGCCAGGAATCGCAATTTTGGGCGCGATTCGCGGCATTCTGCTCTGCGGTGGGTTTCACGTTGTGGATTTCTTTTCTTCGGGAATTCATCCCGGCGTCACCAGCCTGTGACTGCGCGACCACTAACCTGACCTGAGTACCTTCGCTGTACATCTGAGGAGGAAATACCATGTCTTCGCCAAGCTTTCTGGCAAAAGCCAAGCAGCATTTTGCGGTTGGCACGAGCCTGCTCGCTCTGTTTGCCAATCTAGGAGTACCTGTTCCCTCTGCTGCCCAAAACTTCCACTATCCGCCGCCCCCATATACAACCACACCGATCCAACACGTGATTGTGATCATCGGGGAAAACCGAAGTTTTGATCATGTCTTCGCGACGTACGTTCCCAAACCCGGGCAGAGTGTCTGGAATCTGCTTTCGAAAGGTATTATCAACGCAGACGGTACTCCCGGACCCAATTTCAACCAGTACCAGCAATCCGCAGCTACTGACCAGGCTCCTGATGCTTTCCAGTTGAGCCCACCGAAGACGGCATTCCCGGACAATGTGCTTCCGTCGCCGCTCACCGGCGGTCCGAAGACCTCCTACATTTACCCGGCGACGCTGGCCACCGCGCAGGCGTCGGAGAGCGGGCTTCCGGCGAACTACTACCAGTACCTGCTTACGGGAGGCACGGGCCAGGCATCGAAGGTACCGGATGCGCGCATTAGCAATGTGAACGCGCTGCCCACGGGACCGTTCCAGCTGACCAACGGCGGCACGTTCGTCTATGACGACTACTCCGCCAGCCCAGTGCACCGGTTCTACCAGATGTGGCAGCAGCTCGACTGCGATCTGTCGCACGCCAGCTTTCAATATCCCAACGGTTGCGATTCCCTGCTGTTCCCCTGGGTGGAAGTGACGGAGGGAGCCGGTCAAAACGGCGATGCACAACCCTCCAACTTCAGCATCGAGTACGGGAAAGGCTTGACGACCACCGGCGAAGGTTCGTCGAGCGTTGGCTTTTACAACGTTCAGAACGGCGACGTCCCTTACTTCACTAGCCTGGCTAACAACTACGCAATGAGCGACAACTTTCACCAATCGGTGAATGGCGGCACCGGCGCAAATCACATCATGCTGGGTCACGGTGATGCGATCTGGTTCAGTGACGGCTTCGGGCGCCCCGCGGTGCCGCCGAACGGCGCCGAGGTTTTCACCGCACCTTATCAGGGAGGTGCGAACCCGGATGCGGGAACCGTCAATGAAATTGAGAACCCCAATCCGCAGACCGGCACCAACAACTGGTGGGTCGAAGACGGCTACGGCAACAGCTACAACGCCGGCTATCCACCGCCTTACACAGCCGAACCGGTCTCCGGCGGCGGATCGTACAGCGACTGCTCGGATCCGACCCAGCCGGGCGTCGGTCCAGTTGTGAGCTACCTCTGGTCCATCGGCGTTAATCCACACTGCGAGCCGGGCCACTACTACCTGTTGAACAACTACAACCCCGGCTGGTTCGGCAACGGCAAGAACGCTTATATCGATCAGAATCCCGCGAACACGCCGTTTACGATCCCACCATCCTCGACGCCGAGCATTGGCGATGATCTGACGGCGAACAACATTTCGTGGAAGTATTACGGGGATCAGTGGAACAACTATGTGCCCGATCCTTATCAGCTCAACTATGGCACCTCAGGCTCGACCGAGGATGAGTACTGCAACATCTGCAACCCGTTCCAGTACGACACGTCGACGATGGCCAACACGGCTTACCGCACGGCGCACGTTCAGGATACGTTGAACCTCTACTCGGATATCACCAATGGCACGCTGCCAGCTGTTTCGTTTGTGAAGCCCAGCGGGCTGGTGGATGGACATCCGGCATCGTCAAAGCTGGACCTGTTCGAAGGGTTCACCGAGAAGATCGTCAGCCAGATACAGGGTTCGCCTTACTGGGAGAACACGGCGATCTTCATCACGGAAGACGAAGGCGGCGGCTATTATGATTCCGGCTACGTGCAGCAGCTGGATTTCTTCGGCGACGGCACGCGCATTCCGCTGATCGTCGTATCGGCTTACAACAACCCGGGACACATCTCGCACGAATACGCTGACCACGTTTCCATCCTCAAGTTCATCGAGAGGAACTGGAACATCAGAACGGTAAGCTACCGCAGCCGGGATAATTTCCCCAACCCGGTCGCGTTGCCCTGGAATCCGTATGTTCCGGTAAATGGACCGGCGATCGGTGATCTGTTTGATCTGTTCGAATTCAATCAGGGTCCGCAGTTTGGGGCACACGGCAACTCGACGTCGACAGGCACGAAGTAAAAACCTGAAACAGTCTTGCCGCGTTGGAACATCGGCGTAGCAAGGCATTTGCGATAGCCGAAGTCGGACCAACCGACTTCGGCTATTTGTTTTGGGTCAGTTTTAGGTCAGTCTGTTCGACAGCGAGTGAGAGTTTTACAACGACGCGGCGTGGAGAGAGTGTAGCGAGGGTCTGCTTATGGCTCCACGCGGATCAGGCCCATCATCCCGCCATCTTCGTGCTCGAGGAGGTGGCAATGGTAAACGAAGTCACCGACGGTATTCGGGTCACGGAAATCCATGCGCAGTCTGACGCTGGGATATCCGAGAGTTCTGCCGTTGAAATAGGGGACGTTCACGGTATCGCGAAGGAATGGCTCGTTCGCCGGTCGACCCGAGTAATCGATCAGCATGAAATGCAGCTGATGAATGTGGAATGCGTGGAGTTCATTCGAACGATTCTCGATGATCCAATCTTCGACTGTTCCCTGCTTCGCGATGATGTTGGGCACTTCTGATTTGGGGTCGTACGGGCCGGGTGTTTGGCCTTCGACGGTGAGGTAAAACTCAGTTGCGCTGTTCGGGTTGTTGGGGTCGAGGAGCTTTTCGGAGAAATACAGTCTTCGAGTGCGCACTGGGGTCACGCTTCCCAACCGGGGCAACTGCGAAGCAGGAAGCGGTTCAGCGGACGCGTCCAGCACTGAAGCGGGTTCGGGCGCATCTTTGGAAACCGTAATCCTGGCGAGCGCGCGGTTGGGATCGTTTTCGCCGCCCGCTCCCGTATCCACAGTTCGCGTGACCAGGAGTGCGGAGACACTGGCGGGAGGGCCTTTGACGATGAATTCCACGCGTGCTCCGGGTGGAACGCCGAGATGGGGTTGCCAGTCAACAAAATCGGACGGCAGGCCGGCCTGATTTAGTGGCACTCCATCGAGGGCTACGAGGCCGAGTTGTTGCGGAGTGTTGCCGAATCGAAGTTCGAGGTTCAGGTAGGTAATGGCTGATGCATTGAGCACGCGCCACAACTGCTGCTCTTCCGGTTTCATTTCGATCAGGGCAGGGGGATAGTCGGGATAGGGCGCGGGCACGAAATTGATGGAGAGATCCTTGGCCGGTTTGCCGTATCCGGTGCCGGTATTGGCGGCGTCGCCGTCTTGATCGACCAGCATCTTCGGGACAACAGGTTCCCATTTCGCAGGGGGAGCGTTGGGATTCAACAGGTCCTGATCGCGAATAATGAAAATTCTTTCCGGCAATCCCGCCACCGCCTTACTGGCCCGCTCAATTCCTTCGACGATGATGGCGCCCGAGGCGCCGCCGAGCACTTGGCGCTTGGTGAAACCGTGGATGTGCGGATGGTACCAGTACAATCCGGGGGGTTCGTCTTTGGGGATGCGGAATCGATACTCGAACGGCGGATCCCCCGGCTGAATCGAGGTCTGCAGGACGTCGTCCTGATGGCAAACCGGAGGAATGGTCAAGCCATGGAAATGAAGATTGGTGGATACTTCGGTCATCAAACCGGCGCTACAAGCATTGCGGGGGTTGTCGGTGCTCGCATGTTGTTGATGACCGACGGCGGCCGCTGCTGGCCCCGAGTCGACCAAGTCGTTCTTCAGCTTGAGGATGACAACGTCGCCGGGATTCACGCGGAGGTTGGGAGACTCTTTGCCCTCGGCATCGATGTAGCAGTAGCGGGTGGAGCCGTCGCTTTGTTTTGCGCTGTGGAGCGTTAATTCAACTTCCAGCACGCCGTTGTGGCTGCGAAGATTCTCCGGCTCTGTCACCACGCTGCCGGGAGAAGGGCGCGGGCAACGCTGGTCCGGAGCTTGCGCGTGGAGCGCCGCTTGCAGGGGAATCGACGCCAACATTATCAAGACGGTCTTGCTGATGGGTCTCATGCTGAGTTTGTTTGGCTTACGCATTGGGCCGGTTGAGCTGGAGGTCCTTCGCTACGCCTGAAGAGCGGCTCCGCTCAGGATGACAGTTCAGTGTCACTTTACTTCAGTCAGATAAATTCTTGATGAATTTCACCCGCGTGCGCCGCACGGTTATTGCAGGGTTGCGTACTCAGCCTTGGCTTGCTTCAGGATGGGGATGTCGAGATCGGCATCTTTCCAGATGGCGAGGAAATCTTTGTAGGCAGCGAGGGCCCGGACGCGAGCGGCATCGGCATCGGCGCCTTGCGTGGTTCTGGACTGCAGGGCGTTTGCACGCGCCACTCCCAGATGCGCCAAGGCTCCCGTCCAGCAGTTCCAGACGATGCCGCTGTGATCAAGGATTCTCTGAAACTCAGCTGCCGAGGCGCTGGGCTGTCCCGCGGCCAGATAAGCCTCGCCGCGCAGGTAAATGTGATAGAGGCAAGAAAGATTGCTGACGAAAGCAATTTGGCCGAGATCGTTGCCGGAAGCAGCCTGCAGAGCGTTCAGCGCCGCTGCCGGTTTTTTTCGGTCCAGGGCCAGTTGCGATTGGATCGCCGGCAGCCAGAGCGACTGCATCTGCGTGTCCAGCGGATAGCGCTCATTCAGGTCCTTAGCCAGCGATTCGGCCCGCACCGTTTCGCCCGCCATGGCCAACGCGAGAGCCGCTTCACTCTCTACGGCCTGGCTAGCGGGAGCCAGCTTCAGGCCCTCGACCGCAGCATGGCTCGCTTCCGCGGAGTTGCCGAACGCGGCTTCGCGCAGAGCGCTGTTCTCCTGCCAGATGGCCCCGTTTTCCTTGCTATCGGCGCGAATGGCCGAGTCTATCGACCGCTTCGTCAGGTCGCGGGCTTTGCGAAAATGTCCGGCATACGCTTCGGTGTCGGAGGCGAGTGACAACCCGTAGTTTTCTTCCGGCTTGCCGGCGAACCATTGCTGCTGCTCCGCCATGGCAGCGGAATCCGACGCGAGAAAGGCGAGGGCGTATACCGCATTGCGGGTGATGTAGTCGTCCAACTTCAGCGCTTGTGCCTGGTGAATCGTGGTCCGAGCCTGGTCGAAGCGTTGCAAGGCCATGTAACTGTTGGCGAGGTTGTCGAAGGGAGCTATGTTGTTTGAGTCGAGCTGCAATCCCTGGCGAGTGATTTCGGCGGACTTCTCGTGCTGTCCCTGTTCGGCGTAGACGACGCCTAGATTGAGGTACGCTGCGGATTTTTGCGGATAATTCTCGATCTCCTCCTGATAAGCCTGAGCCGCTTTGCCCAGTTCTCCGGTGACATTGAGATAGTAGTTCGCGGCCAGCGCAAGCTTTTCGCGCTCGCTGGCATGATCGCGCAGCTGGAAGGCTTTGGTGAAATATTCGCTGGCCCGCCCGGGCTCGGCAAGACTGAAGTACTCGCCACCCACTGCGAGGTAGCCCATGGCGAAATTGGGATCGAGCTGAATGGCGCGCTGATTGTAAGGCAAAGCCGCGCCCGGCCCTTTTTCGCGATCGGCTTTCTGCCCAAGGCTGTACGCTTTAAGGGCTTCCAGCGAAGAAGTGGTGGCCTGCTCGAGGGGAACATCAAATCTTTGCACGGTAGCCAGCGATTCGCCCATTTGGCTGCGCAGCTTGGAGACTGCGCTACCGAGGACGTCCAGCACCTTCTCCTTGGCGGGCGCCGTGACTTGCTGCTGCGCCAGCGTGTCTCCAGTCTGGCAATTCACCGCCTTCAGTCCCAGCACGTACTCGCTGCCCAGACTGCCAATGGAACCGGCGATGTATGCCTTGCTGCCTGCACGCTGGCATAGTTCGCGCGCCAGGTCGGGGGTCAGTTTTGTTCCTGGGGGGCGGGTCATCTGCTGCAAGGTGTCCGCTGCTTTATTGTCGGAGAGGACATTGAGGAACGGCGACTGGTTCAGGGCAACGCTGAGCGCGGTCTTGAGTGTGTCGTCGAAGATCGCATCGCCCGTACTGTTGGAAAAATCGGCAAGCACGACTGTGTCTCTGGCGGTAAGGCGCTTGCTGGGACGCGAATAAAACGCGACGCCCGCGACGAGCGCTGCGACCAACACGAGAGCCGCAGCCGACCAATAGAACTTCACGCGCCGGCCGCCGTTCGTGGCACGTTCCGCTGGAAATGCAGTCAGGGACGAGTGCGACTCCGTGTCCCGCTTCAGGCGGCCCAGGTCGGCCCTTATCTCCGCTGCGCTTTGGTAACGCAGATTGCGATCTTTCTCCAGAGCCTTGTTGATGATCCGCTCCAGGTCTGCCGGCACGTCGGGATTCAGCCGCACTACCGCAGTTGGCGCGGCGTCCAGAATCGCCTTGAAGATCACCGCCGAACTTTCTCCGCGAAACGGCAGCGTGCCGGTAACCATTTCATACAGTACGGCGCCAAAGGAGAAGAGGTCGCTGCGCGCATCCATCTCTCTGGCCCGCACTTGCTCCGGCGACATGTAAGCGACCGTCCCCACGATGGTGCCGGGACTGGTCAGGTGGTCGTCCATGGAACGGGTTTGCGTGTTGAGAGCCGCGATATTGCTCGAAGAAGTGCTTGCCAGACTGACCTTCGCCAAACCGAAATCGAGAATCTTGGCATGCTCGCGCTTGGTAACGAAAATGTTGCCGGGCTTGATGTCGCGATGGACGATGCCTCCGGAGTGGGCTGCGTCGAGCGCGTCTGCAATCTCGATAGCCAGCGACAGAACCAACTCAGTTTCCATGGGACGGCCGCCAATTCGATATTTCAGGGTCACGCCCTCCAGAAACTCCATTGCGATGAAGGCTTCGCCGTGCTGGTCGTCAATTTCGTAGATCGTGCAGATGTTCTGGTGATTCAGGGCGGAGGCGGCCTTGGCTTCGCGCTGGAAGCGGCTGAGGGCGAGTGCGTCTTTAGCTACGTCGTCGGGCAGGAACTTGAGAGCTACGAAACGACCGAGGTTCAGGTCCTCGGCCTTATAGACCACGCCCATGCCGCCGCCGCCGAGCTTCTCGAGGATGCGGTAGTGCGAAATGGTTTGGCCGATCATTGTTTGGTTATCTGTGTTTGGCGATCACTGTTTGACCTATCACTGGAGCAGAATCCTACGTCTGTGAAAAGGGCAAGTCAATGAACGGCATGGGGTTGGCGGTTGTTGAAGCTTTAGGTCCAGCCCGAACGTAAGGCGGTGTCCCATAGCCGGGGCGCGGTTATTACCTAGGTCATCTTGGGGAAGGTGACGATTCGGGCGATGATAACGGAGAGCTTGGAGGCGAACGCCTCCCAGGAAGCCTCTCCAAATGAATATTGACGATCTGCTGCGGATTGCTACGGAACGGCGAGCCTCTGACTTGCACTTGAAGGTGGGGAACTATCCGCACCTGCGCGTTGATGGCGAACTGACTCCGTTGACCGAACAGCCGCGAGTGAGCGCGGAAGACATGCTGACCATGGCGTTCAGCATGATGTCGGCGCGGCAGAAACAGAAGTTCAAAGAAACCACGGAAATCGATATGGCCTACGGCGTGGCCGGGCTGGGGCGGTTCCGTGTGAACATCTTCCAGCAGCGGGGCAACGTGGGACTGGTGCTGCGCGTCATTCCCACGAAGATTCGCGCGCTTGATGAGTTGTTCCTGCCGAAGGTGGTGGAGCAGATTTGCGAAATGCCGCGCGGACTGGTGCTGGTTACGGGCGTGACCGGCTCGGGTAAGTCGACTACGTTGGCTGCGATGGTGGATCGGGTCAACTCCAGCCGCGCCGAACACATTATTACGATTGAAGACCCCATCGAATTTCTGCATCGCGACAAAAAAGGCTACGTCAATCAGCGCGAGATCGGAGTGGACACACCTTCGTTCAGCGCTGCGTTGCGAGCTTCGTTACGTCAGGATCCGGACGTGATTCTGGTGGGCGAAATGCGCGACCTGGAAACGATCCAGACGGCGCTGCACGCGGCGGAAACCGGTCATATGGTGTTCTCGACGCTGCACACGCTGGACGCGGTGGAAACCATCAACCGCGTCATTTCCATCTTCCCGCCGCCGGAGCAGAAGCAGATTCGGCTGCAGCTGGCGGCCGTGCTGCGGGCAATCGTGAGCCAAAGATTGGTCCGGCGCTGCGATACCGATGGGCGCGTGCCCGCGGTCGAAGTGATGATCAATACGGCGTTCATCCGGGAGTGCATTCTGGTGCCGGAGAAGACGCGCTCTGTTCGCGACGCCATTTCGGCCGGTACGTCGCAATACGGGATGCAGACTTTCGACCAGTCTTTGTGGGATCTGTTCCAGGCCGGCTTGGTCAATTACGAAACCGCTCTGGAGAACGCTTCCAACGCTGACGACTTCAAGCTGCGCATGCAGGGCATTGCATCGACCGCCGACATTTCGCGGCAGTCGATGCAGTCGGCTGGATTCGGAGGCGGAAGGTAAGGGCGGGCTTCGGCCTTCGGCTTTCGGGCTTCGGGCTGCCCTTTTCGCTTCGGCTTCTCATTCCCACAGATTTTTCGACATGCGTCGATCTATCTCTAATCTCTGTCTTTATCCTTATTCTTCTTGAGGCCTGGCGGTCGAAACCAAGAACTGCAGCCTGAACGCCGAAGCCCGATAGCCGAAGCCCGTATTTCCTTCTCGCCATCAAAAGGTCTATCGTTAGCGGTATGGCCTTTCCGCGTCCCGAGAGGAAGTTTTATTCTGAAGATGAGTTGTACGAGTACGCCGTGGGGGCGCTGGCGCGGCGGATGCGCACGGTGGCGGAGTTGAAGCGTCTGCTGCGCATGCGGGTAGAAGACCCTGAGTCCGAATATGGAAAGACCCTGATCGAACTCATCATCCGGCGATTGAAGGACCGCGGGTATCTGAATGACGCGCAGTATGCCGCCTATTTTTCTTCTCTGCGGCGCGACAACCAGAAGTTTGGCCGGATGCGTGTGGTCACGGACCTGAAGGTGAAGGGCATGCACAGCGACGTGATCGACAAAGCCGTGGACGCGGCTTTCGAGGGCGTCAGCGAAGAGCAGCAGGCCCGCGATTTTCTGCGGCGGAAACGGCTGGTCAAGCCCAAAGATCAGAAGCAGGCAGCGCGAGTCTTCCGGCAACTGGCTCGGGGCGGATTTGGGACCAAGACTATCTTCTCCATCTTGAAGAAATGGGACGTGGATGAGGAAACCCTGACCGAGTTGGAGAGCGAAAGCGCCTAAGGCTGCCTGGCCGGGCGCGTTTCTTTTGGGAGCGTTGCCGCATCCTATAGTGGAGATGCACTTGGCAACAGCCGTTCCGGTGTTGCATACTGCAAATCCGATTCCCAATACCGTTTCTTAGGAGGGCACTATGAAGTTCCGCTTGAGAGTAATCCTCTCCGCTCTGTTGTTCAGCGCAGTACCCATCGCAATGGCTCAAGACGCTGCCACGGACGTAAAGAAAGGCGCCGACGCAGCTGGCCACGACACAAAAGTAGCGGCCAAGGATACTGCTAAGGGCACCGAGAAGGTAGCCGACAAGACTGGGCACGAAACCAAAGTCGTGGCCAAGGACACTGCCAAGGGCACCGAGAAAGTTGCCGACAAAACCGGGCACGAAGCCAAGGTGGTAGCCAAGGACACCGCGAAGGGCACCGAGAAAGTCGCCGACAAAACCGGGCACGAGGTGAAGAAGGGTGCCGAGGATACCGGGCACGGGCTGAAGAAGGTCGGGGACAAAATCGCTGATAAGCCGGCGGATAAACCCGCGGATAAGTCCGCGCCGCAGCAGTAACAGCGGTGGAGTGAGCGTATTCAGGGGTCGCACAGCCTAGGTGCGATCCCTTTCTTATTGCGCCAACAGGGCTCGTTTAGTGCAAGTGCAGATTGAATAGCGGCGGCGCTACGCGCCGCCCACCGCAATCGGGTCGCGCGTCCGATGCTAGAATATTTGTTTCCCATACTTTGTTTCCCACACCATGCTGACTGGCTCTGAAATCCGCCGCAAGTTTCTCGACTTCTTTGTGCAGAAGGGGCATAAGGAGGTGCATTCGTCGTCGCTGGTGCCGGCGAATGATCCCACGCTGCTGTTCACTAACGCGGGCATGAACCAGTTCAAAGACGTTTTTCTGGGGCTCGAGAAGCGCGACTACTCCCGCGCCACGACTTCGCAGAAGGTGGTTCGCGCCGGCGGCAAGCACAACGATCTGGAAAATGTTGGGTTCACCAACCGGCATCACACCTTCTTCGAGATGCTGGGGAATTTTTCTTTTGGTGACTACTTCAAGAAGGACGCCATCGCCTACGCCTGGGAGCTGATTACCTCGCCCGAGTGGTTTGGGATCGATAAGAACAAGCTGTACGCTACCATTTTCAAAGGCGAAGCTGGAGTCGAGCGCGATATCGAAGCCTACGAGCTGTGGGTGGGGCAGGGCGTTCCCAAGAATCGCATCTTTGAAATGGGTTTGAAAGACAACTTCTGGCAGATGGGCGATACCGGGCCCTGCGGGCCTTGCAGCGAGATTCATTACGATATGGGACCGGCGGCGTCCGAGCAGGGACATGCCGAGTGCCACTTCCCCTGCGATTGCGGGCGGTATGTCGAGCTTTGGAATCTGGTGTTCATGCAGTTTGATCGCGATGCTTCTGGGAAGTTAAGTCCGTTGCCCAAGCCTTCGATTGATACGGGGATGGGGCTCGAGCGGATTGCAGCTGTGCTGCAAGGGGTGATTTCTAATTACGATACCGATTTGTTTATCCCGCTGATCAAGCGCGCTGCGGAGCTGACCGGAACATCGCTCTCCAAAGAACTGGAGAAGGAAGCTAAGGCGAAGTCGGCTGCTTCTCTACGAGTCATCGCCGACCACTCGCGTGCGGCAACGTTTCTGATTTCGGATGGAGTGTTGCCCTCGAACGAGGGCCGTGGCTATGTGCTGCGCAAAATCATTCGTCGCGCCATCACGCACGGACGCTTGCTTGGGCAAACCAAACCGTTCTTGCACGAGATGGTGTTCGCGGTACGTGATCTGATGCGGGATGCGTATCCAGAGCTCCGAGAAACGGCGGATCGCGTTTCGAAGTCGGTCTTGGCCGAAGAGACACGCTTTGCACATACGTTGGATCTGGGCCTCAAGAAGCTAGAGGAGGAACTGGGGGAACTGGAGTCGGCCATTGGCCTAGGCTCCACTCACGGCCCCGCAACTGCATCGGAGGTGATGCGACTCTCCGGCGCCACCGCCTTTAGGCTTTATGACACCTTCGGCATGCCCCTCGACTTTATGCAAGATGCGGCACGAGACCGAGGCATCGAGTTTGACCAAGACGGCTTTGACGATGCCATGGCAGAGCAGAAGACTCGTGCTCGCGCTTCGTGGAAGGGCGGTGCGAAGCAGACTGCGAATCCCGCTTACCAGCAGCTTCCGAAATCAGTTTTCGAAGGCTATCGTCAGACTCGTTCTGACGGATGCGAAGTGCTGGCTATCATCCACAACGGGCAAGGGGCGCGGGAACTCAAGGCTGGTGAATCTGGCGAGGTCATCCTTGACCACACTCCGTTCTATGCCGACTCTGGTGGGCAGGTTGGCGACCGGGGATGGTTCTACTCCGACGATCACAATACGGTTGTTGCCGATGTGACGGGATGTTATTCGCCGATTCAGGGCGTGCGGGCGCATCAGGTGGTTGCTAAACAGATGCTGCGCGTTGGCGACAAAGTCGATGCTGTGGTGAATGCTGACGTTCGGCGGTCGACTATGCGGAATCACACGGCTACGCATCTGCTTCATGCCGGGCTGCGCGAGGTTTTGGGGAAGCATGTGAAGCAGGCGGGATCACTGGTGGCGCCGAATCATCTGCGCTTTGATTTTTCGCACTTCACCGCAGTCGGGGACGAAGAGTTGCAGGATATTGAAGACATCATCAACAAGGAAGTTTTGCGCAATCAGATTGTCGAGACTATTACCGACGTTCCGATCGACGAGGCGATTAATACTTATCACGCCATGGCGCTGTTTGGCGAAAAGTATGGCGACAAGGTGCGGGTGGTGCGGATCGGCGATTTCTCGACTGAACTCTGCGGAGGCACGCATACCGGGGCTACTGGCGAGATTGGGCTGATCAAGATTCTGAAAGAAGGAAGCGTTTCGTCGGGCGTGCGGAGGGTGGAGGCGATCACGGGCCTGGGATCGCTGGCGCACTTCCGCATGGATCATGAGTTGGAAGGGGTGGTGTCTGGGTTCGCCTCTCCCACCTTTGCGCACAAACCGCGCAGAGATGGGCCACCCTCTGCCGATGAGCTTTCCGCCCATGCCGAGGGAGTTTCTCCTGCCGAGGCTTTGAAGGCCGAGCTTGAGAAGAAGGATTCGGAGATCAAGCGGCTTACGCGCGAGCTGGATTCGGCGCGGATGAAGTCGGCTTCGGCATCGGTCAGCACGGCTAACATTGGCGATCGCGTCAAAGATGTGAAGGGCGTGAAGGTGCTGGCGCATCGCGTGGATAATCTGGAGCGGGCGCAACTGCGCACGCTCGCCGATCAACTGCGCGATAAGATCGGCTCGGGCGTCGTGGTGCTGGGGTCGGCTTCGAACGGGAACGTGTCGCTGATTGTTGGTGTCACCAAAGATTTGACCGGCCGGGTGCAGGCGGGTAAGGTGATTGGTCCAGTGGCGCAAAAAGTTGGCGGCAAGGGCGGAGGCCGTCCCGATCTTGCCGAGGCCGGAGGGAAAGATGCCGGCGCGCTGGATGCCGCGCTGGACGGGGCTTACGCGGTTGTGGAGTCGCTCATTTCATGACCTCAAACACTGGTTCCCTCGAAGAGCGCCTGCGATTTATCAAGCACAAAGGCCATGCCGTCTACTCGATTGACCTGTCGCATTGCAACGCCAAGGATCTGCTGGTGCTGCTTGACCTGATTCGCGCCGATATCGCGCGGCACGCCCCGGGATCTGTTCTCACTTTCGTGGATGTCACTGGCGCGCAGATCGACAAGCCAGTGGCTACGCGGATAAAAGAAGTTCTCGTGCTCGATCGTCCTTATGTGAAGCGGTCGGCGTGGGTGGGAACGGAGAGCTTGCCGCACGTATTCTACGAACACTTCAAAAGTTTCTCGCAACGCGAACTGCCCGCCTTCAAGACGCGCGAGGAAGCGATGGATTGGCTGGTTAACGGCGAGTAAGAACGGCCCTTGGATCTACTGCTTTATTCGAGACATCGGCATTCGCGGGCGAGGGCGCCCGCGCCACACTTAACTCCTCCACTTCAGCGTTACCGGGCCTGCCATGGGATGTTTCATCTGACTGCCGGTGCGTTTTGCTTCGAGATGGGCTGCCTTTAATCCGAAATACCATTTTGCGGGACGGTCGGCGTCGTCGATCAACATGAGGTGCGGGTTGTGCTTCAGGCCTTCGGCTTGCAGTTCCATGGTGCGGCGGTCCTGCTCGACGAACTTGGCAAAGACGAACTTCAGCAACTCGGGGCCGAAGGGCATCCAGCGGAAGATGTTCCAGGCGGCGACCACGTCGATGCGGCATTGATTGCGGGTGATGGGGGTTACGGTGGTGAGAGAAGAAAACCAGTACTTCCCTGCCCGGATAATTTCTTTGCGCAGATTTGGCAGAACGAAATCGATGGTGGTGGTGATGGAGTCGGCGTCGGCGTAGAGGCGAAGAAGCTTGTAGGGCGCGGAGTTTGAGCTGGGCGTGTGGGCGCTCATGCGAAAACCATTGGGGATAGGCTCGAAGTTTTTTTTCTTCTCGTGGATGCTGTGGCGGCTGCGCCACCACCACGCCTGGTGGACGAACGGTCCGTGGGCGGGATCCATGAGGCCGATAATGCCGTGATCGATGCTGACTGGCATGTCGGCGGTGAGGTAGGCGAGCTTATACCTGTCGCTAAATTTTTCGATCACCGGAGCAGGTTCCGGAGCCTCTTCTCTCGCGCCAAATCCCGCGCCCTGCGGGACGGGATCCGGAATGTAGACCCAAACGAAGCCATCCTGCTCTTCGCAGGGGTAACTGCCGGCGAAGATGCGGTCCACTTTCAGATTCTGGTCGGCGGTGAGCGAGGGGATAAGCTCGCATTGGCCGTTGTGGGCGTCGAAGGTCCATCCATGGTAGGAGCACTCGACGTTTTCTCCATCGAACTTGCCGCAGTGCAGCGGCATGCCGCGGTGGGGACAGGCGTCGCGAAGCGCGAACGGCTTGCCCTGGCGGTCGCGTCCGATGACCAGCGGGATCTCGAGCAGCACCGCTTGGTGGAGCTGGTTGCGGTGGACGCGGTCCGCGGGCAAGGCGCGATACCAGAAACCCGTTAGCATGAGCGAATCGGGCGCCTGGCGCTGGGAAGAGTCGAGTTCGGGCATGAGCAGAAATTGCTGATTGTTTGATTTCTGATTGCTGATTGAAAAACCTATGCTAGCATCCGCAGGTCGTTTCAGCGCGTACGGAATTGCAGCGGAAGAACTTTCATGGAATTCATCGGCCATTTTCGCAGGCTTACGCCAGTGCAACGGAATACGTTCATCGCCTGCTTTCTGGGCTGGTCGCTGGACGCATTTGATTTCTTCATCCTGACTTTCTGCGTCAGTGCCATCGCCACCCAGTTCCAGGCGAAAGTCTCGGCGGTCGCGGAGGCAATCTTCATCACTCTGGCTTTCCGCCCATTGGGTGCTTTTCTTTTTGGAATGATGGCCGACCGGTTCGGGCGGCGTCCCACTTTGATGGTGGATATCATCGCGTATTCGGTGTTTGAGCTGTCGTCCGCGTTCGCTCCTTCCTTGAAAGTGTTCCTGATCACGCGGGCGTTGTTCGGCATTGCGATGGGAGGAGAATGGGGCGTGGGCGCGGCGTTGGCTTTCGAAACATTGCCGGCGGAGGGGCGGGGATTTTTCTCCGGATTGCTGCAGGAAGGCTACGCGGTAGGCTATCTGATGGCGGCCCTGGTTTTTGGGACGGCGTTTCGCTTCGTGGGTTGGCGGGGAATGTTTGTCATCGGCGCGCTGCCCGCGTTTCTGGTGATCTACATTCGCACCAAAGTGGATGAGTCCCCCGCGTGGAAGCAAGGACGCGTGTCGAGGAAGGCGGAGACCCGGCTGGGCAAGGACATTATGAAGTATCTGGGTACCTTTGCCTTCCTGGTGTTTCTGATGTTTGCCTTCACTTCGTTCAGCCACGGGAGCCAGGATTTGTATCCGACGTTCCTTACGAAGGACCACAAGTTTACGCCGCAGATCGTGGGGTTGATCGCGGTGATCGCCAACATCGGCGCGTTGCTGGGAGGAATCATTTTCGGAACATGGTCTGAGAAAATCGGCCGCCGGAAGGCAATTGTGATCGCCGCGCTGTTGTCGATTCCGGTGATTCCGCTCTGGGCATACTCGCACACCGTGCCCATGCTGGCGCTGGGCGGCTTTCTGATGCAATTCATGGTGCAAGGAGCGTGGGGCGTCATACCCGCTCACTTGAATGAACTCTCGCCGCCTGCGGTACGGGGAACGTTTCCAGGCTTCGCCTACCAGTTGGGAAACCTTCTCTCATCGCGCAACGGGGTCGTGCAGTCCAAGTTCGCCGAGCAGCGCTATGCCGGAGCATTCGCACCGGTGCTCGCCTGGACACTTCTGCTGGTTGCGGCACTGGTAGCGGCCGTCACCGGGAGCGGGCGCGAACGCAGAGGGATAGATCTGTCAAATACCAGCTAACGAACATGTTTCCGGGTCATGTTCGCCCGGTCATCTTTACCAGGTCCTCTTCACCCGGGTCATCTTTACTTGGTCATCTCAAAGAAACAGCTGTGCAAGATTTGGCGTACTCCAAAAGGGGCACGATGGTGGCATTGTCAGGGCGGGATTCTTGTGTTACGTTAGGTGAAATTTCACGCCTTCGTAAATACTTTTTCAGGGCCCTCTAAAAGTAGTTCAGTCTGCGCGAATGCGTGTGCAGAGGTAAGCCGCCACTATGAAGGAAATCATGGCCTCGACTTCGGCCCAGCCGTCAGGGGACGAGGACAATTTTGCCAATCGCAAGCTGATCCGTCCGGCGCTGCCGCGCCCGGATCACAACCACGGAAACCACAACTCCAATCATCCGCAGGTCATGGAGCGCCGTGACAGAAATGACCGGCACGAGCGGCCGGAGCGAAGCTTCGAACGAAGCGACCGCGGCGACCGTGCGATGGGGCCGGGAGGGGGACGCAAGGTCGCGCCTCCGGAGCAGACCAACGCCGAGAACTTCTATTATCAGAAGCAAATGCAGACGCGGACGCCGATGGTGATCGTGCTGCGCGATGGCGAGGAAGTGCACGGCATCATCGAATGGTATGACAAGACCTGCATCAAGGTGATTCGGGAAGACGGTCGGCCGAACCTGATGATTTACAAACCCTCTATTAAGTACATGTTCAAGGAAGAAGAGAACGTTCGGTAGAGAGCGCAGGTAGGGTGCGGTAACAGGTTCGCAAAGAGCTTCGACCCCCGGTCACTTTCCAGCGTGGCTCGCTTCCATTTGATCCAGCCTGCGATTCAACAACTCCAGATCGTCATTCAACAGAGTCGGCCCCGACAGATCGATGCCCAGGAAACGATTTAGCAATTCCGCGGGCGGTTCGTTGAATCCATTCTTGAGCAGTGCGATGTAGCGGGGCACAAACCACTCCCGCCTGGTCGAATAGAGCTGGTAATACTTCAGCGCCAACAGCCCTCCGTAAACATAGTTCACGTTGTAGAGCGGGTCTTCAAACAAGAGGGAGTCCGTGGCCCAACGACTGCGTACCTCGGGAGTTGAAGCCGGGAATTGGGAGAACTGAGCGTCGACCTTTAAGCTCAAGGCGTCCAGGTCGTCGGCGTTGCGAATCGTGCCCGCCGTAACACCGTCGTAAATAGCCTGCTCGAGCAGGGCGTCCTGCGCGCCGTAGAAAGCGTCGAGCCCCTTGATACTCATCCAGCGCGCGCGATAGTAGCGTTGCTGTTCTGGTGTAGCGGCGTGCTCAGCCATGAAGTCGGCCAGGACCAACTCGTTGAATTCCGCAAACGACTCGAAAAGGAAGTGCGGGCCTTCCGAATAAGACGGCGAAACGCCGTTTTCATTCATGAGCTGGCGATGGACTGCATGTCCCCCTTCGTGCGCAATTACAGATAGATCTTTGAAGGTCCCGTCGTAGCGGCCATAGAACAACATGCTGGTAGTGCCGGGGAATCCCGCGGAAAAGCCTCCTCCGTAGCGGTTGGCGCCGCCTCCCGGCAAAATGTCGGCACGGCCGTTGGAGGGGTCGAGCAAGGCATCAAATTCAGTTTGGTACTCCTTCCCGAGGCCCGCAAATGCTTCATGGAAGACAGCGCGAGCCGCTGCTAGCGAAGTGATGGGAGGAGTAAATCCCGGCTCCGGAGCCGACATGTCCCAGGCGTGCGCCGGCTGATGGTAGCCTCGTTCGAAATCTTGCGACCGAACCATCTCATAGCGCTTGACGACACCGCCATGTTGCGCGATCGAAGCGAGCAGACTGCGTGTTTCCTCCGGTTTGAAATATAGGCTGTCGTATTTGCGGGCTGGCGCGTCCGCATAATGGTGCGCTTTTGCGAGAAGGTTCTGCGCCTGGACGGTGTGAATCAGCGCAAGAGCGAGCAGATCGCGTTGACTGGCGAATCCCGCGAACCGGCGTTTGAATCCTTCTTCGCGCACCCGCCCGTCGGGATCCGCGGCAATCAGGTTTCGCTGCCGGACAACGTCGAGCGGTCCGGAGGATGTTTGCACCGTGCCGAACGAAATGCCGGCCACAACCTGTTCGTACAAATCGAATTGCCAGTCGGCTATTTGCGGTTGGAATTCGTCGAGCAACGCCTGGCCGGCTTCGGGCAGCAGATGCGGCTGGCCGCGTCGAATACCAGAAAGCGCGAATCGATATTCCGCCAGCGCTGGTTCCTCGTCGAAAAATGCGCGCAGGCGATCCTCGGGGATGGCGAGAACTTCGGGATCCAGAAATGCAGTCTTGGCGGCTACGTCGGAGCCAAGCGACTTTTCGGCGTCACAGGCAATATCCTTGCGATTGAGGGAGCAGCGGAGGTGCAGGTAGTGTTCATGCCTGGCGGAAAGCTTTCGAACCACGTCATACTGCCGCAAGACGCCGAGCAACTGCACGGCGGAGTTGAGTTGTCCTTTAGACCGGACCATCCGCTCGAGCGCTGCATTCAGTTCAGCCCGCGCCGCAACTTCTTCCGCAGCCGTTTTGAAATAGTAGCGGGACAGATCGGCAGACAAAGCCCCGGAGGTGGTTGCTTGCACTTGTGCACGAGCGTTCATGCTCGCCGCCGTCACCAACAGCAGGAGCGCCCAACATCCGGACTGTCTCATTTTTCCACCTCGGCTACCTTTATATCGTTAGAGGAAACAAGAGAAGAGAATAAGAAATAGACGGCCGCCTACAGCTTGGTTAGCACAAATTTTTGTTGCAACAGGTATTTGCCTTAGCGTCCGGCGCAGCTTCTGGTTTCGCAGATTCGTCGAAGCAGCAACAGAATGTGGCATAAGCCTGGCGATTGCCAGTTTACGGTGCTGATACTCCCGTTTGACAATCTCTCTTATCTCCCATAGCATCAATCACTTGAGGGATGATTCTGAGACCGCGTCGGGGAGCCGTTCGTGATCAAGCTCGACATTATCAACGAAGTGGTGGCAAGAACCGGCATCACTAAGACCAAGGCCGAGTTGGCGGTGGAAACCGTTTTCGAGAGCATGAAGAAGGCTCTCGCCCACGGCAATCGCATTGAGCTGCGGGGATTTGGCGTGTTTAACGTGCGCCCGCGCAAGACCGGCATCGGACGCAACCCGCGCACCGGAGCCGAAGTGTCAATTCCTCCCGGCAAAGCGGTTCGGTTCAAGCCCGGGAAAGAATTGCAGTCGATCGACTGAAGAACGACTAGAACGCCTCTGTTCCAGATTCTGCGTCATCCCTTTGTAGAGACGCAGCTTGCTACGTCTTGCCGGCGGCGAGAAGACGTTGCAAGCAACGTCTTTACGGATGAGATCATGATTGCTCCAGCACCTCACACCCATCCGTCGTAGTAGCATCTAAAGAATGGCCTCACTGGAATCGTGAGGCCGAAGAATCGCATGTCGGAACCCACTCCTCCAATAGCATCCTCCACGGTTGAATACTTGCGGCCGATGCCGGTGTATGCAGCACCGCGGCCGCAGCAGCGCTACTGGCTGCACGTGCTGTTGCTGTTAGCGACCTGCTTCACCACGCTGGTGATGGGTGCGCGCATGCAATACAACTTTCAGCATGGTCAATCAGCTCTTTCGATGGCGGATGATTCTCTGCCTTATTTTCCCGTGAGCTGGATGTTCTCGCATCCCGCGCGCCTGCTGGGCGGCTTGCCCTTCATGACCACGGTGATGCTGTTCTTCATGGCTCACGAAATGGGCCATTACCTTTACTGTCGTCACTATGGGGTTTACGCGACGCTACCCTTCTTCATCCCGATGCCGACTCTGATCGGAACCATGGGCGCGGTCATTGTGATTCGTTCGCGGATTCGCTCGCGAACCGCGCTCTTCGATGTAGGAATTGCCGGCCCCATCGCGGGATTCGTGGTGGCTCTGGCCGTGCTCATCGTCTCACTCGGCTGGTCGAGGCCCGCGCACCCAGGGATCGGCGGGGCGGAGTATGACCTCGGGTATCCGCTGGTCTTTCAAGGATTGCATCGGCTGTTGGTATGGATGAATGTGTTGCGCGGACCCGCCGCCCTGCCCTTGAATCGCGTGCTTCTACATCCCATGGCGATCGCGGCCTGGGTGGGGATGTTTGCGACATCATTGAATTTGTTGCCCGGCGGGCAGCTCGATGGCGGACACATTATCTTTTCGATCTCCCCGCGCGTGCACAAGCTGGTGTCGCGCCTCACTATCGTCATTCTTCTGCCCATGGGCTATTACCTGTGGATTGGATGGTTTCTGTGGGCAATCCTTCTGCAAATCAGCAGCTTCCGCCATCCTCAAGTGGCGGAGTGGCCGCGAGTTTCAGGTGGACGAACCTGGCTGGCTCTTCTTGCATTGCTGATGCTTGCGCTGACCCTGACCCCGGCGCCTTTCGGCCATGCCTCTCTGCCTGAGTTTATACAGCAGGTGCGGGCGCGGTAGGCATTCGTTGTTATCCGATCGTTGTT
>Ga0209169_10000098_pt1 | contig 49757 bp, 44 predicted proteins | sample HubBroMetageWRM4_FD_188346 | JGI IMG/M metagenome (GOLD analysis project Ga0209169, IMG submission 188346) | Warmed soil microbial communities from the Hubbard Brook experimental Forest, New Hampshire - Hubbard Brook CCASE Soil Metagenome WRM 4... | ecosystem: Environmental > Terrestrial > Soil...
AGATTGATCTCGACGTTGGCGAGTGCGCCTTCCAGGGCGGCTTTTGCCAGAGCGATTGAAGTCGTCAGATCGGACTTCATGTTTGGGTTGGTGATTGGCTTCAGCTTGCTTGCGATCTCGGACACCTCGACGGCTCTTTCGGCTACTCCCAGGGGAACGCTGGTCGCTTGCTTGAGAGCGGCTCCGATCGCGGCTTCGGCGGCGGACGCGCCACCTTCGGGCGATCTGGCCGACTTGTAGGCCTTCATGACAACGTTGTAGGACTCGGCGTCGGCGTCGATGGCGGACTTGAGTTCTTCACGAAGGGGAGCGAGTCTGGCGATGGCTTCGCTTAGCTGACTTTCGTACTGCAGATAGGCTTTCTTGCCGCGCGACATGGACGCCACCATGCTTGCTAGTCCGGCGGCCATGGCTGCGCTGGCGGCCGCGGCGCTGCCTCCTCCGGGAGTCGCGGTGGGAGCGGCTAATTGCTCGATGAACGGCTCGACTCCGGCGCGCAGTCCGCCGACGGCAATTTTGCCACCCGTCGTTTTTCCGGCCATCACTGCTGCTAGACGATTTTCCAGGATGAGGGAGGAATCGAAATTTTCTACTTGCAAGAACCATTCAGCGGCCTGCTCCAACGCTTTCTTAGGGATCAGTCCGACGATCTCGCTTGAGACTGGGATGACGCCATAGCGCGCGGCTTCGCGTTTTACGAATTCGAAGACGCGATGGATGGGAGTTTGCTCGAAGTCGGTCAGGTTCATCGAGACCTGGGCCAAGCCTCGCACCAGGAAGCCTGCTCCCTTGACGAAACGCAGGCCTCCACTGGAGAAGCGCACGGCTTTCGCAATTTTTTTGGCGATATCGACGTCGGGTGTGTTCAGAAAGACGTTGTAGGCGACTAGAGCTTTGCGCGCTCCTACAACGGTTGCTCCGGCGGTGGGATGGATGCGGGGCTCTCCGAAATCGGGCTTGCGCGCGGGATTGGTTGAAATGTCGGCGCGGATTCCTTCGAACTGGCCGCGGCGAATGTTCTCCAAGTTCTGACGTTCGGGAGTGGCTGCGGCGGCTTCATATAAGTAGACGGGGATCTGAAAACGCTTTGCGATCTCGGCTCCGACGTGGCGGGCCATGGCTACGCAGTCTTCAATGGTGACGCCGTCGATGGGGATGAAGGGTATGACATCGGCTGCTCCCATGCGGGGGTGCGCGCCCTGATGCTGGGTGAGATCGATTAACTCGGCGGCTTTGCCTACTCCTCTTATGGCGGCTTCTTGAATGGCCTCGCGCTCGCCTACCAGGGTGATGACGCAGCGGTTGTGATCGGAATCCATCTCGCGGTCGAGGAGATAGACTCCCGGAATTTTCATGGCTTCAACGATGGCGTCGACTTTGGCCGGGTCACGGCCTTCGGAAAAATTAGGAACACATTCGACAAGAGTGCTGGGCATGGCGAGAAGGATAACGGGCGGTGGATGGGTGAGGCAACTGGCGGGATTTGACAGGGTGATGGTTTAGCAGGCAGACTGCGGAACTATACTTTACTTTGAACTATGACTATGCGGTGTGCGCCTCGACTCTCCGGCCGCGGTTTTACTTGACGATAGTCCCGCCTAAAACGTCCGTGGGCCGTTTCTCTGCTCTTAAACGTCGTTAGTCGTTGGTCGCTGGTCATTAGTCGTTGGTCGTTGGTCGTTCGAAAACGATCAGACTCCCGAAAGGATGCGTCATGCTGCGTCGGGTTCTGCTTTTTGCCTTGCTTGCTCTGTCCTCCCTTCCCGCTGCTGCTCAGAAGGAGCGTCACTTCACTTTTCACTACACATTCACGGTGAAAAATGTCAGTCCGGGCGAGCGAGTACGGGTCTGGATTCCATTGGCTCACTCCGATGGCTTTCAGGATGTGAAAGTCACCTCCGAAAGTGGCGATCTGCCGGTCAAACCGTTTCACCAGCCGGAATACGGTAATGAGGTTCTTTATGCCGAGACTTCGGAAGCGGATAAGGGTGAATACAAGTTCTCGGTGGACTACGACGTAGTTCGGAAAGAGCATGTGGTGCTGGTGTATGGAAAACCAGTTACCGGCCCGCAGTCTGCAAAAGTGCCCCAAATTGCACTGGCACGATTTCTGGAGCCTGATCGATTGGTGCCGGTGACGGGAGTTCCGGCGCAACTTGCCGCGCAGGAGACGAGGGGCGCGACTACGCAGCTCGAAAAAGCGAAAGATATTTACGAATATGTTTTTCGCACCATGAGATACGACAAGACGGGCGAGGGCTGGGGACATGGCGACACGCTCTGGGCTTGCGATTCGAAGCATGGCAATTGCACCGATTTCCACTCGGTTTTTATTTCTATGGCGCGGGCGGAGAAAATTCCGGCACGCTTTCAGATCGGCTTTCCGCTTCCGGCCGATAAGCATTCCGCAGAAATTCCTGGGTACCACTGTTGGGCGGAGTTCTATCTGGATGGAACGGGATGGGTTCCGGTAGACATTTCGGAGGCGTGGAAGCATCAGGAAAAACACGATTACTTTTTCGGCGCGCAGGATGTGAATCGAGTGCAGTTCACGCAGGGGCGCGATCTGAAGTTAAAGCCAGCTCAGGATGGTCCGCCGCTGAATTATTATATTTATCCGTATGTGGAGATCGGCGGGAAGGAGTATCCGAATGTTTCGATTGCTTTCTCGTTTGAGGATGTCGACTCGACGGCAACGAAGGTTAGCGCCTTGCGGTAGAGTTTGACGGGTGGTCAGTTCCGCGGCGGCTAAATAGAGTGCTGAAAAGTCATGTAGGACGCGGCAGTTTCCCTCAGCGGCTGAAGCCGCCATTTGAAAACAAGGTTTTTATCGCAGCGGTGAACCGCTGCGCCACCCAAAAGCAAGAACAAAGGCGAGTTTTTCAGCAAACTGGCCTACTACGGTCGAGTTTGCGTTGTCCGCGATGGCTTCTGACAGTGCTAGAATCCGGGTTCACGGCTGGCGGAGCTAAAGTCCAACACGAGGAGGCATTCATGCCGAAATATGTTATTGAGCGCGAGATTCCTAACGTCGGTAAATTGACCCCGCAGGAACTCCAGGGCGTCTCGCAGAAATCCTGCGGCGTTCTGCAGAAGCTTGGTCCGCAGGTGCAGTGGGTTGAAAGTTTTGTGACCGACGACAAGATCTACTGCGTCTACATTGCGCCGAATGAAGAGATGATCCGTGAACACGCCCGCCAGGGAGGGTTTCCGGCAAATCGCATTTCTGCAGTCCGGTCGATGATCGGTCCAACCACTGCGGAAGGTTGATCTCTGTCGAATGTGCCCAATTCAGGTTGGCCGACTTCCGGCAGTCGATCAATGATCGGCGTCTTTGATTCCGGGGTCGGCGGCCTCACCGTACTCCGGGCGTTGATCGAGCGCATTCCCGACGCCGACTATCTCTACTTCGGCGACACCGCGCGCCTTCCTTACGGATCGAAGTCAGCGGCAACGATCGCGCAATACGCGGTTGGCGCTGTGCGCTATCTGCAAGAGCGGGGCGCGGAATTGTTGGTGATTGCCTGCAACACGGCGACTGCTCTGGCGCTCGACGAGATCAAAGCGGCGGCGGAAGTGCCGGTGATTGGCGTTGTCGAACCCGGAGCGGATGCTGCAGTGGCGGCTAGCCGGAAGCGGAAGGTGGTCGTGATCGGCACCGAAGCGACCGTGAGCAGCCATGCCTACCGACGGGCACTTCAAGCTCGGGAAGTAACGGTGCAGGAGAAGGCTTGTCCTTTGTTTGTGCCGCTGATCGAAGAGGGATGGGTGGAGCATCCGGTGACGGAGCAAGTGGCTAGGATTTATTTGTCGGAGGCTTTTTCGGACGATGCGAGCGATGCCGACGTGCTGGTGCTGGGATGTACTCATTATCCGCTGATTAAATCGGTGCTGCGGAGAGTGGCTCCTGAGCATGTGGCTATTGTGGATTCGGCTGAATCGACGGCTCGGGCAGTGGAGCGGCAGCTGGGGATTGAGCGGGTCGCTTCTTCAACGGATGGTAAAGCGGAAAATGTCCATGGGCTGAAGTTCTTTGCTACGGATTCGGCGGAGAAATTTCGTCGGATGGGAACGCGATTCCTTGGGCTTCCGGTGGAGGATGTTGTCCACGTGGATTTGAAAGAGTAGCGACTGGTTTGTCGTCGTCGTGAGCGCAATGGGACCCGCGCAAGTTCGTTTCACGAGCACACATAGGCATTACTGGGAGAACTCCCTGCGACGTTATTGCGTGAAATGACGGAGTAGGGGTCTTTCGACTCCACAAGCATGTCGGCTTCGCCGACATGCTTTTTCCGCTCAAGATGACAGGGTTTGCGGCGAATGACAGGGCTTAAACCACAGGGCTTAAACCAAGGACGTACAAATCCAAGGTTAATAGAGATGGAAATTGACTTCCACGTTAATCTGGACGGCTACGGGCTTGCCGTCTTTCATGGCTGGTTCGAAGCGCCAGTTTTTCACGGCTTCGATGGCTTTTTCATCCAGTCCCAATCCTAAAGTTCGGAGCACTCGAATGTCGCGCGGCTTTCCGTCCGGGCCAACTACCAGCCACAAAACGACGGTGCCCATGTGCTTAACCTTGCGGGCTTCCTCGGAGTACTCAGGGTCGGGTGAATAAATCGCTTTCGGCGCTGAAACACCGCCGCCAACTCTGAACGCTCCCCCGCCGGTACCGCCGCCGTGACCAGGGCCGAATCCTCCACCATCTCCTGAGCCAACACCACCGCCGCTGCCGGAGCCGATACCGCTCTGCGAGCCGGTTCCATTCGATGGCACGGAGGGCATACTCGCCAGCGGATTGCCGAGATCGGGCAGGTTGGGCTGTTGCAGTTTAACTTCCGGAGGAACGATAACCGTCGGTGGAACCTCGAGCAACGGTTTCGGATTCCGTACTACCGCCATTGGCGGAGTCAATTGTTGCAGGGACTGCTTCGGTAAACGTCCTGCTGAGGCCTGTAATTTGTCGCGATCGCCGCCGCCGCCACCTCCGCCAACTTGAGTTTTAGAAGGCGGCAGAGCGGGCATATCGGGGTCGATCAAATAGACGGTTTCTTTTGGCTTGTCGACAATTTTTGTTTTCGCCATATAGGTGACGAAAATGATGATGAGCACGGCCAGCACGTGAACCAGGGTCGAACCAAACGCTCCGCCTTTTTTGTAGTTGTAGAAGCCCCAGATATCACGTACCGGAACGGGCTTCGAGGTCAGCACCAGCGGCGGAAGCTTCTTGGGGAAGAAGAATTCGTCGATGTTGCGGAACAGCGATCTCCAGACGGGCTCGTCCAGAGTCTGATTTTTGAGGAGGAGATTCAGCTCCGGCTCTGGATCCGGCGCCTGCGGATTTTGCGGTGTTTCAAGTTCTGGCATATGTACCCAAGCAATAACCCGAACTGATTATAGGGAGCCGCTGATTTAGATGCGTCGCAGCTCCTTAAAGGTCGCTTGTAAAAGTTCGCTGGCAAAACGGACGAACCTTGCGGCCCGAAAAAACCTTTCCCAGCTAGTTTCGATGCGTTCAGGCTTCGATCTACGGAAAATTGTACACGTTTTTTTGAGATGGGAAAGAGTACTTTTTGAATTCGTGCCCAGCTAAGCAGCCTGTGTAGACGCATCGCTTCATGCTCCCTATATAATGAAAAGATTCAATCAGTTGGGAGAACCTTTCGAGTGCCGATGGACCTGAAGTCCACCATAAATTTGCCCAAAACCGGCTTCCCCATGAAGGCGGGGCTGCCCCAGAATGAGCCGAAGATGCTCGCCCGGTGGGAGGAGCAGCGGATCTACGACCGCATCCGCGAGGTGCGCAAAGGCGCGCCGACCTATGTGCTGCACGATGGACCTCCCTATGCCAATGGGCCTATTCATCTGGGGACGGCGCTGAATAAGTGCCTGAAGGATTTCATCGTCAAATCGAAGAACATGGCTGGTTTCGATTCGCCGTATGTTCCGGGCTGGGACTGCCACGGACTGCCCATCGAAATCAAAGTTGATCAGATGCTGGGCGGCAAAAAGCTGCAGATGGCTGCGATTGATGTCCGCGCCGAATGCAGGAAATACGCCGAAAAGTTTCTGGATCTGCAGCGCTCCCAGTTCAAGAGGATCGGCGTATTCGGCCGATGGGATCGTCCGTATTCGACTATGACGCCGCAGTATGAAGCGGCCGTACTCGACATTCTTTATCGCTTTCTCGAAAACGATTTTGTCTACAAGGGACTGCGTTCGGTCTACTGGTGCGTGTTCGACGAAACGGCGTTGGCGGAAGCCGAAGTCGAATACGAGAACCACACCAGCCCTACGGTTTGGGTCAAGTACGCATTCGCTGGCGACCCGGCGTCACTGGATGCGGCGGTCGTCGATGCGGTAAACCAGGGCAAGAAAGTTTTCACCATCATCTGGACCACGACTCCATGGACGCTGCCGGCGTCGATGGCAGTGGCGTTTCATCCGGATGAAGAATATGTCGCGCTCGAAGCGGGCCCCGAACATAACAACGAAGTATTCATTGTCGGAGCCCGGCTCGCGGAAGTTGTGAAAGAAAAAACGGGGTTGCAGTCGGCGCGCGAGATTGCTCGCTTTCCTGGCCGCAAGCTGGAGTATGCCGACTTCCGGCATCCGTTTCTTGATCGCAAGGTCATCGGCGTACTTGCCGATTACGTCACCATGGACCAAGGCACGGGCGTGGTGCATACCGCTCCAGCGCATGGCGCTGAAGATTTCATCACCGGCCAGAAATACAAGATCGATCCGACGTGCAACGTGGACAAATCGGGCATCCTTCGCAACGGACTTCCCGAGTATGAAGGAAAGCGGGTGTTCGATGCCAATGCTCCAATTGTTGAATTGTTGAAGGCGCGCGGCGTGCTGATGCACTCCGAGAAGATGGAGCATTCGTACCCTCACTGCTGGCGTTGTCACAACCCGGTGATCTTCCGCGCGACCGAGCAGTGGTTCATCGGCATGGATACTCCCATGAAGCCGGGAGTTAGAAAAGGCGAAGCTGCTAAATCTAACGAAGAATTCCAAGGCGAAACCATGCGCAGTCGAACGCTGCATGAGATCGCCAAAGTAAAGTGGGATCCGGCGTGGGGCGAAGAGCGCATCTCGAACATGATCGCTACGCGTCCCGATTGGTGCATCTCGCGGCAACGGATCTGGGGAGTGCCGATTGCGGTTTTTCTTTGTGACAATTGCGGGAAGCCGGTGAACGATCCGCATATCAATCGCAAGGTGGTGCAGTTTGTTTCGCAGCACGGAGCCGATGCCTGGTACACACCGGAGGCTGATGCAATTTTGTCAGCCGGCCATAAGTGTGCTCACTGCGGCGGTACCAAATTCAAAAAAGAAACTGACATTCTTGACGTTTGGTTCGAGTCGGGATCGAGTCATGCCGCTGTGCTCGGCCATGAGCCGAATTTGCCCTGGCCTGCCGATCTTTACCTTGAAGGCGGCGACCAGCATCGCGGATGGTTTCATTCTTCCCTGCTCTGCGCCATTGGTTATGAAGGCAGCGCTCCTTACCGGATGGTCGCAACCAGTGGCTGGACGCTCGACGAGCAGGGACGCGCTATGTCGAAGTCGTTGGGCAACACGGTCGATCCGGTCGAGATCGCCGATACGCTCGGCGGAGAAATCGTCCGCATGTGGGTGGCGTCGGTCGACTTCCGCGAAGATGTTGCTTGCTCTCCGCAGATCATGCAGCGGGTTGCGGGAATCTATCGCGACATTCGCAATACGTTTCGGTTTGTTCTTGGAAATCTCTATGACTTTGATCCAGTTCGAGACTCTATCCCGTTCGAGGAGTTGCAGCCGATCGATCAATACATGCTGCGGCAGGCAGTGGAAGTATCGGCGGATGTGCAGCACTCTTACGAAGAGTTCGCGTTCCACAAGATCTATCACCGCATCAATAATTTCTGCGGCGTGGAGTTGAGCGCGTTTTATTTTGATGTGTTGAAAGACCGGCTCTACACTTCGGCTCCGAAATCGGTGTCGCGTCGCGCGGCGCAGACTGCCATCTGGCGCATCGGAGAAGCGCTAGTGCGGCTGCTGGCTCCGATCATGAGCTTTACCTGCGAAGAGGTCTGGCAGTATTTGCCGGCGGTTGCTGGAAGACTGGAAAGCGTGCATCTTACGACATTTCCGGAAGTGGCGGACATTCTGGGAACGGATGATGCTGCGACCGCGGCTGATCCGAAAACGGCGGAAGACTGGAAGACGGTGCGTGCTGTTCGCGAATCCGTGTTGAAGGCGCTCGAAGAAGCTCGCAACCAGAAACTTATCGGAGCCAATCTGCAGGCACAGGTTACTTTGACTGCGGTTGATCCGGTGTTTTCTGTATTGGAACGTTTCAAGAACGACTTGCGTTATTTCTTTATCGTCTCCGCTGTCGAGTTGAAAAAGGGAGCGGGAAATGGAGACTCGCCGTTTGCGGTGCAGGTCAGTAAAGCTCCGGGAGCGAAGTGCGAACGCTGCTGGAATTTTTCGACTCACGTCGGCGAGGATAAGACTTATCCTACGGTGTGCGAGCGCTGCAGCGCTGTGCTGAAAGAAATCGGTGCGGAAGTTGAAGGTGCGTGATTGCGGCTTTGGCAAACGCGATAGGCTAGAAGAGTGGACGCATTTAGCTCTTCAAGAGTTGTCATCCCGAGCGAAGCGAAGGATCCGCAGTTCGCGGCAAAATGCAGATCCCTCGCTTCGCTCGGGATGACAAGATCAGGTTGGAGCGGTAAGAAGGCCGCCGTTTTCACTTTCGACTTCCGATTCGCCATAAAGATGTTCATGGAATCATGCGCAAATATCATTTTCTGATCGCGTTATTCATTATCGCTCTTGATCGCGTCACCAAGATTGCGATCGCACGCCGGCTTTCTTTACATGGCAGCATCACCGTCATCCCGGGATTTTTTCGTATTATTCATACGGAAAATCCTGGGGCCGCATTTGGTATTTTTGCGGACTCTCCTTCGGAGTGGAAAGTCGGCCTGCTGATAGTGTTTTCTGTGATTGCGCTGCTGATTGTCTCCGCGCTGCTCTGGAAAAATAGCCACACCATGACCTCAACTGGAATCGGGCTGTCGTTGATTCTCGGCGGCGCGATTGGCAATCTGTGGGACCGGTTGGTCAGCCGGCATGTGGTGGATTTTCTGCTCTTCTATATAGGCCCACACCAGTGGCCAGCCTTCAATGTGGCTGACAGCGCGATTGTGGTGGGAGCGTGCCTGCTGGTGTTTGAGATTTTGTACACTAAGTCGCCTAGCCAACAGTCCGCTTAGGCCAGCGATCTTACGCGCGTTTTCTTGCACGCCCGCCTCAGATCCTCGTCTAAGGTCGCGAGTGGCAATCGGCTATTCAAGGCCAGATCGAGGTAAGCCGCATCATACGCAGTCAAACCGTGCTCGCGCGAAAGTTGCTGAATTCTGTCGAAAATAATTCCCGCCGGAAAGCGTTCCAGCACAACTGGGAGAGTAGCCAAATCGTCGAGGAAACTTCGAACCAGTTCTTTTGAAATGCGCTTGCGTTTCTCCCCCACCAGTAAGGCGTTCAGAACTTCGTGCGGCCAGAAGGATGGAGCGATCGCGGTATCACCGTGTTTGAACATTTCCGCAACACGTTGCGCCATGGCGGCATTTTCATCGGGGAAACACCAGGTCAGAACAACCGAAGCGTCCAGGACAAACCGGCTCACCGGCGCCCCTCATTGACCAGGTCTTTGATGTTAATTCCGCGCAAAGAGAGTCGGTGGAGACGGCCGAAATTCGCGAGTCGTTCCACCGCCTCCGCAGGAGGACCATTCTCGGCGGAAATGCGCTCCTTGAGAAACTCCCCCAGCAGGCGAGAGACGCTGGTGTCCTGACGCGCAGCCTCGATTCGAGCCCACTTAGCGATGTCTTCCTCAAGGGTTACAGTTACATTGCGTAGGCGACGGTTAGAGGACACGAAAATAGTGTAACACGATTTTCGTGTCATGGAACAGTTTTATAGAGCGCGGAGGATACAGCGTTCGAGGTCAACGGAGAGCTGACAGCTGATTTACGGCGTCCCGTAAAGTTGCCGGTATACGCTCGCATTCCGCAAAATGGCTTGCACGTATTCGCGAGTTTCGGTGAAGGGGATGGATTCCACGAACTCCTGTGGATCGCGGTAGTGGCCTTGTCCCAGCCAATCGCCTACGCGGTCGGTGCCGGCATTGTAGGCGGCCAGCGCGTATTCGAACTGTCCGTTGTATTTGTCGACCATATCTTTGAAGTAACGAGTGCCGAGTTCGAGGTTCACGGCTGGGGTGTAGAGTTGGGGCGCGCTGTATCCCTTGAGCTTGACTTGTTTGGCTACGGATTTTCCTGTCTTCGGCAGAAGCTGCATGAGGCCTACGGCGTTGGCATGGGAGAGCGCTCCCGCGTTGAATTCGGACTCCTGCCGGATGAGCGATGCTACCAGGTAGGGATCGAGGCCGTTAAGGACGGAAAATTTTCGCAGATCGGTCCAATAGGCTTTGGGGAACAGTGCTTCCCAATAGGGGCGCGGCAGATCGGGAAGATCGACAGCGAAATAGTTGGGGGTTGTGCGCTTCATGATTTCTATGCCGCGATCATAACGGCCGCCATCCTGATACACCCGCGCCATCTCGGGAGGGGCCCAGCTTCCGCCCTCTTGACTGGCGGCAGCCTGAAGTTCGCGGACGGCGGCGTCGGCTAGGCCTCCGTTTGAGAGCAAGCGCGCACGTTCTACGCGCAGGTTATCGTCTGGAGGGTCGGCCGCGGTAATTTTGCCGTTAGTTGAGAGCGGGGCAACATGATCGAGCAGCGCATAGTGCGGCTCGGATTCTTTGAGTGATGCGTCCCTGATTGGGCCTTGCTTGGACGAGGCGTCACCTGCGACGGGCAATCCCTTCAAGCGCGCCCGGCCCAGCTCGGCGTAATAATAATTGCGAAAACGGTCGGAGAGTTTCTGATAGAACGCCCGCGCCATGGCCGGGTTGCCCTCTTCTTCGGCGAGACGCGCACGCCAGTAGAGAGCGTTTGGAACCTCGGCGGAATCGGGATAGAGCGCGATTTGCTGTTCGAATTCCTGGCGTGCCTCATCGGTTCTGCCTTGCCGGAAGGTCAGCCATGCGGCCTTCCAGTGTGCCGACGAGGCGTGGGCTCCAGTCGGAAAGCGCTGCTGCAACTCGCGGTAGTAGTCGATGGCGCGATCATAGTCGCGCTTCAGCAGATACATGTTTCCAGCGGAAAGCAGCGCTTGCTCCAGCCACGGGCTGGTTGGACCAAATTGCCGCAGCTCGTTCAGCGTGCGTTGGACGGCATCTTCGTCGCTGGTGGAACGTTCGGTCTCGCTTAACAAATAAAGGCGCTGGGCCTCGGCGTCTCCGACGTTTTGCACGCCCATAGCGTTCAAAATCTGACGAGCATCGTGACTCTGGCCGCTTTTTTCTAGAGCTCCTGCCAAGGCTAGCTGGACCTGCGGACGGTCGGCGGGATTGACTTCATCTCCGTTAATAAGATCGTGGTATTCGTGGGCCGCGTCGGCATAGTGTTTGGTTTTGAAGAGCAGATCAGCACGGGTGCGGCGCTCAGCTGGTGTGCCGGAGATGCCTAGCTTGTGTAATTCTTTTCCCGCTGCATCGGCTTCGGTGCTGTTGGGAAGGTTGAAATAAACGTTGCGGAAAGCGCTCTCAGCTTTCTGATTATCGCCAGCGGCTTCGTAGGCGCGGCCGATGGCAAACTCCATATCGCTACGCACCGGAGCTCGGTCTTTTTCGAGCAGAGCCGCTGCCTCTTGTGGACGATTTTCTTCCAGCAGCGCAGTGGCGTAGACGAGGTGGGCGTCGCGGATCAAAAGTGAATCGGGAAAGTTTTTGCTGAAATCCGCCAGCGTGGAGAGTGCCTCGGCATTGTGCGCGGTGTTCAGATAGGCATCGCCAAGATAGTAGGATACGTAGTCTCCTAGTTCACTGGCTCCGGCCTTGGCGCGGTTGAACGGGTCGATGGCTTTGGCGTAATCGTGATCGAGAGTGTGAGCGTATCCAATGACAAGCCAGGCTAGCGCCCCGGCATCTTCTTTAGGATGACGGCGGGCGTAGGCTTCGACTCCGGCGTAGGCGGTGGGAGTGCGATCCTGCAACAACTGCTGCGCCATGGGACGAAGGCTGGCGGAAGCGACGAAGGCTTGCCGCACGCGACGCACGCGCGGGGAGACTGGTTTGCGCTTCCTCTTGCTGGTAGTGGACGCGACGGACTTCTTCCTGGCCGGCGTGCTCTTCGTTGAAGTGGGTGTTGCTGCGCTTTTCGTCGGAGCGTTCTTTGGGGTCGCGCTCTTCGATGCTGTGCTGTTTGCAGGGGCTTTCGCAGCCGGAGACGGAGCAAGCCCCGGCTCTAGCGAAGACTGGGATTGGGCTGCTGCGGACGACAAAGAGCCGAGCGAAAAGAGGAACAAAGTTCCAGCGAAAAACGCGACTGCAAAACTGCGCACTAAAGCCCTACCTACTGCCGAAAGTTGGCGCCCATGATGGATAGGTCGTCCTCTGCGAGACTTCTTATTATTTCATGCTGGAAGTAATTGGCGGAAGCGGCGACTGTGGTCCCGTAACGTTTCTGGTACGTCGAACGGCTTTTTTCGATCGTCTCTTTGAGACGGTCGTAGAGGTCTTTGTTTTTTCGGCCTTCCGCGACTTTGGCCTGGTTGTAGAGTTTGATCTCGTCGACCAGCAGGCGGGCGAAGCGCTGAGCTTTGCGATGAACGTCCTGGTCCTCGGGCGACATCGCGGGAGCGGCGGGCGCTTCGGGTACTGCTACGGTCTCCGCTTGACCGATCGGCAGCGGCTCGGCTAACGCGGGTTCTATTTCAGCCACTGCAGCGGACATAGTTGGAATTGGGGCGTCAACAACGGCACTGGGGGCTGAAGCTGAGATTCCACCGGCTGTGGCGGCTGCCGCTTTGGCATGGCCCGTGGCAAACGCGGGGGCATGCGAGGCGAAGGGGTCATTGAATGGGGGCGCCGGGTTTGCTGGATGCTGCACAGGAGCCTGAGTTGCCGGAGATTGATGCGCAGGCATCTCGGCCGCGCGACTATCCACGTTAGTCTGTGCCTGCTTGCGTAGCGAGTTGACCTCGAGCCATGCGCCGGTTGACAGCACCAGCAGTTCGAGCGATCCGGTGTCGAACAAACCGGTTGGTTCCGTGCCGCCGTCGGCGTAAACGAGCGCGGCGACTTTGTCTTTCAAAATCAAGGGGAGAACTTGAGCTTCTCCGCTGGCGGGCGTTCCAAAGCCCTTCAAAAATCGGGAATCCATGTCGATATTGGTCGCGTTTGCGGCAACCTTATCGCCGATCGCGCGCCTCACGGCGGGAGCGCTTTCGTCGAGAGCGAAATCTTTGATGGCATCGCTATTGGCGAAGCCGCGTGCCTGCCATCCGGTGGCGTGATTGCCTTTGACGACAAAGAGCGCGACTCTGGCGGCGTAGCGGGCGCTGGTATCGAGCAATGCTCGCAGAATTTCCTTTTGCGAGGCGCCCAACTGAATTTCGGCAACGGCGCGCGCCAAGTCGGCGGAACCGGCTCCGGAAGCTGAGTTGTTAGAAGATGACTCGGTGGTTGAATCGGAGGTTGGCGCTTCGGCGGCGATCTCTTCCATCACACGGCGGACAATCTCGGTGCGTAGTTGGTTGGCGTGGCTGTCCAATACCTGGCCGACCACCCGTTCCACAATAGGTTCGATCCAACTGCGCTCCTTATTGCCTGCGTTGCCAGCCATGCCTGCTCCGAGGGTAAAACTTTTTATGGGGGGCGAAGGAAGTAACCCTTCTAACCTCTGATTATAGGGTGATTATGGGGCTCGTTGCGGGTATTCTCGGCACACTTTGGTACCTGCCCCTGTGGTGCCTGAAGAAGCCGCTGCCATCCGGGGGGAGGCTTTCACAGCACACTGGCGTCAAACTGCGCGACGAAAACCATAGTCAGCCAGTACAATAGCATTGCGGATTCGGTAACGCGGTCGGAAAAATCTGCATCAAGTTACGAATGAGTGCCATCCAACCCAACATAGAGCAACCGGTCAGCGAAGAGATGCAGCTGGTCCGGCGTGCCAAGCGCGGCGACGACCAAGCGTTTGAAGATTTAGTGCGACGCTATGATCGGAACGTTTTCCGCATTGCACAGCACATTACGCAGAATCGCGAGGACGCGGAAGACGTAGTTCAGGAAGCGTTCCTCAAAGCGTATAGCAATCTGGAGAAATTCCAGGAACAGTCCAAGTTTTATACCTGGCTGGTGCGGATTGCGGTGAATGAAGCGCTGATGAAGTTGCGCCGGAGAAAGCCGGAACGCACGGTTTCTCTGGACGAAGACGTAAAAACTGAAGATGACTCGCTGCCCCGGGAGGTTGCGGATTGGAGCCCCAATCCGGAACAGATGTACAACCAGGCGGAGTTGCGAGATATTCTGACTCGCACCATTCAGGGATTGCCGGCGGGATTCCGAACGGTGTTTGTGCTCCGCGATGTGGAGGGCCTCTCGACTGAGGAGACGGCCGACGCGCTGGAGTTAAGTATCCCGGCGGTGAAGTCGCGGTTGTTGCGGGCGCGGCTGCAATTGCGCGAACGGCTAAACCGCTTCTTTCAGAAAAAGGCGAGTGGAGATGGCGACCAGTGAAGTGTTCTGAGTTTCTAAACGAACTGACTAATTATCTTGATGGCGTCCTCGACGCCAAGACCAAGATCGAACTTGACGATCATCTGGCGTGGTGCCACAACTGCTACGTCGTCTGCGATACCACCCGCAAAACCATCGAAATCTACCGCGACTCGGAACTCTATGAGTTACCGGACGATCTGCGGACGCGGCTGCGATCGGCCATCATGACTAAGTGCTCGGAGCATAAGAAGTCTAATCCGCAAAGCAGTTAAGTCGGGAAGTTGTTGTTTGCGGGCATTTAGAATCTAGCCTTTCTGCCATTCAGCTAACCTTTCACTTTCTTGTCTACCGCATCTTTCGGGGCGGCTTGCAAGTGCTTCATTCCGGTACATCTATGGGCGCCCCTATTGGGTTATCAGCTGGTGCGAACCTTTTCAGCACTACTGGAATCTAAGTAGGGAAAGCTTATCTCAACCTTAGAGTGAACGAGATGAGCAAGGTTTGTCGCTTTTGGGTTTCTTTGATTACTGATTACTCTTCCGTTTCTCGATTACTCTGTGGAGGTTATTCGATGTTTTCCAAATTGATGGATGCCATGTTTGGCTGCCGGCATGCTCGTTATAGTTTTCCAATCACGGTACGCGCGGGATCGCGTCGCAACCCGTCAGCGCAGCGCACAGGTACTTATGTAGCGTGTCTGGATTGCGGCAAAGAGTTTCGCTATGACTGGCAGGAGATGAAGATCCTGGGTTCGCAGGCCAAAGAAACCGCGCACTCGTTGGTTACAAAAGAGGCCGCTTAACGCCTGCTGTTCCCCCGCAGCATTTTTCAGCGGTTGGTATTTTGACGATCCGTTTTTTGGCGAGCCATTTCTGGCGAGCCGCGGCTAGAAGTGAACATCCTTAGTTGATATCCCCCGGTTTTTGCTCCGTTAATTCTTCTTGTTCTTGGGATGCCACAGGGCCAAGTCCGCAGACTCTTTTTCCATGCGACGCGGTTGTCGTCGCATACGGACTGGCAACGGTTCCTAAAACTGCACAGAACACGTTTCAGGAAAAAACTGCCTTTCCCCTTTTTTTCATACAATCTTCACAAATTGCTGTGTTAGATTTGGCGCTCAACTCAAAATTTCTGGAGGCAAATGAATTGGGCAAGGACATGGTCCCCAAGAAGATATTCTTCACCAAAGGCGTGGGGAAACACCGCGAACGCCTCACCTCTTTCGAACTTGCTTTGCGCGACGCCGGCATCGCGGCGCAAAACCTGGTCCGAGTCTCGTCTATTTTTCCGCCCAACTGCAAACTAGTCCCGCGCTCGCAGGGACTCACGTATCTGTCCCCAGGAGAGGTCGTGTTTGCGGTGGTAGCCGAGAACTCCACTCACGAACCGCATCGACTGCTGGCATCTTCTATCGGTGTCGCCATTCCTGCCGATCGCAACACCTATGGATATCTGAGCGAGCATCACTCGTTTGGCGAAACTGAGGATTCCGCCGGAGATTATGCGGAAGAACTTGCCGCTGAAATGCTGGCTACGACTTTGAACGTGGAATTTGATTCCGACCGATCATGGGACGAGAAAAAAGAAATCTACCGCATCTCGAATAAAATCGTGCGCACCGCCAACGTAACGCAATCAGCGGTGGGCGATAAGCGCGGGCTTTGGACTACGGTGATTGCCTCGGCGGTGCTGATCTTCGACTGATCAAGATTAAGTCTCTCAATGAGAACGAGCGGAGACGCGGCACGCCGCGTCTCTATTTTGCAATTTGAGTAATTGTCTTCTTTGCCGCCGGTTTCTTCTTCAGCCGCTCCAGCACAGCCGCAACGATGATCGGCAGGCCTACGGTTGCGTCCACAAAAACTTCGCCAAATTTTCCGCCTTCTGCTGGAGGCACAAACTTGCCCCACGAAACCGCTTCGCTGTAGGGACTGCCTGAAAGGCCGCCCCAGTACACCGGCTCAGGACAGATGCGCAATCCGTAGTGATAGCGCTTCAGCGGGAGATCTTCCCCGCCCCGGCGATGGCGCAGTTCGATGAATGGGCCGAACTGCTGTGACCAGTTGCGCGGAACGCCTCCGCCGATGGTGAAGATCCCCAGACGCTTCTGACTGAGTAGCGTCGCGGCGAAGTGCTCCAGGTCTTCAAAGGGATCGAAGCGGAAGCGCGCCTTCCCTTTTTTGTCGCGTTCACGGTTGGTTAGTGCGTAATCGAGGCCTAGCTCGGAATCAGAAAACGCCGGAACAAACACTGGAACATTTTTCTCGTAGGCGGACTTCAAAATTCCGCGCTCTCCTTTAGCGCGTTTCGCCAGATATGCTCCGATGGCGCGGTTCAACTTATACGAGCACATCACTTCATCCGAATCCCAACCGCCGAACACAGCGGCCATCACGCGCTCCACGTCATCGAGATTCTGCTCTGGTTCTAACGTGTCATAGACACGGTTGTACCCAGCCTCGTAGAGTTCTTCATCACTGAGGTCGGGATTGTGACGGAAATGGGCGCGTCCGGTCGCTTCGACCAAACCGTGCGCCATGAGCGCTCCGGTGGAAACGATGGCATTCACGATGCCACGATCAATCAATTCAGAAATCACCAAACCCTGCTTGGCCACGGTCATTGCACCCGCCAGTGTCATGACTACGAAGCATTCTTTGTCGCGCGCCATGGCCTCGAGAACGTCGGCGGCTTCGCCGAGTTGGCGGCCTGTAAATGCGGTCTTCGACATCGCGCGCACCAGGTCGTCAATGGAATGAATCTTGCCGAGATCGAGTGGCTCCAGAGGAATTAGCCGGTCGGCTACGGGATCATGAAGCTTGCGGTCGATTCCCGCGCCCTCTTCATGATTGCTGTCGTGATGAACGCTATCGGGATGATGGCCGTGCTTGACGGCATTTTTGTGCTTCAAGGAAGAACCTCCAGAATGAAAACGGATTTAAGCTGAAGAAACAATTTACTAGAAGTGAAGAAAATACGGCGGCTGTGCATTAACAGTCCCGTAACATTCACGCGTGTATCGAGCGTTTTGATATCCTAGAGCGCGATCACTCATTTCTAATCTTGCTCACACGTGGGGAAAAGTGCCAGACAAGTTTAACGTCGCCCTGATTCAGATGTCGTGCGGTCCTGAGCCTGCCGACAATTTAGCGAAGGCGCTGGATCGCGTTGCGGAGGCGGCGCGCATGGGCGCTGACGTTGTCTGCCTGCCGGAACTTTTTCAGACGCAGTATTTTTGCCAGCGCGAAGATGCAGCTCTATTTGATTTAGCAGAGCCGATCCCCGGAGCGACCACGGAAAAACTGGCTGCTGCCGCACTGAAGAACAAAGTAGTGCTGGTCGCATCGCTCTTCGAGAAACGTGCACCTGGCCTTTATCACAATACGGCTGCGATTTTTGATTCGGATGGCGTGTTGCGCGGCACTTATCGCAAGATGCATATTCCGGACGATCCCCTCTATTACGAAAAATATTATTTCACTCCCGGGGATCTTGGCTTCAAGGCCTTCGACACTTCCGCAGGAAAGCTCGGCACACTGGTCTGCTGGGATCAGTGGTATCCCGAGGGCGCTCGGCTCACGGCTTTGCAGGGAGCGAGCATTCTGTTTTACCCCACAGCCATCGGATGGCATCCGGCGGAGAAGGCTGAATTTGGCGAGGCGCAACATGATGCGTGGCGCACCATCCAACGGGCGCATGCGATTGCGAACGGCGTTTATGTTGGCGTGGTGAATCGCGTCGGCTTTGAGACTGGCGACATCCGCGGCAATTCCGTGCCCGGAAAGGGGCTCGAATTTTGGGGAGGGTCATTTTTCTGCGATCCTTTTGGACGCGTGCTTGCCGAAGGCTCACACAATATGGAAGAAATTCTGCTCGGCGAAGTGGACTTGCATCATCTCGAAGACATTCGCCGCAACTGGCCTTTTCTGCGCGACCGCCGCATCGATGCCTACGCGCCTATTAGCAGCCGCATGCTTGACGGAAAGTGACCACTGACATGGCCAGACGAACGGCGGCCAGAGCGGCCGTCACGCACTCCAAGTCTCTCCCTGCTGCACAGGGCTATCGCATGCCGGCCGAGTGGGAACCGCATGAATCCACCTGGCTGGCTTGGCCGCATTTCCGCAGTGACTGGCCTGGCAAATTCGAGCCGATCCCGTGGGTGTATGCCGAGATTGTTCGCAACTTAGCACGGCATGAGCGCGTGGACCTGATCGTCAATGATGCGAGCTGGGAAAGGCGAGCGCGCAGAGTGCTCGAAAATGCAGACGCGCTCTCTGAAAATATTCGCTTTCATCGCTGGCGCACGGATCGTGTTTGGACTCGCGACTCCGGCTGTATCTTTCTGACGCCGGCTGCCGATCACGCAGATTTCGGGTTACTCGCTTTGCATTTTCAATTCAACGCTTGGGCCAAATATCCAAATTACAAGTTTGACGAGAAAAATGGCGAACGCATGGCGGAGGGCGCTGGTGCTCGCGTCGTGCATCCTTTCAGCAAGAAGCATCGCGTTGTACTCGAGGGCGGATCGATCGACGTCAATGGATGCGGCACTTTGATTACCACCGAGGAATGTTTGCTCTCGACAACGCAGCAGCGCAACCCGTCGATGGATCGCGCGGCCTATGAACAGATGTTCGCGGATTATTTTGGCGTGCAGTCCGTCATCTGGCTCGACAGCGGCATCGCTGGCGACGATACTCACGGCCATGTCGATGACATTACGAGGTTCGTCGCTCCAAATACCGTGGTCACAATGATCGAGCAGAATGAGCGGAGCGAAAATTACGCGCCTCTGCGCGCAAACCTTGGCCGTTTGAAAAATGCCCGCACTTCAGATGGAAAGAAGCTTGAGATTGTTGAAATGCCGATGCCGCGTCCAGTTGTGTTTGAAGACCGCCAGTTGCCGGCCAGCTACGCCAATTTTTATATTGCGAATGGCGTGGTGCTGGTACCAGTGTTTAACGATCCTAATGATCGCATTGCGCTTAACATGCTTGCCGAACTCTTTCCTGCGCGCGAGATTGTGCCGATCTATTCCGGCGACCTTATCTGGGGATTCGGCGCGCTGCACTGCATGACGCAGCAACAGCCGGGAAAAATCGGTAGCCGGTAATCCCGGTTCTCACAACGCTGCGTCGTGAAAATGCCAATGCTGCCTTGGTTTCTCCTCCTTGTAACGATCGCGCACCAGTTTTCACTACTTACTGGAGGTACTAACCATGTCCGTTCCTGGAAACTGGACGTTAAATTACGATTGGGGCTGCGGAGGAAACTACGACAGCACCTCGTTCGCCGTCAACGCGAATGGCACATTCACCGATGGCCAGGGCCACAGCGGAGTTTGGGTTCAAGCAGCCGGTATGTTCACGTTCAAGTACAACAACCTCAACACAACTTATTCTGGCAACCTGGCGAGCAAATCGATCACCGGAATCCAGAGCACATTTGGCGGCCTTAACGGTTGCTTCTACATGCTGCAGGCCGGTGTTCCGGCCGAAGCGAAGGAAGTTCACGAAAAGGGCACGCCCGACGCCAGCGGCAAAAAGTAAGACGCGGTCGATTTGTTTCGATAGTTCGACAGCGGAACTGGAGGGCCGGGACATATGTTCCGGCCTTTCGAGTGCTCCAACTGACGGCGCAGCGGGATCATTAAAGTAGCAGATCTGCACCAGATCCCCTCATAGTTCATAGAATTATCAGCTGCCAGGAGTTACGCACCGAAAAGCTCAACACTCTGAAACCCCCGCCAATTTGCGCGTTTGTCAAATTTCTGACCAGTACATTAAATCCAAGGACACTACCCTCTCGATACCCCGCTTCGTTCGGCAGGACAATTCCTTTACACTTTTAACCGTGGACGCCGAGATCATTGCGGTTGGGTCTGAGTTGCTTACTCCCTATCGCCAGGACACCAACTCGCTTTACCTCACCGAAAAGCTGAATCAACTGGGCCTTGAAGTGCGCTTCAAGTGCATTGTGGGCGACGATGCGGAGGGATTGACTGCGGCCGCAAAGCTGGCCATGCGGCGTTCCGACATCATCATTTTTAGTGGCGGCCTCGGGCCGACCGAAGACGATCTGACGCGGGAATCTGTTGCCGACGCGCTTGGTTTGAAGCTGCAACGTGATCCGGCGATTATCGCGCAGCTTGAAGAGCGCTTCGCCAAGCGCGGAATCAAGATGTCTGCAAATAACGCCAAGCAGGCCGACGTGATCGCCAGTGCCTCGGTATTGCAGAATCCGCTCGGGTCTGCGCCTGGGCAATGGATTGCCGGAAAGTATGACGGTCATGAACGGCTTCTGATGCTGCTTCCGGGCCCTCCTTATGAACTCAAGGCAATGTTCGATGCGGAATGCATACCACGTCTACGCGCCCGAATTCCTGTGCAGCATATCGCCATGCGCACGCTGAAGATGGCATTGATACCGGAATCGCAAGTGGACGCGAGGGTCGCGCCGATCTACAAGACTTATACCGACGTACAGACTACGATTCTGGCGGGCGCGGGCGAGATTCAGCTCCACTTGCGCTGCCGGAAGGATTCGCAGGCGGAGGCTGATACGCGGGTTGAGGAACTCGCGGAAAAAATTGAAGACGAACTGGGCGACGCCATCTTCTCGCGCAAAGGGGAGACGATTGAGCAGATTGTCAGCTATCTGCTGCAGATGCGCGAGATGACTTTGGCGGTGGCTGAGTCTTGCACCGGTGGGTTGCTGGCCGAGCGCATCACTTCGATTGGCGGAAGCTCGCGCTATTTTCTTGGCGGCGCGGTTGTGTACTCGAATGAATTGAAGACGCAATTTGCTAACGTTCCGAAGGCGTTGATCGACCGGCACGGCGCGGTTAGCCGCGAAGTGGCAGCGGCGATGGCGGAAGGGATCCGCAAGCGTTGCTTGTCCAGCTACGGAGTCGGAATCACCGGAGTCGCGGGCCCGAGCGGCGGAACCGAACAAAAGCCCGTGGGGTTGGTCTACATCGCGCTCGCGGGAGATGAAGGGACGCAGGTTGTCGAGCGTAATTTTCCTGGCGATCGCGAGCGCATCCGTCAGTTCTCGAGCTTGCAAGCTTTGGAGATGATCCGCCGGGCGCTGTTGTAGTCGTTGTTATTCGAGATGCGAATTTTTATTGGCATCGATCTTGACGTTGAAGTCCGGGCGCGGATCGAACGCTTTCTTGAAGGCGTCCAGGGCTTTGCTCCAGAGGCGCGTTGGGTGCGTCCGGAGTCGCTGCACATTACTTTGAAATTTATTGGCGAACAGCCGGCAGAGCGGGTTGAGGCCATCACTGCGCGATTGCAGCGCGTTGATTGCAGCGCCTTCGAGATTCGATCTGCAGGATATGGATTCTTTCCGACTGCTAAGGCTCCGCGAGTGTTCTGGATCGGAATTAACGGCGGCTCGCGGCTTGCCGAACTCGCCAAGGCCATTGATGCGGCCACGGCGGAACTTGGCATTCCGCGCGAGGATCGGGCTTACAGTCCGCATCTCACACTTGCTCGCGGCGGCGGAAGATCGGGGTCGCCGAAATGGCGCGAGGGTGACGGGCCGAATGCCACGTTCGCTGTGCTCGAAAAGCGGCTTGCTGCGATGGGAGAGCTCGATTTCGGCACAATGATGGCACGCGAGTTTATTCTCTATCAGAGTCAGCTGTCACCGCGAGGATCGAAGTACACGAGGCTGCAGCGGTTTCCGCTCCGGCAAATGTAGCGGAGAAGCAGCAACAAATATGAACCCTTACTTCATCGCCGCTGCCATCGGATACCTATTGGGGTCCATCCCATTTGGTTATCTGCTGGTGCGAATGTTCACGGGCGAGGATGTGCGCGCGAGCGGCAGCGGGAATATTGGCGCGACGAACGTAGCGCGCAAGTCACCTGCACTTGGGATCGTGACGCTGCTTCTTGATGCTGCCAAAGGGCTGGCTGCGGTTATGGTTGCGCGAGGGTTGTTCAACGGACCGCAGCAGCGACTCATTATGACCACGGCTGCATTCTTTGCGGTGCTCGGGCATTTGTTTCCTGTCTGGCTCAAGTTTCGCGGCGGCAAGGGGGTTGCCACCAGCCTGGGAGCTTTTATATTGCTCACGCCGAAATCTATTTTGTGTATGGTGGTCGTGTTTCTGATTGTTGCTGTCGCTTTCCGCTATGTCTCGCTGGCTTCCGTTTGTGCGGCAGTGGCGTTTCCATTGCTGGCTTGGGGGCTTCACGAATATGTGGACCCGCGGCAGCTGATTTTGATTGCTCTGGTTTCAGCGCTGGTTATCTGGAAGCACTGGGAAAACATTATTCGTCTTGCCTCGGGAACGGAATCAAAATTTGGAACGAAGTCTGGAACAAAGTCGGGAACGGAGTCAGAAGTAAAGTCGGGCACGTTAGGAGCAACCGGCAAATGAGCCGCATCGCCATTATCGGAGCTGGCGCGTGGGGAACGGGGCTGGCGATTGTTCTGGGGCGCAAAACGGCGGGCGATCTGCGGCACGAAATCCGACTGTGGGCTAATGAACCGGAAGTTTGTGAGAGCATCACTCGGAGTCGAATCAACGAACGCTTCCTGCCTGGATTCATCCTGCCAGAATCGATCTCGGCGACCAACGATTTGAACACCGCGCTCGACGGCGCGGAGATTATCGTCAGCGTCATGCCTTCGCAGCATTGTCGCGATTTATTCGAGCGTATGGCGCCGGCACTTCGTCCGGAGACACTTTTCGTGAGCTGCACCAAAGGACTCGAAGACGGAACTCTGCTGCGCATGACAGAGGTGATTGCAGATGTTTTGAGGAGCCGCAAGTTCACTCCTCGCGTAGCCGCGCTCAGCGGCCCGTCTTTTGCCAAAGAGGTGGCGCGAGGGGATCCGACGGCTGTGACTGTGGCGTCGATGGACGGGGAAGTTACGCACGCGGTGCAGCGAGCTTTCAGCGATTCCCGCTTTCGTGTTTATACCAACGACGATGTGATCGGCGTGGAGTTAGGCGGCGCGCTGAAGAATATCATCGCCATTGCGGCGGGCGTGTGCGACGGGCTTGGTCTCGGCCACAATTCCGTTGCTGCGCTGATCACGCGGGGGCTGGCTGAAATGGCGCGCCTGGTCGTGGCTTGCGGCGGGCGCCTCGATACGATGGCGGGACTCGCCGGACTGGGCGATCTGGTGCTCACCTGCACTGGAGATCTTTCGCGCAATCGGAGCGTCGGCGTTGCACTGGGCAAAGGCCGCAAGCTGCCTGACATTATCTTCGACATGCACGGAGCGGTTGCGGAAGGAATTTTTACCACTAAGGCCGCGGTCGGATTGGCGCGCACGAAGAATGTCGAGATGCCGATCACGGAGCAGATGTTCGCTATCCTCGAAAATGGAAAGTTGCCGCAGCAAGCTATTGAAGACTTGATGACGCGGGCGGCGAGGGCGGAAATCTACTAGGTATGGGGTAGCGAGTCAGTAGAGACAAGATTCCCCCAGCGGCTAAAAGTCGCGGCGTACGCAACAGCTCACCTCAGGCGCTAAAGCGCGGCGTGTTTTAAGGACTTAACGGCACGAGTGAACTCGTGCCCTTCCCAAACCCGGTCGCATCGAGTTTTTCCGCAGCCTCTGACCGTGCCTTTTCAAAACAAGTTCCAACTGACCCCACAACTAGATGTGGCTCTTGCTTCTTGGGCTCCTGGACTGCTATTTTCATTGGGCTATCGCGATTTAACCATGCCCAGGTTACTAAGCTCCGGAGTGCCAGGCTCCGGCTTACTGCAATCCAAAGATCATTCTGAGACGTACTTAAGTGAGGATGAAGATCGGCGTGCCGAACGCTGACACCAACGCGATAACGTCGGACCTGGCGCTGGTGACGGCGATTCGGGCGGGCGATCAGGGCGCCATGGCGGCGCTTTATGATCGCTATTCGTCTATCGTGTACTCGGTCGCGCTGCGCATGTTGCAGGATACTGGAGCGGCTGAGGACGTGTTGCAGGATATCTTCATGCAGCTTTGGCGCAATCCGGGAGCGTTCGATGCGAGCCGAGGCAATATGGGCGCATGGCTGGCGGTGATTGCGCGTCACCGGGCCATTGATGCGCTGCGAAAGCGGCGTCCTGAGAATGATATTGAGGACGTGGTAGTTTCTGTCGAGCCCGACCTTGCAAGTGAAGCCGACCGCTCGCGCGTTATGGATAAAGTCCGCGGGGCGCTGCAGACGATGCCTGTGCCGCAACGGTCAGCGCTCGAAATGGCGTACTTCGAAGGGTTGACTCACATTGAGATCGCGGCGAAAACCGGCGAGCCGCTGGGCACGATTAAATCCAGGATTCGCACGGGATTACTTTCTTTGCGAAAAGTGTTGGCTGCATGAGCGCACACGAACAATTCGCGGAAGACCTAGCGCTGTACGCGCTCGGAGCGCTTGATGGCGAGGAGCTCCAGACGCTGGAGAAGCATCTTGAGGGCTGTGCCTCCTGCCGTCGTGAATTGGAACTCCTGCGCGGCGATTCGAGCCTGCTTGCGCTGACTACGACTGGGCCGAAGCCGCCGGCACGGGCGCGGCAACGGCTGATGTCGGCGATTGCTAATGAACCACGACTGCCTGCGAACAAGGTTGTGCCGGAAAGCCAGCACCGCTCTTGGTGGTCTGCTTTCGGATGGCCGGCTGTGCGACTGGTCGCTGCGGCGGTGCTCGTTTTTGTAGGCATCAATTTGGTGCGGCAAAATTCAAGCCTGCAGCAGAACCTGGCCTCGCTGCGAGCGCAGTTCTCCGATCAGGGTATCAAGCTCGAGGAAGCAAACCAGACCGTTGCCACGCTTATGGATCCAGAGGCAACCAAGATTGAATTGGTCGCTGCGGGCAATAAGCCAGTGCCCAGAGGTAAGGCAATTTATCAGCGTCGTAATCGCAACCTGATTTTCTTCGCCAGTAATTTGCCAGCCCTGCCAGCGGAGAAAATTTACGAGCTGTGGCTGTTCCCTGCTAACGGAGGCGCACCCATTCCGGCAGGCTTGTTCAAGCCGGATGCGCGTGGCAGCGCAACGGTGGTTAATCCACCACTGCCGGAAGGCATCGAGGCGAAGAATTTTGCGGTTACGCTCGAACCGGAGAGTGGCGCGCATGACCATCCGAGAGGAACGCCGGTGATTGTGGGAGTGGGCGAATAAAGTACAGGTGGGCTGCAGACTACGACATGTTGCTGGCGGCGACATTATTCTTTGCCACTACATTTTCTGAGGGTGCATCTTTTGCTGGGACGTTTTCTGCTGGTACGTTTCCTGCAGGTACGTTTCCTGCAGGTACGACGGCAGTCACGGTCGTACCGCGGCGATCGCTTGCTACTTCCAGGTAACCGCCTATCTGGTGAATGCGTTCTTTCATCCCCAGAATTCCCACACCCGCCGGGCCGCCGCCTGGGGAATTAATTCCGTCTAGAATCTTCGTTGGCATACCGCGACCCGTGTCCGCCACTGAGGCTCGTATACAGCCATCTGCAAATTGCATTTTGACCGAGACACTCTTGCTGCCGGCGTGCCGGTGAACGTTGGCCAGTGCCTCCTGCACAAAGCGGAATAGCGCCATTTCGCGGCGGGGATCGAGCCGATCCGATTCGAGTTCGCTGGCGATCTCCAGGGTTACAAGCTGCTTGCTGCGACTCCGGAATTCTTCCACGAACATCCGGAGTGCCGACCACAAGCCGAACTCATTCAACATTGGAGGATGGAGCAGATAGGAAAATGTGCGGATCTGGCTTGACATGTTTTTGGCGAGTGCCAGGCATTCCGCGATGTTCTTCAGTGCGTTCGATGGAATCTCCGGCGATTTCTTTAATGCTCCAAGATTCAAGATAAGCGCGGTCATTTCCTGCGAGGTGGAATCGTGAACTTCGCGGGCGATCCGGCGCTGTTCTTCTTCTTGTATGCGCATCATTGCCGCCGACATTTCACGTACGGATTGCTCGGCCAGCTCTTGCTGCGTAATATCCTCAATCGTGGACACGCAGTATTGGAACTGATCATCTTCGTGGCGCATGGCGGAGACCGTCAGCCACGCCCAGCGCAGTTCGCCATTCTTGCTGACATATCGTTTCTTCATCCGGTAGCCGGCTCGTTTACCCTCTACTAATTCCCGGAAGAGCAGCAAATTTACTGCCGCATCTTCGGGATGAGTAATATCGATAAAAGCCATCTGTTCGAGCTCTTTCGCGCTGTAGCCAAGCAATTTCTGGAACGCGGGATTCACGCGAACGAGCCGGCCAGTGGCATCGACCAGCGCCATGCCGATGGGCGCGTTTTCCAGAATCATGCGGAACTCTGCTTCACTCCTGCGCAGGGCCTCTTCCGCGCGCTTGCGGTCGGTGACATCCATGTTGATGCCGATCATCCGGACTGGCTCACCGGCTTCGTCATAAAACACTCGACCTCGCGACACCAACCAGCGAATCTCACCATCGTTGCGGCGGCGAATTCGGAACTCGTCATGCGCCTCACCAATTTTGAATACCTGCTGAAGATTGCCCATCGCCGAGTCCAAATCCTCGGCGATCACCATAGTCTTCCAATCTTCGAACCTGCCCGTGAAGCTGCCCGGATGCAAGCCATAGAGTTCCTCGAGCTCGGGCGACATGGTAGTGGTGCCTTTCTTGATGTCCCAGTCATAGCAGCCCAGCTGCGCGGCTTTCTGGGATTGGGTAATGAGTTCCCTGCCCGATCGCAACTCTTCTTCGATCTTCTTTTGGCGCGTAATGTCGGTGAGAGTGGTGATGACCTGGTAGACGCTGCCGTCGGGCTTCAGCAGGGGCCAGGCGCTCGCCAATAACCATTTCCCCTCGCGCTCGGATCCGCCGGAATGTCGCAGCACCATATTCAACACTGGCTTCTTGTCGGCGGCCGCGCGAACACTGGGGCGTTCTTCGAGCGGGCAAAGTGTGCCGTCTTCCCGGAAAGCCTGGAGGGTGGGGTTGTCCAACTGTTTTCCCAATGCTTGCTGCATGGTCATATCCACGATTTCGAGAAAGGCTGGATTGCACATTAGTACAGCGGAGTTCGGGTCCAACACCGCAATCCCAACCGGCGCATTCCGCACCACCATACGGAATCGCTCTTCGCTTTCGCGTAACGCTTCTTCTGCGCGCTTGCGCTTGGTGATATCGGTGAAAGTTGACACTACCGCATAAGGTGGGCTGTCACTGCTGTGAGCTAGAGGTTGCGCGTTGACGGAGATCCAGCTCAGGTCTCCGTCGGGTTTCCTGACACCGACGCAAACATTCGATTGAAGCTGCCCAGTGCGAAGAGCGAGCGTACCGGGATAGTTTTCAACCAGGAAGGGCGAGCCGTCTTCGTGGATAGTCTGACCTGGGCCATCAACCGGAATACGACCCATAATCTGGCTGGCGAGAATTCCCAAGATGCTTTCGGCGCTCTTGTTGCACGCTATGATTTTCCCGTCGGCATCCTGCAGCACAACTCCTTCGGACATTGCACTAACTACAGAACGATAGCGCTCCTCGCTCTTCCGAAGTTCTTCCTGGCTGCGTTTGAGTTCGGTGATGTCGCGCGTGTACCAGATTCTTCCGTAATTTGTTCCGTCGGGCCCTGACATGGGTGCTGAGTAGCGGTCGAAGATGCGCCCATCTTTAAAACGCAGTTCGTCGTGACTTGTTTCCTCAGGATGCTCGTACAAATGCGCAATTTGTTTGCTGAAACGCTCTGGATCTTCTAATTCATCCAAAGAAGCTCGCCGTGCCAGATCGGCGGATCCGGTTTCCATGGTTCCCGCGGGAATGCCAAACATCTGCACGAAGCGCGAGTTGTAAGAGATGATCTTGTGGTCCGGATCGACGACGAGAATGCCGTCGAGAGATGTGTCCTGCTGGGTAGACAGAATTACGTTCCTGAATTCGAGCTCAGCTTGAGCGCGTTTGCGATCGGTAACGTCACGAGAATTCACAACCGTGCCAGCGATGGCAGGTTCGTTTAGCAAATTGGTGGCGATCATTTCAAGAATGCGGATCGATCCGTCGGCATGTCGAAGGCGCACGGCGAAGTCACGACTGGCGCCGGGAGCTAAGCCGGTCAAGGCCATTTGTGCGTTCGACAAGTCTTCCGGATAAATACATTCAAAGAAGTTCTTTCCTAAAACCTCGTTGGGTTTGAAGCCTGCTATGCGTTCGCTCGATGGGCTTATATAACGAATTCTTCCATGGCGATCGAGTACTGTAACGAGATCCGAAGATTGTTCGATGAGGGAGCGGAACCGGGCTTCGCTGCCCTTCAGCGCGGCAAAGAGATCTCTCAGTTGCCGATTTGCATTCTCGAAGCGATATTGACTGATCCCGAGACGGGCGGCATAGCAGAGGATGGAAGCGCCGAGAAGTGCGTACTGCGTGAAGCGCCACTCTGGCCCTAGTCCCGCAATCTGAATAAGGACGACGATTGGAACCAGCGCGTAGGCGGCGTTGGCCGTCACAAGTTGCACAAATGTTTTCCGTCCCAGCAGGGGTGCGTTTGGATTCGCCATGGGCTTCCAACTCGCGGCCCAGATCGCGGCCACCAGCATCGGGATTGTCCATCCCATGTCGAGCCAAGTGCCCGTCGAGTTACGCAGGATCTGGTAAGTGTCGGCAACCGCCGCTCCCACCAAATAAGTGCACAAATAAATGATCAAGCCACCATACAGAATGCGAATATGCCGGAGGCGCGTTCGAGTGAACTGCAGAGTGGCCAGACCGACGAGCACCAGGCCTTCGACGGTTTCTACCTTGATTTCCCGGAGTAGCGCCGCATTCGGATCTAAGTGGATTGCGGGGGCGAAATACAGCTTCAGATAAATCAGCGAGAACACGATTGCGAGCTGGAGAAAATCCAGCAGCGACTCGACATCGAAGCGCGGAGAATCCCGATCCGGATCGAGAAACGACACCATCGCCAGAAATACCACCCGGGAATCGAAGAGGAACCGCATGATCGATGAAGGCGGAGGCGAAATATGCAGGACGTATTGGTCGTAGGTCCATCCCAGGTTCCCAGCTCCCCACGCGAGCATCGCGCAAGCCATAAGCAACCAAAATGGGCGGCTTAATCCCTGTCCGCGGCGACTGGCAAGAAAGCACATGACCGCTGCGAGGGCGGCGCTGAAATTTTGCAGAGTGTTGGAGACGAGAAAACCCGCAGGAGTACCACCGAGGGTGGCGGCGGTGAACAGATGCAAAACGAGGATCGATCCAGCCAGGATGATCAGTTTGCGGGGCATGAGACAGGCCCTAATCGCCCATAGTCTAATCCATTCTGATGGTGAACCTGTCACTTCTCGCGCTGTTCCTTATTTAGAAGAGATTTTTTGTAAAGTTTGGACTAACGATATGACTGAAAACAGCTTGAACTAATTCATGTCAAATGTTCCGTATCTTACAGATAAGAGGTTGGATGCCGGACAATTAGACCCGACTTACATTCTGACAATTTCGGGCTGGCTTGACCCTTATTCCGAAGCCTTGCTCTGGAACTCCGCAGAAGCCTGGTGACAACCGTGATGGCACTCTCGTCTGCTGCAATCTTCTGTAATCACGCCTAAAGTGTTTTGTCTCTATATTTTCGCATGCATTTATCGCTCTTGCTAGGAGTAGAATACCGTGGGAATTTGCGACGGCAGTTATTTAACTGAGAGCCCTTTACAGCAAACATACAAAGTGACTGACAGTTAAATACCGTTGCGAAGTATTCGGGACCCCGGTGACGAGCAAGGTAGCCGACACAGGAGGTACAGATGGAAACCGTTTCCATCCTGATTGCTGACGATCACGCAGTTGTACGTCGCGGTCTACGCGCCTTGGTGGAAACCCATCCCAAGTGGAAAGTAGTCAGCGAAGCAAGCAACGGTCGAGAAGCTGTGGAGATGGCCACTAAAGCCCGGCCTAACGTGGCCATCCTGGACATCAGCATGCCCGAGCTAAATGGGCTCGATGCGGCCGCTCAGATTCTCAAAGTCTCGCCTCAAACCCGGATCCTTATCCTGACGATGCACGCGGCGGAAGAACTTATCGAAAAAACACTGGGTGCCGGAGCCAGTGGTTACATCCTGAAGTCGGACGCTGAAAAAGATCTCATTACCGCAGTCGAAGCACTTTTACACCGAAAAACATTCTTCACTCATGCCGCATCGGAAGTGATCCTAAGCCATCTTCGTGAGAGGAGCGGGAAAAAAGTTGTCCAATCCGATGGGAGCCGTCTCAGCGCCCGCGAACGGGAAATCGTTCAACTGCTGGCGGAGGGAAACAGCAACAAACAGGTTGCGGCTCTGCTCAACATCAGCACACGTACGGTCGAAAATCATCGGGCGAAGGTGATGGAAAAACTGACCCTACACTCCTTCAGTGAACTTGTGCGCTATGCGGTTCGCAACAAGCTGGCCGAACTCTAGGCATCGACTAGTTCTACTTCCTTAGCTGGGTGATACTTGAGAGCTGTCCGCCTGCGGGTGCTTGTTTCCCCTCGTACGGTTCGTTTGCTCACCATGAAACAAGCACCCGCATTTGCAGACTGTAGCGGGGCATACCACCTGTCAGGGGAAGGCTGTACCTTGGGTGTGCCCGCGGCTCGGGTGTATCCACTTTATCTGGGTGTGGCGTCGGGTCAATGCGAACCTCTACCCCTTTATCGATGTGGAAAATACTCACTCCCAGCGGCAGAAGAGATGTGATTCCCAGTCGAAGATCCCATTCCCGTGGACAGCTTGCAGATCAACTGTGAAGAACTTCATGAATCGCAGCCAGCAGACCACGGCGCGTGTATGGCTTCTCCATGAGCTTCACATTTGGATCCATCGCCCTATATTGCGCGATTAAGTCACCGGTATAGCCTGAAACCAGCAACACGCGCAGGCCGGGCTGAATACCCTTCAGGAGTGCGGAAAGCTCGACGCCGTTCAAATCGGGCAGCAGAACATCAGACAACAGTAAATCCACGGGCTGGTTCGCGCTCTTGACGATCTGGACAGCTGTCTCTGCATTACCCGCGTGCAGGACTTCGTAGCCCGCATCCCTCAGGAGTTCGACTGTCATCTTGCACAGGGACTCGTCATCTTCTACCACGAGGACCGTCTCGGCGCCGCCTCCGGGCTCCACTTCCGGCGTTTCCTCGGGAATGGATTCAGCACCTTCCTCGCGTCGCGGGAAATACATCTTGAAGGTCGTTCCCCGGGCAGGCTCGGTGTACACCCAAATATAGCCTTCACTCTGCTTGACGATTCCGTACACGGTCGACAGGCCGAGGCCTGAACCTTTTCCTGGAGCCTTGGTGGTGAAAAACGGCTCGAAGATTCGCGACGAGATTCGTTGGTCCATTCCGCTACCGGAGTCACTGACCGACAGCAAAACGTAACGTCCCGGAGGCACGGAGAAATTCGAATCCACATAACCTTCCTCTAACTGGACATTCGAGGTCTTGATGATGATCGTCCCGCCTTTTGGCATGGCGTCGCGAGCGTTCACGATCAAGTTCATCAAAACCTGCTCAATTTGGCCAAGGTCAGCCTTGATGCTCCCGAGCCCAATTTCGGGCTTGAATACGAGTGCAATATCTTCTCCGATGGTTCGCAGAAGCATCTGATTGAGATTGTCGACGACGGTATTGAGGTCGAGGATCCTTGGAAAAAGAATTTGCTGGCGCGAAAAACCGAGCAGCCGCCGAGTTAATGACACGGCGCGCTCCGCAGCCATTTTGATTTCCGTCAGGTTGCGCGCCAGCGGGTGGGCGGGATCCACGAGCTGCAATGAAAGTTCGCTATATCCCATGGTGACGCATAGCAGGTTATTGAAATCGTGCGCGACACCTGCGGCGAGGCGCCCGAGCGCCTCCATTTTGTGCGACTGGCGAAACCGGTCTTCCAAATGCTGGGTGTCGGTCACGTCCTGCGTAATCGCCAGCACGCAGGGTATCCCGTCCAGTTCCATCAGATCGGCAGACACGCTCACTTGTCGAATCTCACCGCGGCTGGTTCGCATTCTGGTGCGCAGTGCGTTGTTCGCGGTTGAGTCCTTGAGCTGAAGCATCCTCGCCCGGTCCTCTGGATCGACCCACACATTCAAATCCAACGAAGAACTGCCGATGATCTCTTTTCGTTCGTACTTCAGCATGTGCAGAAAAGCGTCGTTGACATCCACATAACGCCCTTCTTTTTGTGTGGTGATCGTGATGGCGAGGGGGCTTGAGCGAAAAATCTTGGCAAATCGTTCCTCGGATTCGCGCGAGGACTGCGCCGCCGTATGAAATCCAACTCCAGCAACAACCAATAGAACCAAGATGCCGCCGAGTGCGAGAGCAATGCCCTGGGCGGGTGTCAGCCCAAGCTTGCTCATCAACACAGCCACGTCCCGGGGAACGTAAAACCCGGAATCGAAAGTTTGAATTGAAGGTCGTGCGCTCTGGTGCGCTCCGATCTCGAGTAGCGATCCCTCGTTCCCTGATTGATACGAATGCAATCTGAAGACGCCAACGGGGGAGGTGGCTATCACAATGGTGGAGGCGAAGACGAGCGCGAGAACGATGGACAGCGTCACGCTCGGTAGTGTTTTCAAGGACTCAGGACTCCTTTCTAGAAACATTCACGAATGTCAAACATCGTGCCGATAAACATTGTGTTGGCAGACATTGTGTTGACAGATATTTTGCCGACACATCTAGCGGAAAGAAAATGGCGACGCTTGACGCAGACAATTTTGTTGGTAGGGTCAAAGCTTGCCTAAAGAAAGATCTTTTGCAATCTGTAGAAGCGCCTATCTAAGCATGTGGCAAATACCTGTTTACGCTTTCCTTTCGTAACGGCTCGCGCAACGCTGCAAAGACTTGGTAGTTCCCACAGAGATCTACGGGCGTTTTTACGGATTGCAGTACGCTGGCGATTGCGTAGAGTAGAACTGATAAGGTGGGCATCAAAATGTCGGAACTGATCGAGAACCTCGGGCACACAAACATCGGGTCAGCAACCATGATTGAGAACTTGCTGTCGCTCGCCAACGTGTTTCGAGATGACGGAAAATACACCATCGCGAGCGGGCTCTACCGGAGAGCGATTTCATTCGTCGATGGCATAAATCCTTCGGAAGAAAAGCAATCGCTCCTCGTCAAGATTCTCGACGAGCAATCGTCATTGGCTCGGAAGATGAGCTGCGGCCACTCTGCCTGGATCGGCGGAATGGGACCATTAATGTTTCTTTGAGCACGCTTCTCAGAGTGGCCATTGAGCCGGAATCCTAAAGACATTCAACGGATCCGCAAATATCCACGCGCCGACGATCAACCGTTGGTAATCAATCCCCATAACTACTCATTCTGATCTGTGGAAAATACTTACGCATTCTGCGTGATGCAAACTGGAGTGAGATCGATATAATTCGCAACGTCTTTGGTCACGGTCACAGGACAGCCACTTAAGTGACGGCCTGCGAAACTGGGCATCGCGCCAGTCAAGATCCTTGTTTCGAATCCGACTATCGCTGTGGAAGGAAAGGTACGATGACGCCCAGCGGAAGCAGCGATGTCGAAGCGAAGTCCCGCAAAGGCAAGGGTAATGCCGATTTGCAACTGCGGCGAGTGTATGAACGAACCTTGCACCTCGAAGAGGAAGCAAGACGCCGCATCGCGAGCGAACTCTACAACTCGACCTCCCAGGAACTGGCTGCGCTGAGAATCAACCTGGCGGTGATTCGGAAATCCAGCATTTCGCTTGGAAGCAAAGCCAAGCGTGCGCTCGCAGACTGTCTTACCCTCTCCGATAATTGCTGCCGCGAAATTCGGGTTTTGTCTCACCTGCTGCACCCTCCCATGCTGGATGAGTTTGGATTGATTTCGGCGCTGCGTACCTATGCCCGTGGATATCGCGAGCAAACCGGGATCCGTCTTCGATTGACCATCGACAAGCCGTTGCAGGAAAAACGAGAGCGATTGCCAAGAAAACTGGAGGCGACTCTATTCCGCATTGTTCAGGAGGCACTTGCCAACGTGCAGCTTCACTCTGGAAGCCGCACCGCGCTCATCGAATTGCGTTGCGACGCACCGTCGAAGAATGTCGTGCTGCGCATCACCGACCACGGTCGCGGCCTCCCCAGCAGAGTGGTACGCGCTTTGGACAAAGAGGAGCCAGACGCTTCGACTTTAGGAATTGGACTCTGTGGGATGCGGGAGCGAGTCAGGCAACTTGGTGGCAATTTCCAGGTACAAACTGGCAAGACGGGAACGATTCTCACAGTACTGTTGCCAGCAGGCAGGAATGTCAGGGCTGCATTGTCGCGAGAAGCGAATGTGTTGTCGTAAAAGCCAAAGGCGTCTCGAGTTATCAGTACAGATCGCCTCCCTTGGAAATTCAGAAACGCTTGCGTTTATGATATGAACTGCAACAACCGGAGGTACACGACGATCGCTGATGCTTCGAGCTATCTTCATTCTTGCTCTTCAACTACTGCCAAGCCTTTTGCTGGTCGCGATTGGATGGGGATTCGATGATTTGTCTACATTTTTTCTGAACCCGGCGCGTGGCGGATTAGTGGCCCTGATATTGGCCGCAGGGATTGCCGCCCTGTTCTTAGGCTTGGATCTTCAACCGATCCGAATAGGCTCAGAACCGGTTGGAGACCAGAGTTTGCAGTTGGGAGTTCTTTTGTTGCTGTCCCTGTCGCTACTTTGGTTTTTGCCCTTCGCCGATCGCAGACGCATCCTGACTTTCAAACCGAACTACTGGCGCTACCTCGGTCTTCTGCTGTGCTGCGTCGGTGTGAGTGTTCGCATACTGGCGCTCAAAGCGCTAGGTGGACATTTCAGTGCTTATGTCACTCTGCAGCCAAATCATCGCCTGGTGCAAGAGGGCATTTACAACCGTATCCGGCATCCGCTGTACCTGAGCCTGCTTCTGGCGCCAAGCGGAATCGCACTCGTGTTCGCCAGTTATCTTGCCTTGCCTATTCTGGCTCTGGCGATGGCTTTCGTGCTTGATCGTATCCGAAAAGAAGAACGCCTGCTGGCTGAGCACTTTGGATTGGAGTTTGAAGATTACAGGCGTGACACGTGGCAACTGATTCCGCTGGTGCTATAGGGAAACTGCAATCATGGTGCCCGGAGACGGAATCGAACCGTCACGTCCTGTTAGGGACCCGGGATTTTAAGTCCCGTGCGTCTGCCAGTTTCGCCATCCGGGCAATGTCGCTAAATATAAGTAATCTAAAGCACTTAATCCTACACAAGCCTGCGGGTCGTAGGGCGCTACTTAGGCCGGTGGCCTAATGGGTGGCCTAAGCTCCCTTCGGAAAATCGATTACCGATGCGAGCCGACCACCTTGAATCTTCAAAGCCGCTTCCGCGATATCCGACTCCGAGGTTATATTGTACCGCTGGAACACCGACGCGGTTTTGTGGCCTGACAGTTTCATTGCGACCGTTTCCGAAACTCCACGCCGCACCATATTACGCACCGCCGAACGGCGCAAGTCGTGAAAGATGAGGCCGCAGGTGCTAGTGATACTGGGGGCAAATACGGGTCAGCGTCGTCGTGGAAGACGCATGATATCGGCTGCAGGTCGCCAACGTATTGCCGCTGCGCAGAAAGCACGTTGGGCTAAGATTCGGGCCGCTAAGAAGAAATAGGCGTCGGAGGGCTCTCGCTTCATCCTCAGTTGGTGTCATCGCCTTGTTTACGACAGTTGGCCTATAATCCCGCACTCGGACGCATGACGAGGAAAGGACGCCCAGGTCAGAGGCCGGCCTCCATTGGGCACACTCAGCAGCCGCCTGAGCGGGGTAATAACACGCTATAGTACGTATTCGCCGAAACCGCTGAGGTCGGAACGTTTCCGAGTCCGACGATGTCTTCCATCAGTGTGTTGGAATGAACGTTGCTTCCTGCAACGCAGCCAAAATCTATGCCCGCTGCCCCGAATCTTATCGTGTTGTCTGTGACCGGTGCGACCGACGAGGTTACTTTTATCCCGGTCCCTGATCCGCCGCCCTCGATCGTGTTGCCAGTGACGGACATGGTATCGGATTCGAGAATGATTCCAATCCCATTCACGTTATAGCCGTCGATTGTGTTCTTTGAAATGGTGCCATCACTTCCGGATTGAATCCATATCGCTGTTGCGCCCTGCGGAGTGGCGCCTGCCGTAATCAAATTGTCGCTTACCGTGGCGGTTAGTCCTCCCAGGAGTGTAATTCCATACAGCGCGCCCGAATTCTGCTCGATCGGATTGATACTGTTTTCCTTAATCGTCGCATTCAGCTCGGAGTTGGTGGAATTGGTTTCTGCCGCAACTGCCGTACTGTCGACATTGACAATAAAACTGTTCTCCAGGATGACTGTGGGTTTACCACTACCTCCTTCTAACCAGACCCCAACGCCGAGTTCGTTCCCGGTGTGGTTTGCAATCACGATATGGTTCATCGTACCGGGAGAGTTCTGGTAAAAGACGCCAACGAAGAACGCAGCGGGGAGCACGGCGCCTCCGCCATTCACCTCCAGGTTGGTGAGGTTAACATCGCCGCCCGCGTTGTCGACCCATACTTGCGCGGCCATCGGAACCCCAAGGTCATTGGTGGCGTTGGCTACCATACCTCCGGCAGGGGGCCCGATGAGGGCATCCGCCGAGCTGCCATCGGAGATTCCCTCCACTGTGACCGGAAAGGTGATCACGACCTGCTCGGCGTAGTTGCCTGGGCATACCTCGACTATATTGGGCCGTGGGGTGGTTTGCAGCGCCTGCGTGATGGAAGTGATCGGGTTATTCGCCTTCTTGCAGGTGCCTACCACGTATGTGACCGTAGCCGATGCCAGCGGCACTTGCACGGCCAGGACTACCACAAACAACCCCAGCAGTAATACCAACCGCGTTTGTGCAGTTAACATCTTCATGACTGCCCTCCCCTTGTTTCTGAAGATTCTCCCCAACCGGAACTTTTGCCTTCCATCTCTAACAGCGCAAAGTCGCCGAAAAACCTATCATCGGTGTTAAAAAAAATCGTACGCGAGAAAGGCACCATAAGTAGTTGATATCTCAGCCGTTTCCATTTGACATAGGAAACCGCCGTAGTACCGACCCGAGCTTCGGCGGTTCATTAGGCTTCGCCTTCGTGCTGGCGATTCGGGTCGCGAATCAAGAGCGAAGCGGCGGTTTCCGTTCGAGAGATGCGCGATCCCACCCAGCGAGGTTTGCTCCTGCTTCGTAAGTGCTCTGGGCGAACGCCAGAATTTCGTCATGAGGAGATGCCGTGCGACGCACATCTTCATACATCAACAAGAACTCTCCCAGGTTGCCCTCGTATCGTCCATTGGCTGGCCGAATTGCTTGCTCGTTTAATCCTGACGGGGCAGGAGCTGTATAGGCGTAAAAGGCTGGTCCCATCACGCCCCGGCCGCCCGGCCACCATCCCACACTGCTGCATTCGTGCGAATAGGATTCAGACGTGATGATGCCTTTTCGTGGAGGCGCCGGGCGACCGCTGAAACGAGTGCAACACAAATCGAAGCTGCCCCAAAAGAAATGGACCGGACTCGCCTTGCCGATGAAGCCCGCGCGAAATTCCTGCAACACAATTTCTGTCGATCGCAGAATGCGCCATAAGCGATTCGCATACTCCGGATCATAAGAGGCATGAGTGTCGTCTTGATCCAGAGGAATGGGATTGGGAACTTCCTGGGGCTTAGGATTGATTTGGACGTCGATACCGAGCTGGTGTAAAAGCGAAAATATTTCTCGATAAAAGGCCGCGACCGACATGGGCTCAAGCGCAAAAGCGCGCTCGGCGTCCGCGGTTCGAATCTCCAGACGGTGATGAACAAAGTCAAACTGGATCTCAAAGGTGCCGCCCCGATACGGGATCGGCGAGGTGGTCAAGCCTCGTGTATTTACATACAGAGCGACATTCCAGAAATGGTTTACCAGAGGCGTAAGTGTCAGGCGGATTTTCCCGACGATCTGAGTCCACATGTGTAGTGTGTGATAGGTCGCTTCCCATTCTTCCAAAGGCAATGCGGGCCAGACTTGCTCGACTGAATTCATTGGCGTATTCGCTCCTTTAACCAATAAGCACTGCTGATTATGCGCTTGCGACATCTGGGTTGTCTGCCACTCGGGGATTTTTCGGATTCCTCGCTGCGTGTAGTTTTGTAAAGTTCTTCTGTAAACTTTGGTACTCCGCATCTTCGGAACCTGGGATACAACTTTTCGGCAATATCCGGGTTCAATAGTATGTAAGGGTGTGATTTTGGGAGGAAACCTTGAAAGTATCGCGTTTATTTCGTGAAGGAATGGGCTCAGGATTTGCAACGAGAGCTGCTTTTTTATCTTTTTTGATTGGCTTGGCGGCACTGGCTGGCGCTCAAACTGGCGCAATGAGTCCTTATCAGGGCGAAGCGGATGGCGTCAGCGCTGGTGGGAAATGGCTGGAGTTCGCCTCCACCGACAAGATGACGGGCGCGAATAAAGTGCGCTTCGAGCTCCAGTCGGACAATTATTTCCGCGAGGACCCGAATTACAAGCCGAGAGTGAATCTGTATTGCGAGAACGGCAAGCTCAAGCTAGGGGATTTCAACCCGGGCGTGAAACTGCCTCCGCCAAATCGTCCAGGGTTCTGGTATCAGCCCCAATTGGAGGTAGAGGTGCGTGTGGACGATGTGCACTATTTCAAGGGTTGGAACTGGATGCGTGGCAGATTCCTTTCCATGGACAAAGGCACGATTCGCGGCTTGATGGGAGCCCAGGTGTTTAACATCGCATTGCCCAACCGAAGTGGCCGAGAGATCGCGGAGTTTTCTCCTGCGGGGCTGAATTTTGATCGAGTTAAACAGGCTTGCGATCTAACGCCGAAGAAACCGAGCAAAGACTAAACCGCAGACAAGTCAGAAATTGTGTAGCAGTAGACTTCTCATCTGGCCGGGCGGGAACGCCCGGCTCTGCACCATTAGCTTTCCGCCTCTGCATCCCTAAGCCAATTCTGCGAATCCAATGGTGATATCGTGGGAGGCGCATGAGGATTGGAATAACCTGTTATCCGACCTATGGCGGCAGCGGAGTTGTCGCCACGGAACTGGGGCTTGAGCTTGCGCGCCGGGGTCACGAGATCCATTTCATCTCCTATTCACAGCCGATTCGTCTGACCGGGCCGGAACCTAACATTCATTATCACGAGGTCGAGGTCACGCGTTATCCGCTGTTCGAATATCCTCCCTATGATCTGGCGCTGGCAACGCGCATGGCAGAGGTGTCTCAACTCTACGAACTTGACTTGCTCCATGTGCATTATGCGATCCCGCACTCGGTGAGCGCGATGCTGGCCAAGCAGATGTTGGCGGCAACTCCGCCGCGAAAGAATTTGCCATTTGTTACCACTCTGCACGGAACCGACATCACTCTTGTTGGGCTTGATCGCTCGTATCTTCCGATTACCCGTTTTTCCATCGAGCAGAGCGACGGGGTAACGGCGATATCTCATTATTTGCGCAGCCGCACTCTAAATCTTTTCGACATAAAGAACCATATCGAGGTCATCCCGAACTTTGTGAACTGCGACGAATATCTACGCAAGGCGGAGTGGCTGGATAAACGTAGCGAGTACGTTTCCAACGACGAGCGGCTGCTGGTGCATCTTTCCAACTTCCGGCCCGTCAAACGCGTTCTGGATGTGATTGAAATTTTTGATCGCGTGCGTAAGAAAATCCCTTCGAAACTATTACTCATCGGCGATGGACCCGACCGTTCGCAGGCGGAATGGCTAGCGGTGCAAAAAGGTATTCACGAGCACGTGCTATTTCTTGGGAAACAGGATCAGATCCGCGAAAAATTAGCCCTGTCGGATGTGATGTTGATGCCGAGCGAACTGGAATCATTTGGGCTCGCGGCACTCGAAGGAATGGCTTGTGAGGTGGTTCCGATTGCCACGCGTACTGGAGGAGTTCCGGAAGTGATCGAGCACGGGGTCACCGGATTCATGGCCGACGTTGGCGACGTGGACACCATGGCACGCTATGCCATCGATATTCTGGGTGATGAATCGGCTCTGCGGGCCATGGGTAAACGAGCGCGAGCCGGCGCTAAAGCGAAATATTGTTCCAGCAAGATTATTCCGCTTTACGAAGACTTTTACCGAAAGGTGCTGGAGCAATCGCCGAAGTCGTCATAAGTTCTTCCACGTGGTGCAGGATGGGCAGCCGCAACCGGATCACAGTTCCGCCGCCATCGCGGCCTTCGACAATCATCCTCGCGGCGTCGCCATAGAGTACCTTCAAACGCTCGGCCACGTTTGCCATGCCAATTCCCATACCTCCCAAAGTATCGGCGTGCTCGTTGTCTCGTGCGAATGTCTGGGTGGATCTCATGCCTACTCCGTCATCTTCTACCTCGACCACAAGGCGCGATTTGATCACGCGGCTGCGCAAAGTAATGCTGCCACCTTCAACCTTGGGAGCAAGTCCGTGCTTGATGCAGTTTTCGACCAGCGGCTGCAGCAACATGCTTGGAACCATGGCGTCAAGTGATGCCGGATCGAGATCCTTGACGACTTTGAGTTTGTCCCGTCCAAAGCGGACGACTTCAATATCCAGGTAATTGTCGATAAACTCGACTTCTTCGCGCAGCGCCACGAATGAATCGGTGCTGTGCAGTAGACGCCGAAGAATGGTGGCTAGTTTCAGGATCATCTCCCGTGCCGTGTCGGGATCGAAGCGCACCAGCGATGAAATCGAGTTCAGCGTATTGAACAGAAAGTGTGGATTGATCTGATTCTGCAGGGCCGCCATGCGCGCCTGGAGCAACAGTCGCGCCTGCTCTTCCAGCTTGATCTGGATTCGGACACTGTTGAAAATTTTTAGTTCGGTGCCCACCACCATGACCACGGCCAGATAGATCGCACTCTCTACCAAGTAGCCGTTGAGATTTCCGCCATCCCACAGGCCAGGACTCTCCATGCTGAAGATGGAGTTCGGCCAGAAATGCCAGATTTCCGTCTGCAGAAAACGCAATCCAACAATGGTCGCGAAAAAAATGATCTGCCAATCGAATACACGTGGACGCGGCAGATTGCGGCGGATTATGCGATAGACGGTGAGATCGATGAAGGGCGAGAACGACCAGATGTCGTCCTGCTCGGGCGCGAAAAGGCGCAACCAGCCCGCAATAATTCCGGCGAAAACATTCAATGGCATGGCGGCCCACTCGCCATGCAAGGTGGCGGGCAGCGCCATGAGCGCTCCGCCGACGCCTCCGGCTAAGCGCCCGCCGATCACCCCCAATAACAGCGCTGTTTCGAGCGACAAGTCGCCAGCGAGAAAGCTCTTGGCCGTAAATCTTATCCAGACACCGGCGGCGATGGGAACCGCCATCCACAACGCCAGATAAATCTTGTGCCGCGTGTCGCGCCGCTCGCGGAAAAGTAAATTCTTGAATTCCTTGGAGCGAACCAGCGCGCTCGACAAGGCCGCAGCCACGCCCAGCTTGATCAGGAGATTGACGAGTATTAGGGGCGGTTCCAGCATATTTGCGTGCGTGCTTTTGTGTGCGCCGCTCGGATCAGGCTCCGATTGTACTGGCCGCCTGCTGCAGGAGCTGCTCAACATTGACATTGCTGCTCGCCGGAATACCGCCCTGGGCAAAATCACGGCTGCCACCACCGCGTCCGCCGACGGATGAGAGCACCTGTTTCAGCAACGCGCCCATATCGGACGTCGAACCGGAGCCGCCGCTATTTGCCGGCGTCGGGGTCTGCCCGAATACCAATCCTGGCGAATCTAGCGTACTGGCCACCAGCGCGATCACCGGTTTCCCGACTCGAGTCACTTTCTGGACAAACAGCTTGGCGAAGGTGATGTCGCGATCTGAAAACGTCTTGACGATTATCTTGCGACCACTCGTCTCTACTTGGTCCCGTACAGCAGCCAAAGCCATAAGCTCGACAAGTTGATCGAGAGCGTCCTCTTTTTGCTTACGCAATAACCTGCTCTCTTCGGCACTCTTGCGGATCTGATCTGGAACATCCCAGAGCTTCGCAGAAAATAAAGCTGCGGCTTCACTAAGGGCGCCATAGTCACGCCGTGCGATACGAACCGCACGATCGCCGCAGACGAACTCCACTCGTATTCCCTGCCGCACCTTTTCGCTCTTGCGCAGCAGGATCGACCCAATCTGGCCGCTGGCGCTGACATGCGTTCCGCCACACGCCGAAAGATCAAAATCCTCGACGTCAATCAGGCGCAACTCGTCGCGCTCTGCAGGGGGCAGTTTACGTAGGCCGAGCTTTTCCGCGTCCGCGCGCGAAACGTAGCGAATGCGTACCGGACGATTCTCAAACACGATCTGATTTGCCCGCTTCTCTGCGCCAACAATTTGCTCCGAACTTAACGCCGGCGTAGCCAGATCGATCGAGCAATAGTCTTCGGCCATATGGAACGAAACTGTAGGAATCTGATAGAGCTCAATAAATGCCGCTGAAAGAACATGCTGGCCGGAATGCTGCTGCATATGATCGCGGCGGCGCTCGGGATCGATGCTGCCGCCCACGCGAATGCCAACCGCCGGCAACTTGGCTGGCGCCTGCAGGTAGTGCAAGACCCTGCCATCCTCTGCATCGGCGACTTCCGTAACTCGCAAACGCTCCGCCCCTTCGAGCGTGAGCCATCCGGTGTCATGCACCTGACCGCCGCTGGTGGGATAGAACGCCGTTTCGCGCAACACTACAGCTGGCCGCGGTTGCTCAGGCGAGCCAGGCATCACATCTTCCACCACCGAATCGAATTCGTGGATTTTCGAATTATCGTAGTAAAGGCGCTTGGTCATGACGAAAGCAAGCTGATGAAAATCAGGGTGACGGAGCAAGCAAAAGTCAGGCACCGGCGACCCACTGCACACGAAAGAGCCCGTTACCGTTGCTTCCTTCCGGACCTGGCGGGGTTGGCGGGAAAACGTCGCGCGGAACCGATGCCTGACTCTACATACTATCAAGAGATCGCTTAAAACAGGAACGAACGCTCGGGGTCTTCGGCTATTATCGAGTCAGGGGCTATCATCAAATTACGCTATGGCTGAGTCAGACTGCGGTGTCTACAAAAAACTAAAAGAGCGAGAGTCCGCTGCTCATGTGGCTTGGACTTCTTTCCTATACCGCAATGAAAATAAGCCGAAGCTCTCGGAGAAAGCAAAGCGGAAACATCAGAAAGAAGAGATGGAAGCGTACGAGCGAGCCCACAAAGCGCGGCTGGCTCACGTGAAGACGTGTCCAATCTGTATGAACGTTCCACAATCCAAGGTCGGTTAGCCAAGGTCGGTTAGCGGACTACGAGACTAGCGGACCACCAGCACTTCGCGAATGGCATCGCGCGCCAGAAAGAATTTGATCGAAGCGAAATCCCGGAAAAGATTTTCGATATGCCGATTATTGAAGACGCGTTGCAAGCGCGGTGATTGTTTTTCAGAAGCGGGACGGCCGGGCGGCGCGAACTTCACTTCCTGCATCTCCAGCATGTCGGTATTGGTTACATGATAGCGATAGCAGATCGAGTCCGGTCCCGCATCGCGCGTGTGAAAGAACGCCAGCAATAATCCACCCGGCTTCATCACCGACCACAAACGGTCGATGGTTGGCTTCACTAGATTCTCTTCCATGTAATCCGGCAGATTCCAGGCCAGCACTACGTCAAACTGAGCGTTTCCGTAGATCAGGTTCTCATCCAGAAATTTCTTGTCGTCCACAATGTTGTTTCCCGACGCGTCCTGAATGCGCAGCGCAGGGTCGAGTGACGATCGCAACAAGTCTTCGCTGTAATTCTTGTGTCCCGTGCCGGTGAAAAAACGGATATTGCTGGCGGAGGTCGAGCCTATGTCGAGCACGCACAGGCCTTCCTGCGAATTCAGCAGCCGTGAAATCTCGGCCATGCCGCTCGACCGGCGATTTAGTTTTTGCGGGATCGTTGGACCCGCAGTCTGGTTGGAAGAGCTCCGAAAGAATTTCATCAAGTTGTCAGAAACCGACGCCATTTCTCACGAAGACGCGGAGCCAGCTTTTCCGGCCTCTTTCTGAATATCAACCTTCCCTTGCAGGAACGCGCCTTCTTCAATGGCGATGCGCTGCGTGGTAACGTCACCAGTCATCACCGCCGACTTTCGCAACTCCACGCGATCGGAAGCGGTCACGCTTCCATTCAACTTTCCCTGGATCACGACGGACTTGGCGGTGACGTCCGCCTTGACGTTGCCGTTCGGTCCGACCGTCAGACTATGGTTGCGCAGCTCAATCTTTCCTTCGACGTTGCCATCCACATACAAGTCTTCGGAACCCGACAACTCTCCCTTGATTACGACCGACTTGCCGATGTGGGCGAACTCCCCGGTCTGCGGAGCATCCATGCACTGGCCTCCATCTCCTCGCGCTCTGTTCGCCGCGAATAAATCGATTGTAAATCATTGGCTCGCTTTGCGGTTCAAGCCAGTGGACGGAAATCATTCTCCATGAGGAACTTACAACGTGGCAAAGGACGACTTGCTGGCCTGTCCGGTCAGTTTGTTACCATCATCTGAGGGCATGAAACAAGGGAATGAGCGCCTTCAGTCCAATCATGGCGGTGATCGACTCAGCCTGGGGCAAAGTCATCAATCACGGCATCCCTCGCGTTTGTATCCAAGTCAGCGCCTACGTTCTGTTGCTCACCGCAACCCGCCTCACCGCCCAGCCGGCGACAGTTTCTTCATATCCGAACCCGGCGGAAATGGTCCGGAAAGCCGTGCAGAACGAAATTGCGGCTGCCGATAACGATTCTCAGCGATTCCTGTTCCGTGGCACCAAGACCACTCCGCAAGGATCGACGACCAGAATCTATGTTGAGACGAAAGATGCCACCGCCGGCTTGGTGATTGCTTACAACGACAAGCCTCTGGCCCCTGAACAACGCCGCGACGAAGAGGCGCGCGTCCAACGTTTCATCGACCATCCAGAAGAATTGCAGAAAAAGCGTGAACAGGAGCGTGCGAATGCCGAGCGAACTTTACGCATCACACGAGCGCTTCCCGACGCCTTTCTGTTTGAATATGCCGGAGAAGTACCGGGATCGGCCGGCATTGGCCGTCCCGGAGCACCTCTCGTCAAATTGAATTTCCGCCCAAATCCCCACTACGAACCGCCGACACGTGTGGAAGAGATTCTGACCGGTATGCAGGGCTATGTACTCGTGGACACCACCCGCTACCGTGTCGCCAGCATTGACGGCACGCTCTTCAAGGAGGTCGGCTTCGGCTGGGGAATTTTAGGGCACCTTGATCGAGGCGGACGCTTTGTAGTTCAGCAGCAGGAGGTTGGCGACAATAGCTGGGAATTTTCGAGCCTGACTTTAAACTTCACCGGAAAGATCATGCTCTTCAAGAATCTTTCCATCGTCTCCACAGAAGTCTTCAATGGCTTCAAGCAGGTTCCCTCGGACCTGACCTTCGCCCAAGCGTTGGAATTGCTGAAGAAGGAAGATGCCCTGGCGGCTGAAAATTCTGAATCGAGCAAAGTGGCTCACCCGTAACGAACGAGGCGTGTCAGGCCTTTCCTGCGCTAAATGTTTCCTCGCGCACCGTGAAGTTCCGCACCAGATCTTCGCGCACCTGATAGCCGGTTCCCACTGCGTCACTGATAGCGATCATGCCATCGTCACGGACTTCCACTTCGGGTTCGATGATGTCTTCTTTCCAGTAACGCTTCGAGGCCGAAACATCTCCGGGCAGGCGAAAATTTTCCAGCGTCGACAAAGCGATGTTGTGACCTCGGCCAACTCCGGATTCGAGCATCCCTCCACACCACACGGGAACATTGTGCCTCAAGGCGACGTCGTGAATCTTGATCGCTTCGCTGAAACCGCCCACGCGGCCGACCTTAATATTGAGGATCCGGCAGGCCCCGGTCTCCAAAGCAAAATCGGCGTCGCGCGCATTAAGAATCGATTCATCCAGGCAAATCGCCGTCCGAATTGCTTTCTGCAGCCGAGCATGAAGATAGATTTCGTCATTCCACAAGGGCTGCTCAATCATAAGCAGATTGAACGCGTCGAACTTGCGCAAGTGCTCGACTTGATCCAACGTGTAAGCTGAATTCGCATCGACACTCAGAACAATATCAGCCCAACGGGAGCGGATTTTCTCCAGCACATTCAGATCCCATCCCGGCTTCACCTTGATCTTGATGCGACGGTAGCCCGCGGCAAGTTCAGTTTCGATCTTCTGCAATAGCTGTTCGGGAGTATCTTGAATACCGATCGAAACGCCGCAGGCGATCTCGCGCCGTGCTCCTCCCAGCAATTTCCAGAGCGGCAATTGTTTCTGCTGCGCCTCGGCGTCCCACACGGCGTTTTCGAGTGCAGCTTTCGACATGCGATGGCCGCGCACACGGGCAAACCGCGCCGGACAATCCCGGCCAGAAGCCAACTCGTTCTGCAAAAGTAGTGGTGCCAGATAATGTTTGATCGTAGGCCAAGCGGTCTCAGTCCATTCCGGGCTGTAATACGGATCTTCGCCAGCAACGCACTCGCCCCAGCCGCGAACTCCATCGGCTTCGACGCTTAGCAGCAGGATGCGACGGTTATAAACGCGTCCAAAGCTCGTTTCAAAAAAATGGACGAGCGGAATGTGAAGTTCACGCAGAGTTATCGATTCGATTTTCATAGTTGAATTGTGTTTGTAGCTAATACTGCCAGTCTTCGTCCCATTGTCCCATGAGGAATCGCCCGTTCCCGAGTTCGTCGCGTTCGTAGCCAAGCGCGGTCTGTCCCTCGGCGAACAATCGCTCAAACTGCCGACGGTTTCGTTCCTGCACCGCCAGTGCCTGCTTCCGCGTATTTGCGTCAGCTTTCCAGTTGTAAATTTCTGCTGGTATATCGACGTGCGCACGGCATTCAAATCTCGCGCGCGGAGCATTGGCCAGCACCGCTTCCACTCGCTTTGATTTCAGCCACCACTCTGCCACCAGCCGGTCAGTGGGCAAGCCTCCCTGTAGCGGAGACGATGTAATCCCGTACTGATTCACGTTGTAACGCCGGGCGATCGCACCCAGCTTTTCGATATTCAAATACGCGTTCTTAATTTCTAACGGATCGAACGTCCACTCCATTAATTCGAAGCCGCGAGCCAGCGCATCTTCCCGCTGATAGAGCTTTATCCGCCGTCCCAGGCCACCGTTGCGATTCTGCTGACGAACAGCCAACATCTGCGAGTGCAGGTAGTGGTGACCGTTCCGGATCCCCGGGATTGCAAGCGCGAATCCGATCAGTTCATTTTCATCATTGTTCTTGTCATTCTTAGTAACGAAGGCCCCAATCACCTGGCCGCCAATCTTCTCTGCTACGACGAACATCCGCACCGGGATCAGATCCGCGTCGGCAAACTTCCACACTTCCTTCTGCAACGCGAAGCACGCCTGCATTTCGCTCAGCGTTTCGCACTTGCGGACGATCACTGCGTCAGCGGGTCTTTGTGGGACCGTGCGGTCAGCGGACTCTGTCGCGCTCAATTCGGTCACGCCGATCTTTCCTGGCGCTTTGCCTGTTGCCATAATGTTTCCAGCTCATCCATTGACGCCTGCTGCGGAGTTCGGCCGCTACCACGAAGTTGCTCTTCCATCCATTGAAACCGCCGTTTGAATTTCCGATTTGTCTTCCGCAACGCCGATTCCGGATCGAGTGACAGATAACGGGCAATATTCACCAGGACGAAGAAAAGATCTCCAACTTCGTCCTCCAACCGCTCGCTGAGTTCCGACGGGATCTGCGGCTTTCCCGACCCAGCAATTCCCCTTCCCTGCGATTGTCCCTCGAACGCATGCCCGGGCACAGCCTTCAACTCATCTCTTAGCTCCGCCGTCTCTTCGTCGAGCTTGGCAAAGAGCCCTTCGATCTCCGGCCAATCAAAGCCTACACGCGCAGCGCGGGAGCTGAGTTTATATGCCTCCATCAGAGCGGGCATCTTTGACGACACACCCGCCAGTACCGATTGGGAATTATCGGTTGGCAAGCTGTCGGCCTCATCCGCATTCTCGCCAGCGGCCGCCAGCCGCTTTTTTTTCTCTTTATCTTTCCCTCTCTCCAGCGCCTTCAGCGCCTCCCAGTTGCGCAGAACTTCGGCAGGAGTGTCGGCCTTCACATCACCAAACACATGCGGATGCCGGTCCACCAATTTGTTAGAAAGCCGATCCAGTACATCATCCACGGAAAAGTGGCCTTCCTCGCTCGCCATCTGTGAATAGAACAAAACCTGCAACAGCAGGTCGCCTAACTCGCCGGTAAGCTCCGGCCAGTCGCGGTTGTCGATCGCTTCCAGCACCTCGTAAGCCTCTTCCAACGTGTAGGGCTTGATAGTGTCGAAGGTCTGTTCGCGATCCCATGGGCATCCGCCCGGAGCCCGCAACCGCGCCATAATCTGAACCGCTCGCTCGAATCGTTCACCAGTAGTAGACATTCAATTCAATGTAAATGAGGTGAACTCATGGAGCAACGACGAGAAACCTATCGCAGCGAGCGATTCAGCAATTCCGTCTCGTCCGAAATCATCGCGTCCACACCCCACGCTGCAAACTCGCGCATGCGCTCGGCGCGATTCACGGTCCAGACCATGATTTTCTTTCCTGCCGCGTGAACCAGTTCGACCAATTTCTCATCAGTCAATTTGAACTGCGGAATCACCCACTCCGCGGGCGTTTGGCGCCAACCGCGAAGCTGAGGACAAGGCTCGCGCCAACGACGAATCTCAGCGTCGCGTCGTCGCCGAAAGCGAAACCTCTGATGCCGTTCGTCAGCGCAAGGAAGCCGACCGCAACAATCTCGCGGCCCAGGCTGCAGCACAACAAGCCGCCAATGCTCAGGTCAATGCGGAGCAATCTCGGGATACCGCCCAACAACAACAACAATTTGCGGAAGCGGAATCGGACCGCAATCGCGCCGCCGCCGCGTCCAACGCAGCGCTCGAGACATCGACCGGGACGTACAGGCCAGTGGCCTGGCGCCGGAGCAGGGCGGCGAGCAGCAGTTCTGTCTTGGACGCCGAGCCGGCGCCCAGCTCGACCACGGTGAGCGGGGCCCCTGCCTCACGGATGGCGAGATCCACGATTTCGTCCGCGCGAGCTGCGAGGATCGCGCGCTCGGCGCGCGCGAGGTAGTACTCGGGCAGTTCGGTGA
>Ga0209169_10000099_pt1 | contig 49625 bp, 48 predicted proteins | sample HubBroMetageWRM4_FD_188346 | JGI IMG/M metagenome (GOLD analysis project Ga0209169, IMG submission 188346) | Warmed soil microbial communities from the Hubbard Brook experimental Forest, New Hampshire - Hubbard Brook CCASE Soil Metagenome WRM 4... | ecosystem: Environmental > Terrestrial > Soil...
GATGCCCTGCTCTTTCTGGAATTCGTCGGCCAGATAATTGACCAGCCGCATGTCGAAATCTTCGCCGCCGAGGAAGGTGTCGCCGTTAGTCGACTTCACTTCAAACACGCCGTCGCCGATCTCGAGAATGGAAACGTCGAACGTGCCGCCGCCGAGGTCATAGACCGCGATGGTTCCGGTCTTGTTCTTGTCAAGTCCATACGCCAACGCCGCCGCGGTCGGCTCGTTGATGATGCGTAACACTTCAAGGCCGGCGATTTTGCCGGCATCCTTGGTGGCCTGACGCTGGGCGTCATTGAAGTAGGCCGGGACGGTGATGACCGCCTGTTCGACCTTGCTGCCGAGATAGGCTTCGGCAGTCTCTTTCATCTTCTGCAGGATGAAAGCGGAAATCTGTGAGGGCGAATAGGTCTTGCCCTCGATCTCGACCCAGGCGTCGCCATTCGAGGCGCGCACGATCTTGTAAGGAACGAGCTTCTTGTCCTTCTCCACCATCGGGTCGTCATAGCGACGGCCGATCAGGCGCTTCACCGCAAAAATTGTCCGCTCAGGATTGGTGACCGCCTGGCGCTTGGCCGGCTGGCCGACGAGCCGCTCGCCATCGTCCGTAAAAGCGACGATCGACGGGGTCGTGCGCATTCCCTCCGCGTTCTCGATGACCTTCGGCGTCTGCCCTTCCATGACGGCGACGCACGAATTGGTAGTCCCGAGATCAATACCGATGACCTTGGCCATGGTTGTTAATCCTCTCTTGCTCGGCAGGTCGGGCTGGCCCTAATGGCGCCCTTGTCCGACCCCCTTTGGTCTCATAATAGCCGGCGCTATTTGGCCGGCGATTTCCCTTGGCTCATATAGGAGAGCGCTACCGGGCCGCAAGGCAGGTGGCACCGTTGCGCGCTCCATAAACCGCTGCCGATGCTGACAAACCTTGAGCGAGCCGGTGCATGAACCCGAACCCAGACCCGAACCAAGACTTGGCCGGTCTTCGCATCTATCCCGGTTATTTCGATCGCGCCGCGCAGACCAAATTGCTGGACGCGATAGACCGCGTGTTGGCGGCGGCGCCGTTGTTCGCGCCACGCATGCCGAAATCGGGCCGGCCTTTCAGCGTCCGCATGTCGAATTGCGGATCGCTCGGCTGGACTTCGGACGAACGCGGCTACCGCTACCAGCCGACGCACCCCGTAACCGGGCTATCCTGGCCGCCGATGCCGGAGCCGCTCATTGCGCTTTGGCGTGAAGTTGCCCAATACGCCGATCTCCCCGAGGCTTGCCTCATCAATTTCTACGACCGGACCGCAAAAATGGGACTGCACCAAGATCGGGACGAGGCGGATTTCGACGCGCCGGTCGTCTCGATTTCGCTTGGCGACGATTGCCTGTTTCGTGTCGGCGGGCGACAACGCCGCAATCCTACCAAATCCGTTCGCTTAAGCTCGGGCGATGTGCTTGTGCTTGGCGGCGACGCGCGCCTTGCTTTCCACGGCGTCGATCGGATCTATCCCGGCACGTCGAGCTTGCTCGCCGATGGCGGACGGATCAATCTGACGCTGCGCCGGGTGACGCGAGAGTTCGCTAACTCAATGTCCGCGCAAGCGGAAGCAAAGGCTCGGCACCATGCCTGATAGCAAGTGCAAATCGGCCGCGTCCGTCATCGCGCTCGTCGCGGCCCTGGCGCTCTCTCTTATCGCCGCGCCGGCGCTGGCCACAGATACGGTTTATCCGGTTGGCTCGCGCGTCGGGCTTATTCCACCGGCTGGTATGGTGGCGAGCGACAAATTCGTCGGCTTCAACGATCCCAACGCAGAGGCCGCGATTCTCATTAACATCCTGCCGGCGGCGGCTTACGCGCAAATCGAGAAGACCGTGGATGGCGAAGCAGCGAAGCGACAGGGCGTCCACCTGGACAAACGCGAGCCCATCACTTTGAGCGCCGGCAAGGGCCTGCTGCTCAGCGGCTGGCAAGTGACCGAAGGGTCTCGTTTCCGAAAGTACCTTTTGCTTCTCGCGGCTGACGATCTCACGGTGCTGCTCACTATCCAGGTCCCCGATCAGGACACGCTGTATCCCGATAAGGCCGTGCGCGCGGCCCTGGCGACATTGACCGTGCGCGAGAAAGTCCCGGAGGCCGAGGAACTCACGCTGCTGCCTTTTGAGGTCGGCGATCTCGCCGGATTTCACATCGACGGCGTTTTACGCGGCCGCGCGGTCATGCTCAGCGACGCGCCGGCAGCCGGCGAAGTCCGAAAGGACGATTCGGACAATAACGCACGCCCGCATTTCCTCATCGCCGCCGTGCCCGGCGGGCCGAGCGATCCGGCCGACCGCGCCAATTTCGCGAAACTTTCCTTCGACGAGATCGGCGGGATCAAGAACGTCCACCTCACCATGTCCGAACCGCTGCGCGGCGGCGGCCAATCCGGCTATCAGACCATGGCGGACGCGCAAGACGCCCGCACCGGGGCGGACGTCAAGGTCGTGCAGTGGCTGCGGTTCGGTGGTGGCGGATTTCTACAGATGATCGGAATTGGGCCGGTCGATTCCTGGACCGCAGTTCTCGCCCGGCTGCGGACGGTGCGCGACAGCGTCGAGTTGAAATGACGAAGGGGCGCGCTGCTAAGAATTGCCGGTGGAGTTGTCGTTCGATGCCGCACCGGGCGCCTGCTTGGCGGCGCCTTTTGACACCCCGACCAAAGCCGGCCGCAATACGCGCTCGCCGATCTTGTAGCCCGGCTGCATAACCTCGACGACGCTGCCGGCCGGCACCGAGGCATTCGGCACTTCAAACATCGCCTGATGAAAGTTGGGGTCGAATTTCTCGCCGCGCGGATTGAATTGCTGCACGCCGTTCTTGTCCAGCGCCTTTTCCAGCTCGCGCTCGGTGAGCTCCACGCCTTCGATAAAGGCTTTGACGCCGGGTTCGGCGCTAGCGCGCAGGGCCGGCGTCAGAGCCTCCAATGCGCGGCGCATGTTATCGGCGACGCCGAGCAGATCCCGCGCAAGCGCCGTCACGCCATAGACGCGCGCATCCGTGACCTCGCGCGCCGTGCGTTTGCGCAGATTTTCCATCTCCGCCAGCGTCCGCAGCAGCCTGTCCTTAAGCTCAGCAAGCGCCGCCGAATCGCCTTCGGGTCGCGTGGCTTGCTCGGAACCCGACGGGGCGTCCTGTTGCGGAGCTGCCGCGTCCTCAGCACGCGCGGTTTGTTCCGTCATCTTAGTATCCATCCGTTGACTGTGCCGGATATCAGGGCTCGGTCGGTAAAAATCAAGCGCACGGGAGCGTCCCCCGCCCGGAAGCAACCTCCGTCCTTATCGTTGAAGAACCGCTAAAAACCGCCGCGGCCTCGGGCCCCGGCTGGCACACCGCACCAGCGTTATCGGGCCGAATCGGCGAGCCGTTGCAGCGCCGCGAAATGCGCCTGGCGGATTTGCGGATTGAATAACGACCAGGCCTCGGCGAGCTTCAGCGCCGACGCCGCGGCGAGGCCCTGCGCTTTATAATCGGCATAGGCTCGTGCGGCGGTATCGTAATCGTCGCTCGCCGCTGCCATCGCGATCTCCCGCAGGCTCAAAGCCATGCCCCGCGCCGCAGCGCGAGCCGCCAGGCGCTCGCTTTGGCCGCCGCCTACACTGGTATCGTTGCGGCCCGGGAAATACTCACCGAGCTCGCGCCATTCATTGCCGACGACGTCGACGGTGAGCGCAATCACCGCCTTGTTGTGCGCTGGGATCGCAGTGTCGAGCACCGCGCCCAAGTGTCCGATCTCATCAAGCTCGGCTTGAACGCTATTGCGGCTTGTCGGTTCGGACGCGTCGCCAACCGCGTCGAGATAGGCGACGAGATCGCTTTTTTCGTCGGCGGCAAGACCGAGATCGAATAGGTGGTCGAAATGCCCGATCACTTGCGCGTAGCTGTCGTAACGGCCGTCATGGAAATACGGTGCGTTGAAGTCGGCATTGATCAAACTCGGCGTCTTGAAGCGGCCGCCGGTCCCGACGTCGTGCACCTGATGGTCGACGAAGGCGTTCCCCGGCTGGTGACAAGATGCACAGGTCATCGCCGCGTCGTGCCGGAACGGCTTATTGAAGAGCGCTTCGCCGCGCTTGGCGGCAGCGGACGCCGCGCTGGTCAGGATACCGTCGGGCCCAAGCTTCGCATTGGGCAGAAACGAAATATCTTCGACGTAGGCGACGAGCGCATCCAGAATCTCGGCCGACGGCTCACGGCCGGCAAATTCGTTGACAATCACGTTGCGCACAAAATCGCGCAGCGACGCAAAGCGCCCGTCGTGGCCATAGGGCGCGAGGTGTTTCGCGCCGCGCAAGCTTGGTGGCGTTACCGGATCAAAAACGCCGTTATCCGACTTGGGCTCGAACACCGCGTTGGTTGTATCGATGGTGCCGGGCCGGCTGGACAGGCCGGGGATGAATAATTTCGGATTATTGTGGCCCTGCTGATGACACGTGCCGCAGCTCATCCCGGCCTGCCGGGCAACGCCGCCGAGAATGTCCGGCGATGAGAACAAGAGATCGCCGAAATTGACCAGATAGGAGCGCTTGCCCCCGGCAAGCTCGGACGCAAATCGCTCGGTCGGTTGGTCGAGCTGTTCCGTGTTGAGTTCGGTCCCCGGCGGCAAAACGCTTTCGCGGCTGGTGATGGGCGCTGATTTCGCACCGGCCATCGCCAGCGCCAGCGTTGCGGCCGCGCAGCAAGCGATGGCGTATGGAACGGCGCGCGTCACTCGCCAAGCGCCGGCTTTTTGAGCTTTAGCTTGCCGGCCGCGCTCTGCAGCAGCACGGCCAATTCCTCCCCGGCCTTTTTAAGCGCGGGCTGATCGACGTTCTTCATCTCCGGCACGCTCACGAGCTTTTCGACGTCTTCGATTTTGTCGGTGATACGCCCGGCAAGTTTTGGATCCCTCGCTTGCAGGGTCGACGCAAAGGCCAGCTTGTAAACGGCTTCGATGCCCGCGACGTTTTGCTGGATGTCGTTGAGCGACGTGCCGGAATACGGCGATTCTCCGCCCTTTGATTTGTTCTCGCCGACCTCGTAGGCGAGCTTGGTCGCGCCGTTGAGCAGACCTTGCGGCTCGAACTGATATTTCGGCGCCGCGAGCCGGGCGTTGAATGCCGCCAAATCGGCGACGAGCTTGTCGGCCGGCGCTTTGACTTCTTCGAGCTTGCCCGAGAACAGTGCGGCCTCGATGGCGTGATACCCTTGTTTGGCATCGGGCCAAGCGTCGATCGCTTCGTCGAGTTTGGGGAAGAATTCGCCGGTTATCGGCTCGGCGGCTTCCCAACCCTGGCGCGACGCAATCCATGCCGCCTGGGCAGCCTTGGCGTCGCCCGCTTTGATCGCCGCTTGCAGGCTTTTGCCGCCCGCCAGCGCGCCGCCGATCTTTTCCGCCGCAAAAGCTTTGTAGTCCTTGGCGCCGGCCGCGAGCGTATCGGCGGCGGCGATAGCACCGGCGACCGCGAACGCGACACAGCAAGAGGCGACCACCGCAACGCCCGTACGTGCGACGCGCGCCTCGGTGAGCAACGTGAGCGGTGAAGGCATGGATCGTCCCGCGGCAAATGATTGCCGCAGACTTGATCGCAAACGCGACCGGCGTCAACGAAAAGCGTGTGTCAGATCAATAGGTTAGAATTATTCAAATTCCAGTCTACGGGCTACGCGTCACCCCGCGAGCAGCTTGCTCACCATCTTGGCGGTGTAGTCCACCATCGGAACGATGCGCGCGTAATTGAGCCGGGTCGGCCCAATCACACCGAGCACGCCGACAATTTGACCCGACGCGTCGTGGTAAGGCGCGACAATGGTCGAAGAGCCCGACAGCGAGAACAAATTATTTTCCGAGCCGATGAAGATGCGCACGCCTTCGGCTTGTTCGGCGCGGCCGAGAAGGTCGATGACCTCACGGCGCGTTTCCAGGTCGTCAAATAACAGACGCACGCGTTCCAGGTCGGCGAGCGCCTTTAAGTCTTCGAGCAAATGCGCCTGACCGCGGACGATGAGTTTGCGCTCGTCGCGCTCACCACCTGACCAGCTGGCAAGCCCGGCAGCGACGATCTTTTGCGTCAGCTCATCGAGTTCGGCCTGGCCTTCTTTGAGCCATCGCTCGATCTCCGATTTGACCTCGGCTAGCGTGCGACCGCGGACCCGCGCGTTGAGATAGTTGGCCGCCTCGATCAGCGCCGACGTCGGCAAGCCGGCCGGAATGTTGAGCACGCGGTTCTCGACTTGGCCGTCTTCGGCAACGAGCACCACCAGCGCCCGCTCCGGTTCGAGCCGCACGAATTCGATGTGCTTGAGGCGCTGGTTCGATTTCGCCGTCAGCACCACGCCGGCGGCGCGGCTCAGCCCGGACAGAAGGCCCGAAGCTTCGGTCAGTACCTCCTCGAACGACTTCGATTGTCCAGCGACCTGGGCCTCGATGGTCTTGCGGTCGGTCTCGGACAAATCTCCGATCTGCATCAGTGCGTCGACGAAGAAGCGCAGCCCGAGTTCGGTCGGCAACCGCCCGGCCGAGATGTGCGGCGCATAGACCAGACCGAGTTGTTCGAGATCCGACATGACGTTGCGCACCGAGGCCGGTGACAACGCCATGGGCAGAATGCGCGCCAGGTTGCGCGAGCCGACCGGCTCGCCGGTCGCCAAATAACTCTCGACGATTTGGCGGAAGATTTCGCGCGAGCGTTCGTTCAGCTGCGCGACGCTGAGCTGACTCGATGCTAGCGGGTGATCATGGGCGGCCAAGACGACCTCTTCACGCGGGCAATAACTCTGGTGCAGGCGCTGGTTCGGCCTCGTCGAGCCGATCGGCGGATTTCAACAACCACAGTGTTGCAAGCATGGGAAGGGCATATTTGTCCCAGGCCACATGGGCGCAAGCCAGTAACACCGCGTTGGCATAAAGCATCAGGCCGCCGATGGAGAGCGGCCGCAACCTCAAGACAGCAACAACCGCCAACGCCCAAAACAAGACGACCCGCGCCGGCGCCGGCAACACGGATCGCACGGCAATATCCAAATAGCCCATGGTCGGCACCGGCGGGTTGATGTTTTCGATAGGCGGAAAAAACAAAAACAGCAGCGTGACCGCGGCCGCGATCGCGATGGCTCCGCGTCCCGGCGCCAGCAAAGGAGTAATGGACCGAAACAGGATGCATTCCACCACGACGAAATATAATCCGATGCAGGTTAGGAAATAGAGGCCGTGTTCCGGATAGAGGTGACCCGCGGCAATGTTCTGCGCATGCAAGGCGGTCTGCGGCGCAAAACCACCAAAGAAAACATACCAGCCGGCCAGTGAGAGAATAGCAATCGCCGGAGCGATCGCCTCGCTGCGCAATCCGATTTGCTTAAGCCGAGCCTGCAGCAAAACTCCGCGCGCCAACAGAGCGAGCGGAAAGGCGACGACATATTGCCGGCAGGCGATACCGATGATGAAGCAAACGGCGGAGGTCCATAACCGTCCGCGCAGATAAAGCGCAACGCCGCCGACGACGCATAACACCGCAATCGGATCGGTGTAGAGATGCGTCCCGACCAGCACGAAGTAAGGAAACAGAATGAGTCCCGCGGCGCAAAGCAGCGCCCGCAATGAAAAATTGCCAAGCGCACCGATGATGACAAGGATCGCGAATGAGCTTGCGGCGTTGATAGCGCGGCCAACAACAATGCCGCCATGAAAGGCGTATTCAAGACCGCCGAAAATCAGAAAAGGCAGCGGCGTGCTCAACTCATTGTAGGTTTGCAACTGACCAAGCGTCGGCGGCCCGTTTTGAAAAAGCGCAACCGACGCCGGCCAGAAATGCAGTTCGTCGGCGCGAATAGGAAACCGCAGGAAATCGAAGCCGGCGAGCAGCGCGAGGAAAACGACGGCGACGGCGGCGAAAAACCAGATCCGCTGCGTCCGTGACGGCGGCATGACGGCTCGTTCCGTTAAGGTTTTCGCCGCAACCCCTTGCATACCCGACCGTAGCGGCATGGCGCGCCACGTGGCAATCACGCGACCGGGCGCGTCATTGCCCTTGTGAGGCGTAAGGCTTCCCTACTACAAGCCTTCCCTACTAAAAGACTGCCGTCACGCTTTACGGCGCACGGACAAGGAGCGTTGAAGATGCGGCCGAGCCGCCGACAGCCCGACGAATTGCGGCCGGTTTCGCTGGAACGCGGCGTGGTCAAATTCGCCGAAGGCTCCTGTTTCGTCCGCTTCGGCGACACCCACGTATTGGTCACCGCGACGCTCGAGGATCGCCTGCCGCCCTGGCTCAAGGGCCAAGGGCGCGGCTGGATCACCGCCGAGTATGGCATGCTGCCGCGGGCCACGTTGGAACGGACGCGGCGCGAAGCCTCGGCTGGAAAGCAGAACGGCCGCACCGTCGAAATTCAGCGCCTGATCGGGCGCAGCCTGCGCACCGTCGTCGACCTCAAGGCGCTTGGCGAGCGGCAGATCACCATCGACTGCGATGTCATCCAGGCCGACGGTGGGACGCGCACCGCTTCCATCACCGGAGCCTGGATCGCACTCTACGACTGCATCGCCTGGATGAAGACAAGGCAGATGATCGAGCAAGACGTGCTGCGCGACCATATAGCGGCCATCTCCTGCGGTGTTTGCTCGGGCGTTGCGGTGCTCGATCTCGATTACGCCGAAGATTCGCAAGCCGAAACCGACGCCAACTTCGTGCTCACGGGGACGGGCAATATCGTCGAGGTGCAAGCCACCGCCGAAAAAGTTCCGTTTTCCGAAGAGCAACTCACCGCGCTGCTCGCGCTGGCGCGCAAGGGCGTAGCCAAGCTCATCGATTTGCAGAAAATGGCGGTGATGTGATTCGGACGCCGGACGACAGATGAGGGACGAACAAGAAACACCTTCCGTCCTCTGTCGCCCGCTCACCGGCCGTGTGGTGATCGCCACGCATAATTCCGGTAAACTCGCCGAAATGCGCGAATTGTTGGCGCCGTTCCAGATCGAGGCCATATCAGCACGTGAAATGGGCCTGGACGAACCGGAAGAAACCGGCACAAGTTTTAGCGAAAACGCCCGCATCAAGGCGTGTGCGGCAGCGCTTGCGTCGGGACTGCCGGCTTTCGCCGACGATTCCGGACTTGTTGTCGAAGCGCTCGACGGTGCGCCGGGAATTCATTCGGCGCGCTGGGCCGGCCCCGACCGCAATTTCAGCCGGGCAATGGGCGAGATTGAAAACAAGCTGCGGGCGCAAGGCGCGACCACACCGGAAAGCCGCAAGGCGCATTTCGTCTCGACGCTGTGTCTCGCCTGGCCGGATGGCCACGTCGAAGAATTCGAAGGCCGCGTCGACGGCACACTGGTTTGGCCGCCGCGCGGCGACAAGGGATTCGGCTACGATCCGATTTTTCTTCCTGGCGGCTACGAGCGCACCTTCGGCGAGATGACGAGCGAGGAGAAACACGGGTTGCCGCCGAGGGGATTAGGTCTCTCGCATCGTGCCCGCGCCTTTCGCAAGCTCGCGGAGGCCTGTCTTGAGCGATGAACCGGCGGCCTTTGGCGTTTACGTGCATTGGCCGTTCTGCCTGTCGAAATGCCCGTATTGCGACTTCAACAGTCATGTGCGCCGGACGCCTATCGATGAACCGCGCTTCGTGCGCGCCTTCGCCGCGGAAATCGCAGCCACCGCGGAACGCGCCCCCGGCCGCACCGTTTCCACGATCTTCTTCGGCGGCGGCACGCCGTCGCTGATGCAGCCAAAAACCGTCGCGGCTTTGCTCGAAGCGATCGGGCGGCATTGGCGTATCGCCGCCGATGCCGAGATCACCCTCGAAGCGAACCCGACCAGCGTCGAGGCCGAACGCTTCCGCGGCTACCGCAGCGCCGGCGTCAACCGCGTCTCACTCGGCGTGCAGGCGCTCGACGATCGCGTGCTAGCCGAACTCGGACGGCTGCACACCGCCAAAGAAGCTCTCGCGGCCGTTGCCGTCGCGCGTCAATCGTTCGAGCGTTACTCGTTCGATCTGATCTATGCCCGACCGCAACAGACGCCCCAGGATTGGGCGAAAGAACTTAAGCTGGCATTCGCCGAGGCCGGCGATCATCTCTCGCTGTATCAGCTCACCGTCGAACCGGACACGCCGTTCGCCGCCTTGCATGCCGCGGGCAAGCTAAAAACTCCCGACGATGATTTGGCGCGTGCGCTCTATGACACCACGCAGGAAGTTTGTGCCACACACGGCATGCCGGCTTACGAAATTTCCAACCACGCGCGGGCCGGCGGTGAATGCCGGCACAATCTCGTTTATTGGCGCGCGCATGAATATGCCGGCGTCGGGCCGGGCGCGCACGGCCGGCTCGATATCGACGGCGATCGGCGCGCGACCGCGACGGAAAAGCGTCCCGAAGCGTGGCTCGAGCAAGTCGAGCGTCGCGGCGACGGCCTCGTCACCGACGAGGTGCTGACGCGCGAAGAAGCCTCCGACGAGTTTTTGTTGATGGGCTTGCGGCTGACCGAGGGCATTGATGTCGGGCGTTACGAGGCGTTTTCCGGCCGCCCGCTCGACCCGGAACGCGTCGCGGCGCTGCGTGAGGCCGGTCTCGTCGAGACCGTGCCGCCCGACCGCCTGCGCGTCACCCTTCCCGGTTTTCCGATACTCGACGCGGTTGTCGCGGATCTGGCCGCCTAAGCAGCTAAATTCCGGAAGCGCCGAAACTGCGCGGCGCGGCCGCGACGATTTGCGGGCCCGACGGCGTCACCTTCAGCACCGCCAGTCCGCGCTCGTTTGTTCCATCGGCGCGGAAGCGGAACAGGCCGTCGATTCCGGAAAAGCCCGAGGGGTTGGTGAGGATTTCTGGCGAGAAGCGCTGCGGTCCTTGCGTCTTGACCAGAGCCGCAATGAGCGCCACGGCATCGTAAGCCAGCGTTGCCGTGCGAACCGGCTGTTGCTTGTAGCGTGCGGCGTAGCGGTTGGCGAAATTGCGATAGCCCGCCGCGTCGGGCGCCGCATACCAGCCGCCATCGAGCGCGGCTGTGGCGTTGATCCGCGGGTCATCGCCCCAAAGCCCAGTGCCGAGAAGCTGCAGGCGTTTGACGTTAACGCCGTCGGCGACCAATTGCTGCGCGACATCGGGCACCGCGTCGCTGCCGTCAGGAAGGAACAGGGCGTCGGCGTGGGCCGCCGCGTCGGCGACGCTCTTGATCGGTCCCGCCATGGCGGCCTTGTCGTGCGGATACCGTGAGATCGCTACGATTCGAGCGCCGCGGCGCCCGACTTCTTGGCGAAACGCCGCCTCCACCACGGAGCCATAAGGATTATCGGGGATCAGCGCCGCGTAAGAACGTTTTCCGACCGAGTATGAATATTGCACGATGCGCGCGACGTCGGTTTCCGGAAGGAAGCTGAGCAAATAAACGCCCGGAGAGGCGACGTTGGCGTCGGTCGAAAAGGCGATGACCGGAACGTTGCGGGCCCGCGCAACCTGCCCGACCAGGGTCACCGATTGGGCAAACAGCGGCCCGATGATGATCTCGGCACCTTCGGCGAGTGCCTGTTGCGCGGCTTGCCGCGCGCCGTCAGGGCTGCCGGCGTCGTCCTTCACCAGAAGCTGGACATTCGGGGCGTTGAATTCCGCCAGCGCCATATCGGCGGCGTTGCGCATAGCCTGGCCGGCGATTCCGGCATTGCCCGCCGCCGACAAGGGAAGGATCAGCGCTGCCTTGACCTGGCCGGTACCGAGCGTGGCGGCAGGCTGCGCATTTGGCGCCGGCGTCGTGGAGAATGAGGAGAAGTAGCTGGAATTCGAGGAGCATGCCGCCAGCAGGCCGGCACCGCCAGCCACCAGCGCCGCGACCCATGCGCGGCGCGTCGCGACCAGCCCCCGATCCCGAAATTCCCCGGACACAGCGATTCTCCCGATGGCCGGCAAGGATGCCTGGATATTAGGGCAGCGCCAATCTGTCATTCTGGCGACGAATGGTTAACCAAGCCGAAAAGGGCGGAACGCGTAGCTAACATGACGGCCGAACGGCAGCCCGCTAGGGTATCGGAATGGACGATGCGCTTGCCAAGCGGTCCGGCCGCGCCTTGCGACCCCCCGGGCGGTACGTGGTGCACGGGCATAGTTTTGACGCCGACAGCATCGCTCCCGGCCTTCATATCGTATCGACTCCCATCGGCAATCTCGGCGACATCACGCTCCGCGGACTGGCGACGCTGGCGGCCGCCGACCTGATCGCCTGCGAAGATACCCGCGTCACCCGCAAACTCACCGATCGCTACGTTATCGCCACCCCGCTCACACCTTATCACGACCATAATGCGGCGGCGGCGCGGCCGAAACTGCTGCAGCGGCTGGCCGATGGCGCGGCGATCGCGCTGGTCTCCGATGCGGGCACGCCGCTGCTGTCCGACCCGGGCTTCAAGCTGGTGCGCGCCGCTCAAGAAGCCGGCCATAGCGTGACTGCGCTGCCCGGCGCCTCGGCGCCGCTTGCCGCCCTCGTCGTGGCTGGCTTACCGACCGACGCTTTTTTCTTCGCCGGCTTCTTGCCGCCGAAACAAGCCGCGCGGCGCGCCCGGATAGACGAGCTCGCGACTATTCCGGCGACGCTGGTGTTGTTCGAGACGGCGCCGCGGATTGCGGCGGCGCTCAGCGATCTTGCCGCCGGGCTGGGCCAGCGCGAAGCCGCGGTCTGCCGTGAACTCACCAAGCTTCACGAAGAAGTCCGCCGCGGCGATTTGGCCACGTTGGCGCAGAGCTTCGGAGAAGCCGACACCCGTGGCGAAATCGTACTCGTGATCGCACCGCCGGCCGACGCACCGCCCGCCGAAATTGGCGATGCCGACCCACTGTTGCGCGCGGCGCTAACGCGGGCTTCGCTCAAGGACGCCGTCAGCGAAGTCGCGCAGGCGACCGGGCTGCCGCGCCGCGAAGTCTATCGGCGCGCGCTTGCGCTCGTGAAGGAAGAACCGGAGCCATGATGCGGCCGGCAAAGCCGCGGGCCCGGCCAGAACCGCAGCAGCGGCGCGTCGCCGCATTCCGGCTTGGCCTTTCCGCGGAGAGCCGCGCCGCCATGCTGCTCATGGCCAAAGGCTATCGGATCGCCGCGCGGCGTTTCAAAACGCCGATTGGCGAAATCGATATCGTGGCCCGGCGAAGGAACGCGCTCGTCTTCGTCGAAGTCAAAGCGCGCGATCATGCCGACGATGCCGCCATGGCGGTAACCGAACGGGGCAGGCAGCGCATTCTTGGCGCCGCCGAGCTCTGGCTGGCGCGGCATCCCGGCGACGCGCAACGCCTCATCCGCTTTGACGTCATTCTCATCACGCCGGGGAAAATGCCCCGGCATTTGGCCAACGCGTTCGATGCGAGTCGTTAAGCGCGCTTTGCGGTGGCCATAGCCGACGAAGCCAAAATTGCGTAAGAGCGTGAAATTGTCGGCGGCGGCGAAAACCCCATGCCCTTAAACGTGGCAGTACAGATGGACCCGATCGAGCGGATCAATATCCGCGGGGATTCCACATTCGCGCTGCTTCTGGAGGGCCAACGCCGCAAGCATAGGCTGTCCTATTACACGCCGGATCGGCTGTCGCTGCGCGGCGGAAAAGTCACGGCTTCCATCAGGCCTCTGACGGTGCGCGATACCGCCAACGATCATTTCACGCTCGGCGAGCCGCAGCTGACGGATCTTTCGACCTTGGATGTGATTTTGCTGCGCCAAGACCCGCCGTTCGACCTCGCCTACATTTCCACCACCCACATGCTTGAACGCGTCCATCCGCGTACGCTTGTGGTCAACGATCCCGCGCAGGTGCGCAACGCGCCGGAAAAAATCTTTGTCACCGAGTTTCCGGACTTGATGCCACCGACCCTGATCACCCGCGATCTGGAAGCGATCAAAGCGTTTCGCGCCGAGCAAGGCGACATTGTGATGAAGCCGCTCTACGGCAAAGGCGGCGAAGCGGTTTTCCGTGTCGCGCGCGAAGACATGAATTTCGGCTCTTTGTACGATCTCTTTGTCACCATGTTCCGCGAGCCGTGGGTGGTGCAGAAATTCCTGCCGGCGGTGAAAGACGGCGACAAGCGCATCATTCTCGTCGACGGTGAATTCGCCGGCGCGGTCAATCGCGTGCCGGCGCCCGATGATTTGCGTTCCAACATGGTGCGCGGCGGCGTTCCTAAAGCCACCGAGTTAAGCGAACGCGAGCGCGAAATTTGCGCGCGGCTCGGACCTTCGCTGCGCGAGCGCGGGCTCCTCTTCGTCGGCATCGACGTGATCGACGGTTTTCTTACCGAGATCAACGTCACTTCGCCGACCGGCATCCGCGCGGTGAAAAACCTCGGCGGACCCGACATCGCCGCGCTGATCTGGGACAAGATCGAGGAAAAGCGGAAGTAGCTTTAGAACATGATCCCGACAAGTGAATGCCGGTTTCGGATAAGACCGTGCTCCACGAAAAGCCAGGGTGAGACGACACCTAAAGAAAGAGCGTAGCGCCCTAGCCCGCCGCCACCACCGGCTTGGCGGCACCAAATCCCGTCACCGACGCCTTCCCGATGGTCAGCACCAAACCCGCAGCGATCAGGCACATCGCACCGGCGACAAAGAAGGCCGGCAAATAGCTCGCGTATTCGGTGCGGGCAAAACCGGCGCCGAACGCGGCGCAGGCCGCCCCGATCATGTGGCCGGCGAAAATCCAGCCGAACACAATACCGGCGCGCTCACGGCCGAAGCGATCCGCGGTCAACTTCACCGTCGGTGGAATGGTCGCGATCCAGTCGAGGCCATAGAACACGGCGAACAGCGACAGGCCGTAGAAACTGAAACCGGTGAACGGCAGATAGAGCAGCGACAGCCCGCGCAGGCCGTAATACCAGAACAACAGCCAGCGATTGTCGAAGCGGTCGGATAGCCAGCCGGAGCCGATGGTGCCGATGAAATCGAATACACCCATCATCGCCAGCACGCTTGCCGCGGTCACGGCCGTCAGGCCGTAGTCAGCGCACAGCGTGATGAAGTGAGTCTGGATCAGCCCGTTGGTGCTCAGGCCGCAAATGAAGAAGGTCGCGAACAGCACCCAGAATTGCGGGACGCGGGACGCCTGGCCGAATACGACCAACGGCGACCCGAGCAGCGCCAAAAGCCCCCCAGCGGCTGGTGCGGGCGGGGTCACGACAGTTTCGCCGTAGGCCGGCAGATTGAGATCGCTCGGCCGATCGCGCATCAGGACGAGAACAACGATCGCCGCAAAGGCGAGGAATCCGCAAACGACAATCAGCGCGGCACGCCAGCCGAGATGTTCGGTCAAGCTGGCGATCAACGGCAGGAACAGCAATTGCCCGGTCGCCGAACTAGCCGACAGCATGCCGACCACAAGTCCGCGCCGCTCGGTGAACCAGCGAGCCGCGACCGTTGCGGCAAGAACGATGGCGGTCAGCCCGGTGCCGACGCCGAGCACCACGCCCCACAGCATGATGAGCTGCCACAACTGCGTCATGGCGAGAGAAACGATGAGGCCTGCGGCGATTAGCGCCAGCGCGGCGATCATGACCCGGCGCAGTCCAAAGCGGTTCATGAACGCGGCCGCGAACGGCCCGAACAACCCGAACAGCAGAATGCGCAACGCCAGCGCCGTGGAAATGGCCTCGTTGCTCCAGCCGAATTCGTGCTGCAGCGGGACGATCATCACCCCCGGCGCGCCCATGGCCGCAGCGGTGACCAGCATGGTCAGGAACGTCACCGCGACGACCACCCAACCGTAGTAGATTTGGCGGCTTTTCAGGGCGGCAGCGAAGGCGTTTGAGATCATGAATGTCTCGGAGATTACTGGCCGATCCAACTTAGATGATGACTGTCATCATTCGCTTGCTTATTCATGACGGCCGTCATATAACTTGTCAATGGTTGTTTTCCAACACGCATAGCGCAGGTGCATTATGAGGGTCAGCCGCGAACAAGCCGCCCAAACGCGCGACCGCATTGTTGAGGTAGCGAGCGCGCTGTTTCGCGCCAAGGGCTTTGGCGGGGTCGGCGTCGCCGATATTATGAAGGGCGCCGACCTCACGCATGGCGGCTTCTACGGACATTTCGGCTCCAAGGACGATCTCGCAGTGGAAGCGAGCCGCCGGGCGCTCGCCGCCTCGGCCGCACGCTGGCAGCGCATTGTCACGGAAACCCGCGACAAGCCCTACCCGGCGCTGATCGACCATTACCTGTCGGTGCGGCATTGCGGCGACGCGGCGTCCGGCTGCGCCCTGTCGGCGCTCGGCACCGACGCCGCGCGCGGCAGCGCCGGCCTGCGCGGGGCGTTCGCCGAAGGCTTGCAGCGCTTCGTCGAAATTCTCACCGACGCACTTCCCGGATTTTCCAAGCCGGCGCGGCGGCGCAAGGCGATGGCCGCCATGGCGACCATGGTCGGCGCAGTGACCTTGGCGCGGGCGGTCGACGATCCCGCTCTGTCCGAAGAGATCCTCGACGCCGCCCGGCAGGAATTACGGACGGCCGCCTACCGGTGAGTGGCCCCACATCGCTGTTCACTAAATGTTCTTGACGCGGCCCGAGGTTGCGCTACTCTAGGCGCGCTAGGGGCGGGACATGGTCCAGCGCGTTTCCACCGTGGCTTTCGAGGGCATCGAGGTTCAGCCTGTCGATGTCCAAGTCCAAGTCGCGCCCGGCATGCCGGCCTTCACCATTGTCGGTCTTCCGGACAAGGCAGTTTCCGAAGCACGCGAGCGCGTCCGCTCCGCTTTGATCGCGTCGGGGCTCGCGCTGCCTGCGCGGCGCATCACCATCAACCTCGCGCCGGCCGATCTGCCGAAGGAAGGTAGCCACTACGACTTGCCGATTGCGCTCGGCCTTATGGCGGCGATCGGCGCCATTCCACACGACGCGCTCTCGGGCTTTGCCGTTCTCGGCGAACTCGGCCTTGACGGGTCGATCGCGCCAGTCGCCGGCGTCCTGCCCGCGGCCATCGGCGCCAACGCGCGCGGCGAAGGCTTGATCTGTCCGGCGCGTTGCGGGCCGGAAGCCGCTTGGGCTAGTCCGGAAATTGAGATCATCGCCGCGTCGTCGTTGATCCAGCTCGCCAATCATTTCAAAGGTACGCAAGTACTGTCGCGGCCACAGCCCAAAATCCTCGAAGCCGAAGGCGACGCGCTCGACCTCGCCGACATCAAGGGTCAGGAAAGCGCCAAGCGCGCGCTCGAAGTCGCCGCCGCGGGCGGCCACAACCTGCTCATGGTCGGGCCGCCCGGCGCTGGCAAATCGATGCTGGCGGCGCGGCTTCCGTCCATCCTGCCTCCGCTCGCGCCAGCCGAGCTTTTGGAAGTCTCGATGGTCGCTTCGGTCGCCGGCGAAATCGAAGGCGGCGCGCTGACCAATCGCCGGCCGTTCCGGGCGCCGCATCATTCCGCCAGCATGCCGGCTTTGGTCGGCGGCGGCCTGCATGCGCGGCCCGGTGAAATCTCGCTCGCCCATCACGGCGTGTTGTTCCTCGACGAGCTGCCGGAGTTTTCCGCGCAGGCGCTCGACTCGCTGCGCCAGCCGCTCGAAACCGGCGAAGTCTCGATCGTGCGCGCCAATCATCGCGCGACCTACCCGGCGCGCTTCATGCTGGTTGCCGCCATGAATCCCTGCCGCTGCGGCCGGGCCGATGAACCGGGCTTCGCCTGCCGGCGCGGCAGCAATGCGCGCTGCTCGGCCGATTATCAGGCGCGCATTTCCGGACCGCTGCTCGATCGCATCGACCTGCATATCGAAGTGCCGGCGGTCACCGCGGCCGATCTCATCCTGCCGCCGCCGACCGAAGGAAGCCGCGATGTTGGCGAACGGGTCGCGCGGGCGCGCGAACGGCAAGCGGCGCGCTACGCTGCAATCGGATTACCGCATGTGCGCAGCAACGCCGCGGTGTCGGGCGCCATTCTCGAAGACGTCGCCCGGCCGGAAGCAAGTGGACTTGCATTGTTGCGCGAAGCCGCCGACGCCATGCGGCTCTCGGCGCGCGGCTATCACCGCGTGCTGCGCGTCGCACGCACACTTGCGGACCTCGATGGCGCCGACAAGGTCGGCCGCGTGCACATCGCCGAAGCGCTGTCGTATCGCGCGCTGGCCGACGAAATCCGGCGCGCGGCGTAAGCCGCGCCGGCAGAAATCCGTCGACAATCGTATGAACCGCCCTCGATTGGCTCAGCCGCTGGCGACGCTGATCCCGCCGCGCATGCCGATCGCCGCCAAAAACTCCTGCCTGGTTTCGGCATTGTCGCGGAACACCCCGAGCATGCGGCTCGTCACCATGGTGACGCCGGGTTTGTGGATGCCCCGCGTCGTCATGCACTGGTGCGTGCCCTCGGCGACAACGGCAACGCCGTGCGGCTTCAGCACCGATTCCAGACAAGACGCAATCTCCGCGGTCATCTTCTCCTGAATTTGCAACCGGCGGGCATAGACTTCGACCAACCGCGCCAGCTTGGAGATTCCAACCACGCGGTTGCGCGGCAGATACCCGATATGCACGCGCCCGATGACCGGCGCCATGTGATGCTCGCAATGCGATTCGAAGCGGATGTCGCGCAGCACCACGACTTCGTCGTACCCGCCGGTTTCATGGAATGTGCGTTTGAGATAGGCGTTCGGATCGTCGTTGTAGCCGGCGAACCACTCCTCATAGGCGCGCACCACGCGGGACGGGGTGGCGCGAAGCCCCTCGCGATCGGGGTCATCGCCGGCCCAGCGGATCAGCGTGCGCACGGCCGCTTCCGCCTCTTCGCGGCTCGGCTTCTCCAGCGCTGCCGCCTCAGTCGCTTTCGCGCGTGAGCGCTTTGTATTCACGACATTATCCATTCACGTTCTCCGGCCATCATCCGTCGGCGGCTTCCCTTGGACCGCAATGTTAACAAAGCATCAACCCTAGCTCCAACCGTTCCGCCTGCGTGCAAGGGATGCGCAAGATTCATAGGCCCAAACTAAGCATCACAAGCAAGGACGCCAACGTGGCATAATCGATGCCGCGGCCGCGCGTGCCAGGCGGAATGGGATCATGCGCCAGCGCACGACGCTCGGAAAACCCGCCATTTTTACCCGCCGCGTTCTGCTGTTCGTCGTGCGTGCGGCGGTGCTGGGCTCGATGTCGTTCGCGATCGGCTTCGGCTTCCTGGTCGGCGCCACCTCGCGCGCGGCCCATTATGACCCTCACTTATTCGCGATCGGCGTAGCATGGCTGTTCGGCGGCGCTTGCGGGGCCTTAGGCATCATGGTCTCCCGTATCCGCCAAATGAAGCAAGACTTGCGCGACCTCGAAACGAAACTCGACGACGCGTCCGACCGCAACTGGGAAATGAGCGAAGCCCAGGAGCGCGCCAAAAGTTTTTTCGAGGCGCAGGATGATTTGATCGCGCGCCGCGACGAGGGCGGCGCCATCACCTACGTCAACGAGGCATTCTGCCGGCTCGCTGGACGCACGGCGGAAGAACTCACGGGGTCCAGTTTTGCGTTGCCGGTGCTCGAGCAGGGCGAAAGCACCCTGCTCGCCGATGGCACGCGCGCATACGACCAGAAAATCGCAATCAGCGACGAAGTGCACTGGATCGCCTGGCGCGAGGTGACCATTCGCCGAGGCCGTGGCAGCGAAGTACAGAGCGTCGGCCGCGACGTGACCGATCGGGTGGGCGCCGAGCATGCGTTGGCCGATGCGCGCGACCAGGCCGAAGCAGCCAACCGGGCCAAGTCCGGCTTCCTCGCCATGGTTTCGCACGAAATCCGCACGCCGCTAAACGGCATCCTCGGCATGACTGAACTGCTTTCCGACACGCCGCTGACCGCGGAACAAATGACTTATCTGAAAGCGGTGAAGACCTCGGGTGCGAGCTTGTTGTCGCTGATCGAGGAGATCCTCGATTTTTCCAGAATCGAAGCCGGCCGGCTGGCGCTCGCCGCCGAGCCGTTTCCACTCGGAGCGATGATCGAAGAAGTGGTCGAACTTCTCGGTCCCCGCGCCCAGGCCAAGGGGCTCGAGATTTGCGGCTATGTCGACGAACGCTTGCCGGCGCGCGTCATCGGCGATCCGTCGCGGCTCCGCCAGGTGTTGTTCAATCTTGCGGGCAACGCGATTAAATTCACCGAATGCGGCGGCCTGTCGATCGTCGCCGCGCCGGGCGAGCAAGCGGGTGAAGTGTTGATTTCGGTGCACGACACCGGCATCGGGATTTCGGCCGCCGACCAGGCGCGCATTTTTCTTGAATTCGAGCAGGGCGAAAGTGGACCGGCGCGGCGCTTCGGCGGCAGCGGGCTTGGCCTCACGATTTCCAGGAAGATCGTGGAAGCCATGGGCGGCGCGATCGCGGTCGAAAGCGGCGGCGAGGCCGGGGCGACGTTCCATGTCCATCTGCCGCTGCCGAGTGCCGACGATGCCGCGGAGCGGCCATTCGCCATACCGGAGCTGACCAACGAAAACGTGTTGATTGTCGCTCCCGGCCCTCTCGAAGCTTCGCTGATCGCGCGCAGGCTTGCCGGCTGGGGCGCTCGCACCAAGATCGTCCCCGACGAGAAAGTCGCCGCGACCCTGTTACCCGAGCAATTGTGGACCAGCGTGCTCATCGACCACGCACTGGGAGCGCAGGCCTGCGCGGCGTTCGCGCACGCTGCCGCCGCAATCCCGCGACGGCTGGTTTTGGTCACGCCGGCGATGCGCAGCGAGCTCGCCGTCCTCAAAGACGCGGGCTATAGCGGCTACCTCATCAAGCCTGTGCGCGCCGCTTCGCTGGCCGCGCGGATGTCGACCGATGACGCGTTCGATCTGGCCGCTGCCGAAGCGTTATCGGCGCCGAGCACGGCGCCGTCCGCGGGTGGCCTCGCGATCCTGATCGCCGAAGACAACGAGATAAATGCGCTGCTCGCGCGGGCTTTGCTGCTCAAGATGGGTCACCAGCCGATTGTCGCTACGAACGGCATTGAGGCGATCGAATTCTGGCGCGCCGCGCGCGCCTCCGGCACGCCGTTCGATCGCGTGTTGATGGATGTGCACATGCCGAGCCTAGACGGCTTGGAAGCGACCCGGCAGATACGGGCGCTGGAAGCAGAAGCCGGCGCCGCCCGGACGCCCATCCTGGCGCTGACCGCCAACGCCTTCGCCGAAGATCGCGACGCCTGCTATGCAGCGGGCATGGACGGTTTTTTGGTCAAGCCGCTCGACCGCGACAGCCTGGCGGCGGCGCTTTCCTCCGGTGCGGCCGCGCTCGCGGCATAATCACAATCGGCGCAGCGCGACTTCCTCGACTTCGTGGCTTTCGCCCTTCTTGAGAATGAGATCGGCGCGCGGCCGCGTCGGTAAGATATTTTCGCGAAGGTTCACGAGATTGATGCGGTTCCAGATCAACGTCGCGGTATCGACGGCCTGCTCGTCGGAGAGCCGCGCATAGCGATGGAAGTAAGATTTCGGATCGGCGAAGGCGGTGCCGCGCAGAGCTAAAAACCGCTTGACGTACCACGACAGCAGCACGCCTTCGTCAGCGTCGAGATATACCGAGAAATCGAAAAAATCAGACACGAACGGCACTGCTTTGCCGTCTTTGGGCAAGCGGCCGGCCTGCAGCACGTTAAGGCCTTCGACCACCAGAATATCCGGACGGTCGATCTCGATCCATTGGTTCGGAATGACGTCGTAGACCAGGTGAGAATAAACCGGCGCGTGGACCGGGCGGCGGCCGGCCTTGATGTCGGAAAGAAAGCGCAGCAGCGTCGGCAAGTCGTAGCTTTCCGGAAAGCCCTTTTTCTCCATCAACCCTTCGCGCTCAAGCACCGCGTTGGGATATAAAAATCCGTCGGTGGTGATCAGATCGACTTTGGGAACGTTGGGCCAGCGCGCCAGCAGCGCCTGCAGCACGCGCGCCGTCGTCGATTTGCCGGCGGCAACCGAACCGCCGACGCCGATGATGTAGGGCATCTTGGCGTCTTCAGTGCCGAGGAAACCCTGTTGCGCCCGGAACAAGCGCTGCGTGGCGGCGACGTAAAGCGACAGCAGCCGCGATAGCGGCAGATAAATTTCCTCGACCTCCGAGATATCGAGGCGGTCGTGCAGCGAGCGCAGCCGCGTGATTTCCGCGGGTTCGAGCGTCATCGGCGTGTCTTCGCGAAGCTTCGCCCATTCGGCGCGCGAGAAAGCGCGATACGGCGAAACATCCGGCTCGGTACGTTGCTCCATCGCGATCGCCCTTAGCCGCCTTTGCGCGCCGCTTTTTCGTCAAGCCCGGATTGGCGCGTCCGTTCCGCCAGCGCCGCTTCCACTTCGGCAAGCGACACGCCGCGGGCATGGAGCGTAACCAGAAGATGGTAGAGCAGATCGGCAGTCTCCGCGATCACTCGATCCCGATCCTCGGCCACCGCGGCAATGGCGACTTCGATCGCCTCTTCGCCGAACTTCTTGGCGCAGTGATCGACACCGCGATCGAGAAGCTTGCGCGTGTAGGATTTATCCGGCGCCGCTTCGGCGCGGTCCCGGACACGCTGTTCCAGATCGTGCAAGGTAAACGCGGTCATAAGGTGCTTCCTTGGCCGCCTCCTTAGCATCTCTCCCTGCAACCGGGGAGAGGCGCTATGTAAGGTGGCGACGACGATTATTCAGGGCTTTGAGCTAAGAACCGCGATGACCGCGCCTTATCTCGACTTCTGGTTCGATTTCGCCTCGACCTACTCCTATCCGGCGATCATGCGGGTTGGCGCATTGGCGCGCCGGGAAGCCGTTGCCGTTAACTTTCGTCCGTTCCTGCTGGGACCCATTTTCAAGACGCAGGGATGGAACACGTCGCCTTTCAACCTTTATGCCGCCAAGGGCCGCCACATGTGGCGCGACCTGGAACGCACATGCGCCGGGCTCGGCCTTGAGTTCCGGCGGCCGGAGCCATTCCCTCAATCGAGCGTTCTCGCGGCGCGGATTGCTCTGGTCGGTCTCGGCGACAAGTGGGGGGAAGATTTTTGCCGGGCGGTCTTTACCGCCGAATTTGCCGAGGGACGGCGCATCGACGAGCCGGAGACCATGCGCGGCATTCTTGAAGGTCTGTCGGCCGACACCGTCGCCGTACTCGAGGCGGCGCAGACCACCGCGATCAAAGATCGGCTGCGCGCGGAAACAGCGAAGGCGCAAGAGCTCGAGGTTTTTGGCGCCCCAAGTTTTTGCACCGCCGACGGTGAACTGTTCTGGGGCAACGACCGGCTCGAGGCGGCGCTCGCCTGGGCGAAGCGCACCGGCTAGTGGAGCGGATTTGACATTCGCTACCAACCCGCCCGCGTTAGAATCGGACCGCGAGCCCGAACTCGATCACGGATCAAGCCGCATCGGCAGGCCGGCCCGTGCCATGTATTCCTTGGCCTCGCGCACCGAATGTTCGCCGAAATGAAAGATCGACGCCGCCAGCACGGCGCTGGCGTGGCCGTCGCGCACGCCTCCAACAAAATGGTCAAGCGAACCCACGCCGCCGGAGGCAACGACCGGTATGGACACGGCATCGGCCACCGCGCGCGTGAGCGCAATGTCGAAGCCTTTTCGCGTGCCGTCGCGATCCATGGAAGTCAAAAGGATTTCGCCGGCGCCGAGCGCGGTGACCTCACGGGCATATTCGATCGCGTCAAGACCGGTTGGATGGCGGCCGCCGTGGGTAAAGATCTCCCAGCGGTCGGGCGACGCGTCTGGCGAGACTTTTTTGGCGTCGATGGCAACGACAATGCATTGGTCGCCAAATTTCTCCGCCGCTTCCTTGACCAAAGAACGCCGCGCCACCGCCGCGGTATTGATGGACACTTTGTCCGCTCCGGAAGCGAGCAGCACACGAATGTCCTCGACGGTTCGCACGCCGCCACCGACCGTCAGCGGCATGAAGCACGCTTCGGCGGTACGCCGCACCACATCAAGCATGATGTCACGATCCTCGTGGCTCGCCGTGATATCGAGGAACGTCAGCTCGTCGGCGCCCGCGTTGTCGTAGGCGATCGCCGCGGCGACCGGATCGCCGGCGTCGCGCAGATTGACGAAATTGACGCCTTTGACGACCCGGCCGTCTTTTACGTCAAGACAGGGAATGACGCGGACCTTGAACATTTTCAGGCCGCCTGTGCTGCGCCGATCAGCTTAAGCGCCTCGGCGGCATCGAGCCTGCCGTCGTAAAGCGCACGGCCGACAATGGCGCCGGCGAGCTTTTGCGCCCGCGCCGCGAGCAGCGCACGCACGTCGTCAAGCGAGGCAAAACCGCCGGACGCGATGACGGGAATGGACAGCGCGTCGGCAAGCGCGATGGTGGCGTCAAGATTAAGCCCCTTGAGCATGCCGTCACGCGCAATATCGGTGTAAACGATCGCGGCAACCCCGGCATCCTCGAAGCGGCGGGCGATTTCAAGCGCGGCAAGCTCGGACGTTTTGGCCCAGCCCTCGACCGCCACGTTGCCGCCACGCGCATCGAGCCCGACCGCGACCCGGCCAGGAAAGGCTTTCGCGGCTTCCTTGACCAGGCCCGGGTCGCGCACGGCGGCGGTACCGATAATCACCCGCGTGACTCCCTTGCCGAGCCAGGCTTCGATGGTGGCGCGATCGCGGATACCGCCGCCGAGCTGGACTGGAATTTTCACCGCGGAAAGAATGCCCTCGACCGCGCCTGCGTTCATCGGCCGCCCAGCAAAAGCGCCATCGAGATCGACAATGTGCAGGTATTTAAATCCCTGCGCCGCGAACGTTCGCGCCTGCTCCGCGGGCTCGCGGTGAAAAATCGTCGCCCGCGCCATGTCGCCTTGCTCAAGACGCACGGCCTCGCCGTTTTTCAGATCTATGGCAGGAAACAGAATCACGGCGCCCACGTGAGGAAATTAGCGATCAGCGCCAAGCCGAGTTTTTGGCTCTTCTCCGGATGGAATTGGGTACCGACAATGTTGTCGCGCGCGACAATGGCCGTGACCGGGCCGCCGTAATCGGCTTGCGCGACCAGATCGGCACGGTTCGCCACCTTCAACTCATAGGAATGCACGAAATAGGCGTTGAGGCCGTTCGCGCCGAGCGGCAAGCCTTTCACCAGCTCGTGCTCGCGGGCAAGTTCGAGTGTGTTCCAACCCATGTGCGGGATTTTCAGCCTCGGATCGGATGGGGCGATGCGATCCACTTCACCCGCGATCCAGCCCAGACCCTCGGTGACCTCGTATTCGCGGCCGCGCTCGGCCAGGAGCTGCATGCCGACGCAGATGCCGAAAAATGGCCGGCCGCGCGCGTGCACCGCCTCATCAAGCGCCGCGATCATGCCGTCGACGGCATCGAGGCCGCGACGGCAATCCGCGAAAGCGCCAACGCCGGGCAACACCACCCGATCGGCCGATGCCACCACAGCCGGATCGCGTGTCACCACAATGGTCTGTTCGGCGCCGGCATCGCGCGCTGCGCGCTCAAACGCTTTCGCCGCCGAATGCAGATTGCCCGAACCGTAATCGACAATAGCGACACTCACCGGCTACCGCTTTCAGGCTCGGGAAACAGGCCGATAATGTCATGCGACTGGGTGAGCGGCGGCAACACGGAAGGAACCGGCGGTGGCTCGGCGCGCCCGATTGGGGCGCCACGCACCCAAGTGTCATAGAAGCGCCGTTCCGCGTCTTCCAGATCGTAGCCGCTGACAACGCCGATATTCTTCCAGCCACGGTGCGCCAGCGAAAACCGCCGCAACGAGGCGGCCTCGACCGCGACCAAGAGCGATATCAAGAGCTGCACCAGGATAATGCTGCCGGTGCCGAAGCCGGTATAGTGCATGGCATTTTCGATGGCGACCGCGGCCACGGCGTAGATCAGGAAGACCAGCCACAGTCCGCGCCACAGCAACCACAGCGGCGTCAGCAAAAACGCCCAGACATAGACGCCGTCGCGCACGAAAACGAAACGCTCCGGGTCGGGTAGGTTCGCGGTCGCCCGCAACGGCGGTTCATGAACCGTGAAAACAGGCATGGCTTGTTCCAGTACTCGCGACCTGGTGGTCCTAACATTTGGGCTTCGAGAGCCGACTTTGGCTCAGCCGCTGAGCGTGCCCTTGGTCGAGGGCACTTCATGCGCAGCGCGCGGATCAATCGCAACCGCCGCCCGCAACGCGCGGGCCAAGCCCTTAAAGCATGACTCAGCAATATGGTGATCGTTAGTGCCATAAAGCGTCGCGACGTGCAGGGTTACGGCCGCGTTCATGGCGAAGGCCTGAAACCACTCCTGCACCAATTCGGTGTCGAACGGGCCGACCTTGTCGCGCACGAATTCCGACTTGAAGACCAGAAACGGCCGGCCGGAAATATCGATCGCGACGCGGGTCAGCGCTTCGTCCATGGGCACGTGCACGTCGGCGTAGCGGGTTATGCCCTTCAGGTCGCCGAGCGCCTGCCGCACCGCTTGGCCGAGCGCAATGCCCACATCTTCGGTGGTGTGGTGCTGATCGATGTGCAAATCGCCCTTGGCCTTGATCTCCAGATCGATCCGCGAATGCCGCGCCAGCAGATCGAGCATGTGATCGAGAAAGCCGATACCCGTGGCAATGGAGGCTCGCCCCTCGCCGTCGAGATTAACCGCGACTTCGACCGCGGTTTCTTTCGTGGTCCGTTTCACCGATGCCGTGCGCATCATCTTCTCCGCAACGCGCGCCTTTTATCAGGGCTTTGAGCGCTTCGCCAATCGCCGTGGCGCGCAATTGCAATGAACGGGGCCAAGTCCTAGATCATGCTTAAGCGAAGGCTCCCCAGCACATGCAATCATCGAATTCCGGCTCCTCCGGCCTTTGGCATGGCACCACCATCCTGACCGTCCGCAAAGGCGGTATGGTCAGCGTCGGGGGCGACGGCCAGGTCTCGATCGGCCAAACCATTGTCAAAGCCAATGCCCGGAAAGTTCGCCGTTTGAGTGGCGGCGAGGTGATCGGCGGTTTCGCCGGCGCCACCGCCGACGCCTTCACGCTGTTCGAGCGGTTGGAAGCGAAACTCGAGCAATACCGCGGTCAACTCATGCGGGCAGCCGTCGAATTGGCCAAGGACTGGCGAACCGACCGCTTTCTGCGCCGCCTGGAAGCGATGATGATCGTCGCCGACAAGGACACTTCACTGGTGCTTACCGGCACCGGCGACGTGCTGGAGCCGGAGGCGGGGATCGTCGGCATCGGATCAGGCGGCAATTATGCTCTCGCCGCGGCGCGCGCGCTGATTGACGGGCCGCTCGATGCCGAGGCGATCGTGCGCCGTTCGCTCGACATCGCGGCCGACATTTGCGTTTACACAAATCGCAACGTCACCGTCGAGACACTCAAAGGCGCCTGACGGTAAACCGTAAATGAGCGACTTTTCTCCACGCGAAATTGTTTCCGAACTCGATCGCTTCATTGTCGGTCAAGCCGACGCCAAGCGCGCGGTCGCCATTGCGCTACGCAATCGATGGCGGCGGCTGCAATTGGACGAGCGGTTGCGCGAGGAAGTGCTGCCGAAGAACATTTTAATGATCGGGCCGACCGGCGTCGGCAAAACCGAAATCGCGCGCCGGCTGGCGAGACTTGCCGGCGCGCCCTTTCTCAAGGTCGAAGCCACCAAATTCACCGAAGTCGGTTATGTCGGCCGCGACGTAGAGCAGATCGTGCGCGATCTGGTCGAGATTGCCATCACGCTCACCCGGGAACGCAAGCGCAAAGACGTCGAGGCGCGTGCCCAGCAAGCCGCCGAAGGCCGCGTACTTGACGCGCTGGTTGGCGCCAACGCCAGCGCCGCGACTAAAGAGGCATTTCGAAAGAAGCTGCGCGCCGGCGAGCTCAACGACAAGGAGATCGAAATCGAGGTGCAGGCGTCCGCCGGCATGCCGCTATTCGAGATTCCGGGAATGCCGGGCGCGCAAGTCGGCGCCATTTCGATGGGTGACATCTTCGGCAAGCTCGGCGGCGGGCGAACCAAAACGCGGCGCATCACTGTCGGCGATTCTCACGACGTTCTGATCAACGAAGAATCCGACAAGCTGCTCGACACCGAGCAATTGACGCAGGAGGCGATCAAGGCGGTCGAGAATAATGGCATCGTTTTTCTCGATGAGATCGACAAGATTTGCGCGCGTGACAGCCGTGTCGGCGGCGACGTATCCCGCGAAGGGGTGCAACGCGACTTGTTGCCGTTGATCGAAGGCACCAACGTCGCAACCAAACACGGCACGGTGCGCACCGACCATATTCTGTTCATTGCCTCGGGCGCTTTTCACACCGCGAAGCCGTCCGACCTGTTGCCCGAACTGCAAGGCCGTTTGCCGATCCGCGTGGAATTGAAACCGCTGACGCGGGATGATTTCCGCCGCATCCTCACCGAGCCGGAAGCATCGTTGATCAAGCAGTATATCGCGCTGATGCGAACCGAAGGCGTGACGCTCGAATTTTCCGAAGATGCCATTGATGCGGTGGCTGACACGGCAGCGGCGGTCAATTCCAGCGTCGAGAATATCGGCGCGCGCCGGCTGCAAACCGTGATGGAGCGCGTACTCGACGAGGTGTCATTTGCCGCGCCGGACCGCTCAGGCGAGACGGTGAAGATCGATGCGGCTTACGTGGAGCAGCATATCGGCGATCTTGCCAAGAACGCGGATTTGAGCCGGTTTATTCTTTAGGCGACGGATCGTCGGAAGGAATGATTGTCGGTGCATGCCGCTCGTGAGCGATCTCGCGGATCAGTGTCATCCACTTTTCGACTTGGGCAAGCACCTGGTCTGACGGCTCGCGGCGGGCCGATCCAGGCATCGACGGCGTGGTGCTAGAATTTGTCTCCGACATGGCGGAATTATTGCCAGCAAAGAAGACGTTTTTTCGCCAGTAAAGCGGCGCCAAATCCGCTTTTCTGATGAGTAGGGTTAACAAGGGGTTACCGGCCGCGCCGCAGCCTGACATAGAGCGCGCCCTGTCCGCCGTGCGCGATATGGGCATCTTCGACGCTGACCACGAGCGGCCGAAATTCCGGCAGCGACAACCAGATAGGCACCTGACGCCTGAGCACTCCCGGCTCGGCGGGCTCGGTATGATCGCCGCGTGCCGGCCGGCTTCGCGCCGTTCCCTTGCCGGTGACGACGAGTGCGACTTTGGCGCCGGCCGCTTGCGCGCCCTTTAAGAAACGCGACAGCGCCGCATGCGCCTCCTTTTGCGTGAAGCCGTGCAGATCAAGCCGTGCATCGATCGGCGTGCGGCCGCTGGCAATGCGCTGTTTGGTGCGGCGATCGAGCGGCGCAAGCGGCGGCTGCGGTTTTTCTACCGCAGGCATGACTTCGTGGACCGCGCGGGGTTTCGAAACAGCGGCGCGTGTGACGACCACGGTGGCTTGATCTGGCGATTTCGGACGCTTCTTTGCATGCGGCAACGGCGTGATGGAGCGCGTAACACCGGACCACAGCGCCTCCTCCTCATCGCTTAACGAGCGCCGGCGGCTCACCATTTGCGCTGCCATCTCACTTTCGCTTTGGGCTTGGGGCTCGACAACGGTGCCGGCCTTACCGGCGGCAAGGGCACGTCTTCGGCCGTCGGATCGGCAATCGCATCGGCGCCCACTTCCGCAAAGACGCCGGTCGGACGTTCCGGTGGTAGCGGGATGTTTTGCGCCGCGATGGCCGGATCGACTTCACGCGGCACCAGCATCACGAATTGCCCGGTGTTGCGAATGCGCCCGGCGATGCGGCCGGCCTCGTCGCCGGCGCCGAAATAAATATCGGCGCGCGCCGGCCCGACGATGGCGGAGCCGGTGTCCTGCGCGAAAACCAGCCGGCGAAATTTGGTCCCCGCCCGATCGTTGGTGATGGGCAGGTCGGCAGCGATGAAAAATGGAGTCCCGTAGACATGCAGCGAGCGATCGACCGCAATGGAGCGGCCGGGCATCAGCGGCACACCTTGGGCGCCCACCGCTTCATCCTGATTGGACAAATCGGTTATCCGGAAGAACACGTAACCCTTATTCAGGCGCCGCACATCCTTGGCCTGATCGGGATTGGCTTCCATCCAATCGCGAATGCGCTGCATCGAAACTTCGTCTTTGGTGAGAATTTTACGCTCGATGAGCGCGCGGCCGACGGCCGTATAGGGCCAGCCGTTATGTGAATCATAATTGACCCGCAAAATCGCGCCATCCTCGAGCTTGATGCGCGCCGACCCTTGGATTTGCGCGAACAAAACGTCGAGCTGATTGCGCAGATAGCAAATTTCCAGGTGCCAGCCATCGAGTGCGCCGTCTTCGATCTCACCACGATCGTAATAGGGCACTATTTTCCGGCGGCCGACGCGGCGGCCGACTTTGACGCCCTTGCTTGGAAAAGCATCGCCGAGCTTTCGCCGCCCGGAAATGGCAAGGTTGGGCGGCCGGCGGTACAGCGGCGCCTGGAATTCGCCCGTCGGCACCCGCGAACCGTCAATGATCGGTTCGTAATATCCGGTCAGAAACCCGTCGGTCTCGCCAAGCCTACTGATGCGCAGCGGCCGGAAATTGTCTTCGAAGAATTTACGCGCGCCGTCTTCTTCAAGCGGGACGGCGGCAAAACCTCGGGCACAGATGAGTTTCAGCGCGTCTACAATCTGGCCAGGTGTCGCCGACTTGATCGCGCGGCAGCTTTCCAGGAAGGCCGCAAAGGCGGTGGCGTGATCGTCGTTGGCCCAGCCATCGAGGCTCGCCCAACTCACCGGCTCATATTGGGTGTCGGGAAATTTGATCGGCTCGCGCTCGGTGGCGTGACTGGCCGTGGCGACGCCTGAACAAGCCATCGCGATGGCGATGACGACCGCGAAACGGGGAACGGACATCGCCCTCACTGTCCGGCTTCGGTAGCGATGACCTTCCAGTTGGGATCGCGCGAGGAGATGTCGCGCGCAAATGTCCAGACATCGGTGACGTCGGTCACCTTTTCGGCGTTGCCCTCGATCACCGCGCCGGATCTGTCGCGGGTTGCGGTGATCAGTTTGGAAACGAAGCGGATGGTGATCTGCGCGGTGCGGGCGCGCAACTCGGCGGCGGTAACGGTGGCGCCGTCGATCGAGACGAAACGGGTTTCGGCAGTTTCGCCGCGGCGCTCGCGCTCGCTGATCGCGGCATCGAAACCGTCATAGACCTCACGCGAGAGCAGGTTGCGCAATTGACGGCGGTCGCCTTCGGCGAAGGCGGTGACCACCATCTCGTACGCGGCACGCGCCCCGGCAATGAAGTGCTGAACGTCGAAAGCCGCATCGGCCGAAATGATAGCGTCCAGTCCAGTCGCCGTACTCGATCCAGAGTCGGCCACGCCTTTCCAGCGGTCCGCCGGCGCGGCAGGCACGTCGACCGATCGTACCGGCGCAGGCTCCTGGGTCGGACGGGGCGGCAAAGCCACGACCTTATCGGTTGCGGGTGTGCGAACCTCGCGAGCGGAATACGGGTCATAGGGCGGACGCTCGCGCCCGGTGCGCTGCCCCAAGACGCTGCGAAGGCGGAGGAAAATAAAAACCGCCAGCGCCAGGAAAATGATGGTGTAGATATCGAACACGTCTCAATTCTTTCGGCGTCTCAAGACGACACGGCGAGCCCCGGAAGCGATTTCAAGTAGCAAATCCGCGGGCACCTGATCCCCTCCTCATGTAGGCACGCAAGGGGAACCATCCAGTAGCCGCCGTCGGATATAAGCGTGCCAGCGGTGAAGCTTAGACGATCGGGGCTGCCGCGCCAACAACGGAAGCAACTTCCGCCGATCACCTTTAATAAACTCCGCTACTGAGGCGAATTGGCGGCCACGGCGACGACGTGATCGCGCCGGCAAAACCCTGCCGCCGCCGTAGAATTGCAGCGCTGGGCCCGCCATTGTCCGTCCCGGACGGCTATGTTAGCCAGACCTTAAGCCTGCGCGGGAGAAAGCATGTCGGCTACAAATGGCGGTCCTCAGCCACAGGCGGCGCCTCACATCGGCGTGCTCGCCCAATACGTCAAGGACTTCTCGTTTGAAAACCCCAACGCGCCGCGCTCGCTGGCGCCGACCGGGCAGCAACCGAGCATCAACATCCAAGTCAACGTCGAAGCTGCGCCGATGAGCGCCACCGATTTCGAGGTCAATTTGCGCCTCGAAGGCAAAGCGGAATTGCCGGGGCAATCGCCGATGATGCTGTTCAGCTTCGAGCTGATCTTTGGCGGGCTTTTCCGCGTCCAAAATGTACCGGCCGAAAGCACGCAAGCGATCGTACTGATCGAGTGTCCGCGCCTGTTGTTTCCTTTCGCGCGGGAGATTGTCGCCACGGCGACGCGAAACGGCGGTTTCCCACCGCTCCTGCTCGATCCGGTCGATTTCGTCGCCCTTTACCGCCAGCGGCTCGCCGCTGAGGCGCCGGCGTCGCAGCCCGTCAACCCAAACTGATGTAGTCGAGCCAAATCGCGCCGTCGCCGAGATCGGCGAGAAACGCGCGATGGGCGGCTCGCTCCTCGGCCGATAAGGCCGAAACCAGCGGCGTCGGCCGCACGCGGACAATGATGGGCTCGCCGGCGACCCGGCCGGCAATCGAGGCTTGCGCCAAAACGAGTTGCGCCTGGCGCGTCCCGGTCAGCTCGACATAGACTTCGGCGAGCAATTCGGCGTCGAGCAGCGCGCCGTGTTTGGTCCGGCGGGAATTATCGATGCCGTATCGCGCACAAAGATCATCCAGCCGGTTTGACCCGCCCGGATGTTTGCGGCGCGCGATCAGCAACGTATCGACCAAGCGGTCGCGCGCGAGCGGCGGCCGGCCCGCGCGCTCGAACTCGGCGTTCAAAAAACCGAGATCGAAGGCGGCGTTATGGATGACGAGCGGCGCATCGGCGAGAAAGGCGACGAGATCGTCTGCCGCCTCGGCAAAAAAAACCTTGTCCTTGAGAAAGTCCTCGCTCAAGCCATGAACGGCGAAGGCTTCCGCCGGCATGCCGCGTTCCGGATTGAAATAGCAATGGAACGTTTGGCCCGACGGGATGCCGTTGACGAGCTCGATGCAGCCGATCTCGACCAGGCGGTGGCCGTCGAGCGGATCGAGGCCTGTGGTTTCCGTGTCGAGCACGATTTCGCGCATAAATTTCAAACCGTCTGGTAGAAGCGCCCGCTTCACGAATCACGGGCGCGTCTCGGCATTGTAGCGATCAGGCGCAAAATGTCGCGCACCTGCGCCCGGGCGTGATCGAACGACTGCGATGTGTCCACGATAAAATCGGCACGCTGCCGCTTTTCCGCATCGGGCAGTTGTTTGGCAAGCAAGGCGGCAAACTTTTCCTCTGTCATGCCCGGCCGTTCGAATGCCCGCTGGCGCTGCATGGCGGCCGGCGCCGAGACCACGACCACCGCATCACAAACCCGTTCGCCGCGGGTCTCGAAGAGAAGGGGTATGTCGAGCAGGACGGCTTTCGCTTTATTCGCCCGCGCCTCGGCCAAAAACTTCTCTCGGCGCGCGGCGACCAGGGGATGCACAATGGACTCAAGCCGGGCCAGCGCCGCATTGTCGCCAAGCACCAAGGCCGCAAGTTTTACCCGATCGACCTTGCCCTCCACCACGGCGCCAGGAAAAGCTCGGTCGATGACCGGCACAGCTTCATTGGCGTAGAGCTCGTGCACCACGGCGTCGGCGTCATAGACCAGAACGCCTTGTTCCGCGAAGAATTGCGCAGTCCGCGATTTGCCCATGCCGAGCGAACCGGTGAGGCAGAGGATGAAGGGCTGTTCGTCGCTCATGTCGCGAGGCTGCCGTGGCGGCGCAGAAAATCAAGCGTCGGCAACAGCGGTAATCCGAGAATGGTGAAATAGTCGCCTTCAATCCGATCGAACAATTGGATGCCCGGCCCTTCGAGCTGATAGGCGCCGACACTCGCCGTCACCGCAGCACCGGCGAGGTCGAGGTAGCGATCGAGAAACTCATCGGAAAACCAGCGCATGGTCAGCCGCGCCGTGTCGGCATGCTGGAAAAGCGTGGTCGCGTCCTGCACCAGTGCGACCGCCGAGTGAAGCTCATGCGTGCGACCGGCAAAGGCACGAAGCTGGGTCCGGGCTGCGGCACGATCGGCCGGCTTTGCGAGGCGTTGGCCCTCGAGCGTCAATATTTGGTCCGCGCCGAGCACGAGTTGCCCCGGAGAAGATTTCGCGACCAGCGAAGCCTTGGCGCGCGCAAGAAGCCCGGCGATTTCCGCCGCAGGCATTGCTGAAACCTCGCCTTCCAAGCGCCGCTCGTCGATATCGGCCGCACGTACCGTGACCGGGATGCCGGCACTTTCGAGTAACGTCCGCCGCACCGCGCTGGCCGACGCCAGCACAAGCGGTTGCGCGGAAAGCCACATTGGCATTGTTCAAGACGCCAGGTGCCGGCGCCGATCAGTCAAAAGCGCCAGCACGGCGGCTGCGGTTTCCTCGATGGAGCGTCGGGTGACATCAATCAGCGGCCAATTGTGTTTGGCGCATAAACGCCGCGAAACGGCCAGTTCCTCGGCGACCGCTTGCTGATCGATATATTTGTCGCCGTCGCGATGCGCCTTCAGGCCGAGCAAGCGATTCTGCCGGATTTGCACGATACGTTCCGGCGAGGCGAAGAGGCCGACCACCAACGGCCGCTTGAGACCTTCGATACCGGGCGGCAGCGCAATGCCCGGTACTAACGGGATATTCGCCGTCTTCACGCCGCGATTGGCCAGATAAATCGAGGTCGGTGTTTTCGAGGTCCGCGATACGCCGATCAACAGAACGTCGGCCTCTTCGAGGTCGCCCGCATACTGTCCGTCGTCATGCATCATCGTATAATTGAGAGCGTCGATGCGGCGAAAGTATTCGGCATTAAGTGTGTGCTGAGCGCCAACCTTATGCGTTGATTCAGCGCCTAAATACGATCGGAACAAGTGCAACACCGGACCGAGAATCGACATGCACGGCAAGCCGAGCGCGCGACATTTCTCTTCTAGCTTGGTCGCTAGATTCTCTTGCAACAACGTGTACAGCACAATTCCGGGCGTTTCTTCGACGTCGGCCAGAACTCGGTCGAGCTGCTTCAGCGTGCGAATAAGCGGATGCACATGCTCGACTGGAAGCATTTTCGCGTATTGCGCCGTCGCGGCGCGAGCGACCGTGATCAACGTCTCGCCGGTCGAATCCGAGATCAAATGCAGATTGAAATGACCGGCGGGTAACGTCATCGGGGCTGTATAACCTGTTAGCGAATGGGGAGAAGGCCACGGCTTTGGCCCCGGTGCAAGAACCTTCGGCTTGAAGGCTCGAAGTTCGTCCACATTGTCGCTGGCGGGATGCGAAAAACGCCGCGGGTAAACCGCAACGATGATATGTGGACAGCGATAGGACAACTAGACGGGCGACGGTAAAGAAACATAAGCCGCGGGCTTTTCCTTCGCGTATCGCCTTTGCTTCTAACTGACCGGTGAATATGTGGGCGGCGACGAAATGAAATGTGGGTAGCGATGCGTGACCGCAATCCACGCACCAACCACTACAACAGAGTCTTTATAGATTTATTTAGTTTAAGAAGGAGCCTATGACGACTGTCGATGCACAAGCCGCTTCTCGACGTTCTCACCGGTCACCGCCAAAAAGTTCCGCCGATCTGGCTGATGCGGCAAGCTGGAAGATATTTGCCGGAATATCGCGAGCTCCGTCGCAGGGCAGGAAACTTTCTCGAGCTCTGCTTTAATCCGGAGCTCGCCGCCGAGGTTACGCTACAACCGATCCGCCGCTTCGGCTTCGATGCAGCCATCTTGTTTTCCGATATTTTGGTTATACCGCATGCGCTTGGACAGCGCGTCAGTTTCGAAGAAGGCGAGGGGCCGCGTCTCGATGCGATGAAGGATCCTGCTGCGCTTGATCGATTGCGGCGGGATGTCGATCAGCAATGTTTGGCGCCGATTTACGACACGATTGTGCGCGTACGAAATAAACTGCCGGCGGGAGTTGCACTGATCGGATTTTGCGGGGCGCCTTGGACGGTCGCGACCTACATGATCGCCGGTGCGGGAACGACGGACCAGGCGCCGGCAAGGCTGTTTGCTTATCGCTTTCCCGAGGCATTTGCCGGGTTGATCGATATCTTGGTCGAAGCTTCGGCAAGCTATTTGATCCGGCAGTTCGCGGCTGGCGTCGAAGCCGTACAAATTTTCGACACCTGGGCGGGGATTTTGCCAGCGGGTGAATTCGAACGTTGGTGCGTGAAACCTTGCGCGCGTATTGTTGAACGGGTGCGCAAAGAAATTCCGGACGCGAAGATCATTGGTTTTCCGCGCGGGGCCGTGTCGGGGTTGCGGCATTTCCTCGACCAGGTCGCGGTCGATGCCGTCGGTGTCGATTGGACGGCGGAGCTTGGTTTTGTCCGCGATCAGATTCAGCCGCTGCGGCCCATTCAAGGTAATCTCGATCCGCTAGCGCTGATGGCAGGCGGCAGCGCGCTCGCTCGCTCGATCGATGCGATCCTCGCCGCATTTTCATCCGGGCCTTTCATTTTCAACCTCGGTCACGGCGTGTTGCCGGATACGCCGATCGCTCATGTTGAGCAGCTTGTTGCGCGAGTTCGTGGCGCGGCGCACGGCTAAAAGAACTTAATCGAACGGTAGGCGGAGACGACAGGTGGACATCTACGCGTGGGTGAAAGCCTTCCACATCATTGCGGTGATCGCCTGGATGGCAGGGATGCTCTATCTGCCGCGGCTTTTCGTCTATCATTGCGCGGCGGAGAAAGGCTCGGTCCAATCGGAAACCTTCAAGGTGATGGAGCGGCGGTTGCTCCGCGCGATCATCAATCCGGCGATGATCGCGACGTGGGTTTTCGGCGTGGCGCTCGCCTGGTCAGTCGCTGATTCTCACTACCCGTTGCTCTTGCCGTGGTGGCTTTGCGCCAAAATCCTGCTCGTTCTGCTCATGTCGGGGGTGCACGGCCTATTCGCCCGCTGGGTGAAGGATTTCGCCGCGGATAACAATCGGCATTCCCAAAGATTCTACAGGATTATCAATGAGGTACCGACTGTGATCATGATCCTGATCGTGCTCGTTGTCGTCTTGAAACCGTTCTGATCCGGGGCGTTCTTTAAGCAAACCCCGTTTCGCCCCTTGCCTGAAGTCCCGTCTTTTCTTATATTTGCGGCATCCCACCGAACGTAGGCGGATGCAGTAGAGTTCTGGCTCCATAGAAATCGGAGCCTCCTGATGCATCGGGCCGGGGTCGTAAAGCCCCTCGCGCCCGTGGACCTGCGACCTTCTCTCTCCCTTGCCAGCGACGCTTTTTTCCCTCCGAACCGCTGGCCCAATTTCCGTAGGAATTCCCCATGCGGGAAATGAAACTCCAAGAACTAAAAACCAAGACTCCAGCCGAACTCGTTTCCTTCGCCGAAGAGCTCGAAGTCGAGAACGCCTCGACCATGCGAAAGCAAGAGCTGATGTTCGGCATTCTCAAACAGCTCTCCGCGCGCGAGACCGATATTGTCGGTGAAGGCGTCGTCGAGGTGCTACCGGACGGCTTCGGCTTTCTGCGCTCGCCGGAAGCAAACTATCTGCCGGGCCCGGACGACATTTACGTTTCGCCCTCGCAGATTCGCCGCTTCGGCCTGCGCACTGGCGACACCATCGACGGCCACATCCGCAGCCCCAAGGAGGGCGAACGTTACTTCGCTCTGCTCAAGGTCAACTCGCTCAATTTCGAGGACCCGGAAAAAGCCCGCCACAAGGTCAACTTCGACAACCTGACGCCGCTCTATCCGGACGAGTGGCTGAAGATGGAATACGAGGATCCGACCAAGAAGGATCTCTCCGCGCGCGTCATCGACATTGTCGCGCCGGTCGGCAAGGGCCAGCGCGCCCTGATCGTGTCGCCGCCGCGCACCGGCAAGACCGTGCTGCTGCAGAATATCGCCCACTCGATCACGCACAATCATCCGGAATGCTATTTGATCGTGCTGTTGATCGACGAGCGGCCGGAAGAAGTCACCGACATGCAGCGTTCGGTGAAGGGCGAGGTTATTTCCTCGACCTTCGATGAACCGGCGGTGCGCCACGTTCAAGTCGCCGAGATGGTGATCGAGAAAGCCAAGCGCCTGGTCGAACACGGCCGCGATGTGGTGATCTTGCTCGATTCAATCACCCGGCTTGGCCGCGCCTACAACACCGTGGTGCCGTCATCCGGCAAGGTGCTCACCGGCGGTGTCGACGCCAACGCGCTGCAGCGGCCGAAGCGCTTCTTCGGCGCGGCGCGCAACATCGAGGAAGGCGGCTCGCTGACCATTATCGCCACTGCGCTGATCGATACCGGCAGCCGCATGGACGAAGTGATTTTCGAAGAGTTCAAGGGCACCGGCAACTCGGAATTGATCCTCGACCGCAAGGTCGCCGACAAGCGCACCTTCCCGGCCATGGACATCACCCGCTCGGGCACGCGCAAGGAAGAGCTCCTGGTGCCGCCGGATCAGCTCAAGAAAATGTACGTGTTGCGCCGCATCCTCAATCCCATGGGCACCATGGACGCGATGGACTTCCTGCTCGACAAACTGCGCAACACCAAGAACAACGGCGAGTTCTTCGACTCGATGAACACCTAAGGCCGGATCGCATCCGGCATAGGTGTGCCACCTGCCATGTCACGCGGGTGATGGCTGCTCATTGGATATTTCGCTAGACACGCGTGAGCCCGTCTCCGGCTCCCCGTCGCGTGTGAATGTCGAGTGAGGGCCCGTCGATATGCGCGGGTTAGCAATAAGACTTGTCGCTGGCGCCATCGTTCTTGCGGGCGTCGGCATGGCCTTGCACGGCTCGTCGCCCGTGGCCGCTCAGGGCGCGTTCTACCGGGCGACCGACGCTGAAATCGCGGGACCGGTTGGCGGTTTGATCCGCAAGGAAGTCCGTGTCGGCGCGGCCGCCGGCGCGACCGCTTACAAGGTACTTTATCGCTCGACCAAGCCCGACGGTACGCCAATTGCGGTGTCGGGGATGGTCATCGTCCCGGCCGGAAAGCCGCCGCCCGGCGGTTGGCCGATTGTCGCCTGGGCACATCCGACGACGGGCGTCGTTTCCCATTGCGCGCCTTCGTTGGCGCTCTTTGTCTTTCAGCAAATGGCGGGAAGCCGGCGCCTCCTGGAAAACGGTTACGCGATTGCGGCGACGGACTATCCGGGCTTGGGCACGCCAGGTCCACATCCCTATCTCGTCGGCGACAGCGAAGCGCGCGCGGTGATCGATTCCGTGCGGGCGGCGCGGGCGTTTGCGGGACTGGAAAACTCGACCCGTTACGCCGTGTGGGGTCACTCCCAAGGCGGCCAGGCCGCGCTTTTCACGGGGATGATTGCGAAGACTTACGCACCCGAGCTTTCGCTCCTCGGCGTTGCCGCCGCGGCGCCGGCGACGGACCTAGCCGCGTTGATGACGGCCGATCTCGATACCGCCGGCGGCCGCAACCTGACGGCCATGACAATTTGGTCATGGGCCGGAGTGTTCGGCGCGCCGATGCAGAGCGTCGTCGAACCCGCCGCCATGCCAATCGTGGATGCGCTCGCCAACCAGTGTATCGAGGGCGCGTTTGATCTCTACGTCCGCGAAAAGATGTCGGCGCCGTTAGCGCGAATCTTTTTGTCGGTAAAAAATCTCGCGACTATCGAGCCGTGGCAGTCGCTGCTCGCGCAGAACACGGCAGGCGATCTTCCGAGCGACATTCCGGTGTTCCTGGCGCAGGGATCATCCGACGGTCTTGTGCTTCCGCGCGTCACGGACGCCTACAAACAGCGGCTCTGCAGAGCCGGCAGCAAGGTTAAGATGCTGGTGATGCCGGGCGTGAGCCACGGCTTTATCGGCTACGACAGTGCCAATGAAGCGGCCGATTGGATCGTTCAGCGCTTTAAGGGCAATGCGCCGCCCGACGATTGCTGACCGCAGGACTCTTGCTATGCCCCAGCGCGCATAGACTCAATACTGCGTATTAAGGCGGCTTGATCCGTGACCGGCAGCGAACAGGTTTCGCCGACGCAGACGAAAGCCTGCGCTTGGCCTCTCGCCGCTTCGATCTGCGCACGGGCCGGATGCGCGGGTGGCAACGCGTCAGGCGAGCGCGCGTGCAGAACAACGCGGTCAAGCGGCGGAATTTTGCGCGCAACGGCAAGCAAAGCATCGGCGCCGGGGCCCTGTCCGGTCACGACAATCTCGGCGGCGCGAAGCCGCAGATCGACCGCGTTGAACAGCGCCATGTGCATGTAAAGATTTTCGGTGGCATGCGGTGCGACGCCGGCGATCAGCCGGTCGGCTTGTTCGCGCCATGAATCGTCGCCGGACAACAGCGCGAGGCGGATCAAATTTTGCGCCGCGACGGCGTTGTGGTTTGCCGTCGCCTCGTCTGCCGTCGAGGCCGGACGGATGACGAGGCCTTCGGCGTCGGCCGCGGTCAGGTAATACGTGCCGCCTTCCGTGTTGGCGTAGTCGCGATCGAGGGCGCGTTGCCAGGCGAGGGCCTGGTCGAGATATGCCGCCGTGCCGGCGGCCTCGTAGAGCGCAAGCGCGGCGCGGATCATGGTGGCGAAGTCGGACGCCATCCCCGGAAACTTGAGCTGACCTTCGCGCCATGAATGGCCAAGGCGGTCGCCGCGCGTCATCTCGCGCACAACAAAATCAAAGGCGCGCTTTGCCATATCGAGCCAGGACGGCTCGCCAAGCATTTGGCTAGCGTTGGCGAGCGCCGCGATCATCAATCCGTTCCAGTCGGCGAGGATCTTGTCGTCGAGGCCTGGACGGATGCGTGTCGCGCGCGCGGCGAGAAGCTTTTCGCGCGACGCCAAAAGCCGCGCCTCGTCCGCCTCGCTGCGCTGCTGCGGCTTGAGACGATTGAGGATATTGTGTCCTTCGAAATTTCCCTGCGGCGTGACGTCGTAATTGCGCGCGAAGAATTCGCCGTCTTCGCTACCGAGCTCGCGGAGTATTTCGTCGTAGGACCAGACGTAAAACTTGCCCTCCTCGCCTTCGGAATCCGCATCGAGCGAAGCGCAGAACGCGCCGCCTGCGTTTGTCATCTCGCGCGCGAGCCAGGCGACGGTTTCCTGCGCGCGCTGCCGGTAAAGCGGTTTTTGAAAATGCCGATGCGCGATGGCGAGGAGTTCGAGCAGTTGCGCATTGTCGTAAAGCATTTTCTCGAAATGCGGCACCAGCCAGCGTTCGTCCACCGAGTAGCGGGAAAAGCCGCCGCCGAGATGATCATAGATGCCGCCTTCGCAGATATGGTGCAGCGTCACATCGACGGCGGCGAAATAGCGCGCCTCCCCGCTGCGCAATCCGCCGCGCCACAAAAGTTCAAACAATGACGCCTGCGGAAATTTCGGCGCGCCACGGATGCCGCCGTTGACCGGATCGATGATGCCGCCGAGCTGGCGCGCGGCGTTGTCGAGTTCGGCGGCGCCAATGACGACGGTGCCTGCCTTGCGCGCGGCGCCGGCGAGCCGCTCCATCAAGGCCGCGCGGTTCTGCTCGATCTTCTGCGGCTCTTCGCGAAACAGCCGCGCGATTTCCCGCAAGACGTCGACAAACGCCGCCCTGCCGTATCGCGCGGTATTGGGAAAATAGGTGCCGCCCCAGATCGGCTCGCCGTCGGGCGTCAGAAACATCGTTAGCGGCCAACCGCCCTGCTCGCCTAGCAGATGCAGCGCCGCCATGTAGATCTGGTCGATGTCCGGACGCTCCTCGCGATCGACTTTGATATTGACGAAAAGCTCATTCATGACCGCGGCGGTGGCGTCGTCCTCGAAACTTTCATGTGCCATGACGTGGCACCAATGGCAGGCCGCATAGCCGACCGAGAGTAGGATTGGTTTGTTGGTACGTTTTGCTTCGGCGAGTGCTTGTGGTCCCCACGGCCACCACGCCACCGGATTATTTTTGTGCTGGAGCAAATACGGGCTGGTTTCGCGCGCGAGGCGATTGTCGTGATCCGTGGTCGTTTTAGTGGCGCTCATGTTTTCGGCTCGGGTCGCGGCCGTAGGGCCGCACATCCTTACAACGTTTGCCGGCCGAGGGCAGTTGCGCGCAATCGGGTTCGGCCGGATATGTGAAACGGATGGATACATCGCGCCCCACCATCTACGCCCTCTCCTCCGGCCGGCCGCCGGCGGCAATCGCAGTCGTGCGCGTGTGTGGACCGCGCGCCGGCGCCGCGCTCGAAAAGCTCATCGGCCGCGCACCAAAGCCGCGGCATGCGACACTCGGGCGCGTGCGCGATCCAGTGAGCGGCGAAGTTATCGACGAAGCACTTGCGCTTTGGTTTCCCGGTCCGGACAGCGAAACCGGCGACGACATGGCGGAGCTGCAGCTGCACGGCAGTCATGCCGTCGTTGCCGCCGTGTTTGACGCACTGGCGGCCATCGACGGCTGCCGCCCGGCCGAGCCCGGCGAATTCACCCGCCGCGCCTTCGACAACGGTAGGCTCGATCTCACCGCCATCGAAGGCTTGGCGGATCTGATTGCGGCCGAGACCCCGGCGCAACGCCGGCAAGCGTTTCGTCAACTCAAGGGGCTGATTGGCGATCGTGCCGAGGCGTGGCGTGAGCAAATTATCGCCGCGCTCGCCCTTGTCGAGGCGCAGATCGACTTCTCCGACGAAGCCGACGTTCCTGAGGACCTTCTCGGCCCCGCGCTGCGTGCCGCGAAAGAGTTGCGCGACGAGATTGCGACTGCGCTGACCAAATCGGGGCGAGGGGAGCGTTTGCGCGACGGATTCGTCGTCGCCATCGCTGGACCGCCGAATGCCGGCAAGTCGACCTTGCTTAACCGGCTGGCGCGGCGTGATGCGGCTATTGTCTCGGCGCATCCGGGCACCACGCGTGACGCTATTGAGGTGCATCTTAGTCTCGAGAGCTATCCGGTGACGCTGATCGATACCGCCGGAATCCGCGACAGTGCCGATCCGATAGAGCAGGAGGGTATTCGCCGCGCGAGAGAGCGTGTGGCAGTGGCCGACCTCGTCCTTTGGCTCACTGATGCATCGGCCGACGACATGGACGCAGGTAGGGCGGCGGCTGAGACTCTGTCGGCGGCGGAGATTTGGGAATTACGCAATAAGGCTGATTTGTTAGGTACAGAGACCCACGCAAGAACTGAATCTCAATCCACAAATGAATCGGGCAGGAAGTTTGCAATCTCAGCTCTTACCGGCGTTGGGGTGGAGTCGTTGTTGAGGGCGTTAGCAGAGGGCGTCCGGCAATTCTTCGCAACCACCGAAGCGCCGATAGTAACGCGGGCGCGTCATCGCCGCGCGCTCGAGGAAACGGTTGCGGCACTGGATCGCGCCTTGGCGCAAGGGTTAGCCGGAAGCGAGGAGCTGATCGCGGAGGATTTAAGATCAGCCGCAATGGCGCTCGGCAGGCTGACGGGGAGGGTCGATGTGGAGGATATTCTCGACGTGATCTTCCGCGAGTTCTGCATTGGTAAATGATTGGTTAGCGGAAACACTTCGTTAACGTTAACGAGCGTGTAACGGGCCTACGCTGGGCCCGGCCGAGGCAACTGTTTCACGTGAAACACCGCGGAAGACGGGCCAGGTCTGCCGCCTTTGACCGCAGATTCGGTGGCGGATAGAACGGGCCGATTTAGCGGGCTTTCGATGAGCACAGTGTTCGATGTCATTGTGGTTGGCGGCGGGCACGCCGGCTGCGAAGCCGCTGCGGTCGCGGCGCGCATGGGCGCCCGCACCGCGCTCGTCACGCAACGCTTCGCTAGCGTCGGCGCCATGTCCTGCAATCCGTCGATCGGCGGCCTCGGCAAGGGTCATCTGGTGCGCGAGATCGATGCGCTCGATGGCCTTATGGGCCGCGTCGCTGACGCCGCCGGCATTCAGTTCCGGTTGCTCAACCGCCGCAAAGGACCGGCCGTGCGCGGCCCGCGTGCGCAGGCCGATCGGAAGCTTTACGCGGCCGCCATGCAACAGGCGATCTCCCAAACGCCGAACCTTACGGTCATCGAAGGGGAGGTGGACGACATCTCGGTCTGCGAAGGTCGCGCCGCCGGCGTCATGCTCGGCGATGGCCGGGCCTTTGCGGCGGCGTCGATCGTGCTGACCACCGGCACCTTTTTGCGCGGGCTTATCCATATCGGCGACCGGCAGATCCCGGCGGGACGCGCTGGCGAAGCCCCGGCGCTTGGCCTATCACGAACGCTCGAACGCGCGGGATTTGCGCTGGGCCGCTTGAAAACCGGCACGCCGCCGCGGCTCGACGGAACGACGATCGACTGGGCGGCCCTGGAAATGCAGCCGGGCGACGATCCGGCGGAGCCATTTTCCACGCTCACCGAGCGGATCACCAATCGGCAAATCCAGTGCGCCATCACCCGCACCAGCGCGGCCACGCACGCCATCATCCGCGACAACGTGCACCGCTCGCCGATGTACTCAGGCCAAATCAAGAGCCGCGGCCCGCGCTATTGCCCGTCGATCGAAGACAAGATCATGCGGTTCGGCGACCGCGAGGGGCATCAGATCTTTCTCGAGCCGGAGGGCCTCGACGACACGACCGTCTACCCCAACGGCATTTCGACCTCACTGCCGGAAGAAGTTCAGGCCGCCGTGGTTGCGTCGATTCCCGGTCTGGAGCGGGCACGCATAGTGCGGCCCGGCTACGCCATCGAATACGATCACGTCGACCCGCGCGAGCTCACGCCATCGCTGGAGACACGACGGTTGCCGGGACTGTTCCTGGCCGGCCAGATTAACGGCACGACCGGGTACGAGGAGGCGGCGGCGCAGGGGCTGCTGGCGGGCATTAATGCCGCCAAGCGCGCCGGCGGGGCAGGGCCCGCGATCTTCGATCGGGCCGAAGCCTACCTGGCCGTCATGGTGGACGACCTGGTGACGCGCGGCGTCACCGAGCCGTATCGGATGTTTACCTCTCGCGCCGAATATCGGCTGACGCTACGCGCGGATAATGCGGATCAGCGGCTGACGGAGAAGGGCATCGCACTCGGCTGTGTAGGCGCGGAGCGCGGCGAAGCCTATGGCGCCAAGCTCGCGGCGCTCAAAGCGGCTCGGCACATGGCGGAATCGCACACGCTGACGCCAAGCGAAGCCGCAAAGCACGGGCTGACGCTCCGCCAGGATGGGCAGCGCCGCTCTGCTTTCGAGTTGCTGGCCTATCCCCAGATCGGCGTAGCTAATTTGAAAAAGGTTTGGCCATGTTTTGGCGAAATCGAGGCGAACATCGCCGAGCAGGTCGAGATCGACGCCAAATATGCGGTCTACCTCCGCCGCCAAGCGACCGATGTCGAATCCTATAGGCGCGACGAAGGGTTAGCCCTCCCCCATGACCTCGGTTACGACGCCGTTCCAGGGCTTTCGAACGAAGTCCGAGCCAAGCTTCACGCCCATAAGCCGCGGACCATTGGCCAGGCGGGCCGAATTGACGGCATGACCCCGGCCGCGCTTACGCTCCTCGTCGCCTATTTGCGCCGCCAAGAGCGTAAGTCCCATCGCGGCGCCGCATGAGCGCTCGGCGCGCCGGAAATGGCCCGCAACGAGCCACTCCAAGCGGTCCGCCCCAAGCTTCTTCAACCGCCGACCCGGATCTCGCGGCCGACCGCGAGCATGCGCTGGCCATCGTTCCTGTTTCACGTGAAACAGTGGATCGCTTGGATCGCTTCGTCGCTGTGCTCCTGCGCTGGCAGCGCCAGATCAATCTGATCGCACCGTCTACAGAGCGAAATCTCTGGACCCGTCATGTCGCGGACTCGCTGCAGTTGATCGCGCTTGCGCCACAGGCTCGCATTTGGGCCGACCTTGGTTCCGGCGCTGGGTTTCCGGGCTTGGCCATAGCCTGCGCGCTGGCGGAAATTCCAAAAGCCCGCGTTCACTTGGTGGAATCCAACCCCAAAAAAATCGCCTTCCTGCGCGAGGCAATTCGCGCCACCGGAGCACCGGCCACAGTGCATCCGGGAAAGATCGAGGAGTTTGTCGCCAATCCTCCCGATCCGATTGAAGCCGTCGCTGCCCGGGCGCTCGCCCCGCTCCCCAAACTCCTCGGTCTGGCTTCTCCGTTGTTGAAAACAGGCACAGTTGGGCTGTTTCCCAAGGGTCAAGACGCGGCACTCGAATTGACCGAGGCATCCAAATATTGGAATGTCCAAGCCAGTCTGGCGCCGAGCCGGACCGATCCAAAGTCGCATATTGTTGTCGTGCGTGAGCTCGAGCCGAAGCGTCAGACTGCTCCGGGCGGATGATTTTTACCTAAGTCATTGGTGAAGCTGTGGAATCAGTCCTGATGGGCGATCAGCCTGGGCCGGAAGCGGAGGCGCCGGCTCCGCCAGCGGCCGACAGCGAAGTCTTGCTCGAGAGCGAAATCCACGCGGCGCCAGCCAAGCACACGCGCATCCTCGCGGTGGCCAACCAAAAAGGCGGCGTCGGAAAAACGACAACCGCCATCAATCTCGGCACGGCGCTCGCCGCCATCGGCGAACACGTGTTGATCATTGACCTCGATCCTCAAGGCAATGCCTCGACTGGCCTCGGCATTGATCAGCGTAGCCGCCGCCTCTCCACCTACGACGTACTCATCGGCCGCGCTGCTCTGTACGACGCAATTCTCCCGACCATTGTGCCCCGGCTTTATCTAGCGCCATCGACGCTCGACCTTACCGGGCTCGAGCTGGAAATCGGCCAGACGCGCGACCGTGCTTACCGCTTGCGCAACGCGCTTTCGCCGCTCACCGCGCCCGGCCTTGGTGAACTCGCTTACAGCTACGTGCTGGTTGATTGTCCGCCGTCGCTGAATTTGCTTACGGTCAACGCCATGGCGGCGGCGCACGCCATCCTCGTGCCGCTGCAGTGCGAGTTCTTCGCGCTCGAGGGCTTGTCGCAACTTCTCAAGACCGTCGATTCTGTCCGTGACCAACTCAATCCCGAACTGACGATCCACGGCATCGTGTTGACCATGTACGACTCGCGCAACACGCTTTCCGGCCAAGTGGTCGCCGACGTGCGCGAATTCATGGGAGCAAAAGTTTACGAGACCATCATTCCCCGCAATGTGCGGGTGTCGGAGGCGCCGTCCTACGGCAAGCCGGTGCTGATGTACGATCTCAGATGCAGCGGCAGCGAAGCGTATATGCGGCTCGCCACCGAGGTCATTCAGCGCGAGCGAGAATTATACGCCTGACGTTGTTCGCTTGCGCGATCGAGCGAGCGGATCAAACAAAGACGCGGACGATAAACTGCGCATGGAGTGGCAATGAGCGATGGCTCGGAGAATTCGGCGATGGCAGAGGAGGGAGCACGTAGACGGCTTGGACGCGGCCTCGCCGCTTTGATCGGCGACGTCGCCGAAGAACCGTCGGCGGAGCGTCCGCGCGGCAGCCGTCGCCTGCCGACCGGTGCATTGCGGCCAAATCCGCATAATCCGCGGCGAACTTTTTCCGAAGCCGAACTCGACGAGCTGGCTGCGTCGTTGCGCGAGCGCGGCATCATTCAGCCGATTGTGGTGCGGCAAACCCGCGGCGCCACCGGCGATTTTGAAATCATCGCCGGTGAGCGGCGCTGGCGCGCGGCGCAGCGGGCCGGCCTGCACGAAGTGCCCGTGGTCGTCATCGAAGCAACCGACGCCGAAGCGTTGCAACTTGCCATCATCGAAAACGTGCAGCGCGCCGATCTCAATGCGCTCGAGGAAGCGCAAGGCTATCGTGCGCTGATCGACGAATTTAAGAACAGTCAGGAAGACATCGCCAAAATCGTCGGCAAGAGCCGAAGCTACGTCGCCAACACGCTGCGGCTGCTCAAGCTCTCCGACACGGTGAAGGCCTATATTCACAGCGGCAAGCTCACCGCCGGCCACGCGCGCATGCTGATCGGCGAACCCAACGCCGACGCGCTTGCGGAAGAAATCATCGCCCGCGAACTCAACGTGCGTGAGGTCGAGGCGATGGCGCGCGAGCGGGCGCAGAAAAACGGCGGCAAACAAGGCAAGGGCAGGGCGCGTACCGCGAGTACCAAGGACGCCGACGTGCTCGCCTTCGAAAAACGCGTCTCCGATGCGACCGGTCTGGTCGTGAGCATCGACCATCGCACCGACCGCGGCACGCTGACCATCCGCTACAACGATCTCGAGCAGCTCGACGATCTGGTGGAGCGGCTAGTGCGGGGTCACTGAGCTGCCAGCGCGGCCTTGCCGCGCATGATCGATGCGCTCGATCAGGTCATGGATGATGGGGCTTGTTGTAAACGGCACGAAACGCATGGGCGGCATGAAGGTAATCTGGCTTCCGAAGATGGTCGGCACGCGCGCGGCAAGAGTGACGCGCGGCGGATTTATCAGCGGCGCATAGCTGACGTTTTTGATGTCGCTCAGGGCGATATGGCTTTCCTGACCGCGATTTTTCACCACCAGCGAGTCGCCGTCTTCCCAGACTTCGTCGACGAGATCGAACACCAGCTTTTTCATGACGAAGTAGCCGAAGCCGATCATGATCAAGGGAACAACGAGCAACGGATAGGGCGGAGGGTCGTGTTGCGCTCCGCCAAAAAATAGTGGAATGGCGATGACCAAGAAGAGCAATGTGAGGAATCCAAACCAGACAGCCGGGAAGATGCGCTTGTAGAAAAACGTCATCTTCGACGAGATGCGGCGCATAGCGATTTGCGGAAACTACTCCGCCGCGGTCTGCCCGGCGCTGCCGGTGCCGAACCGGCGCTCGATATAATCGATCACGAGCTTTTCGAAGTCCTGCGCCACGGTCGGACCGCGCAGCGTGATCGCCTTCTTGCCGTCGATGAATACTGGAGCGGCGGGTGCTTCGCCGGTGCCCGGCAGCGAGATGCCGATATCGGCGTGTTTTGATTCACCCGGTCCGTTGACGATGCACCCCATGACCGCGACGTTGAGCCCTTCGACGCCGGGATAACGGGTCTTCCATTCCGGCATTGAGTCGCGAATGAAGTTTTGGATTTTGGCGGCGAGCTCCTGGAATGTCGTCGATGTGGTGCGGCCGCAACCGGGGCAGGCGGCAACAAGCGGCACGAAGGTGCGAAGGCCAACCGTCTGCAACAATTCCTGCGCGACTTTGACTTCCAGCGTGCGGTCGCCGTTCGGCTCCGGCGTCAACGAGATCCGGATAGTGTCGCCAATGCCTTGTTGCAGCAGCACGCCCAAGGCGGCGGAGGAGGCGACAATGCCTTTCGATCCCATGCCGGCCTCGGTTAGGCCGAGATGCAACGCATAGTCTGAACGCCGTGCCAATTCGCCGTAGACGGCGATCAAATCTTGCACCGCGGACACCTTGCCGGAAATAATGATCTTTGAGCGGGGCAGGCCAATTTCCTCGGCGCGCGCCGCCGATAGCAATGCGGATTGCACCATGGCTTCGCGCGTGACATCGCGGGCGTCCACCGGACGGTTCGAACGCGAATTTTCGTCCATCAGGTGCGTAAGCAGCTCCTGGTCGAGCGAGCCCCAGTTGGCGCCGATGCGCACCGCCTTGTTGTGGCGGATTGCGGTCTCGATGATGGCGCCGAACTGCCGGTCCTTCTTTTCCTTGAAGCCGACATTGCCGGGATTGATGCGATATTTGTCGAGCGCCTCGGCACACGCCGGATGATCGGCCAAAAGTTTGTGGCCGATGTAATGAAAGTCGCCGATGATCGGCACGTCGACATTCATTTTCAGCAGCTGGTCCTTGATGTGCGGTACCGCGGCCGCCGCAT
>Ga0209169_10000100_pt1 | contig 49563 bp, 42 predicted proteins | sample HubBroMetageWRM4_FD_188346 | JGI IMG/M metagenome (GOLD analysis project Ga0209169, IMG submission 188346) | Warmed soil microbial communities from the Hubbard Brook experimental Forest, New Hampshire - Hubbard Brook CCASE Soil Metagenome WRM 4... | ecosystem: Environmental > Terrestrial > Soil...
GACCGAGACTGGGCCGGAATCGCTGGCGGCATAGGTGGCGTCGCCGGAGTACTGAGCCGTAACGCTGTAAGGTCCGCCTCCGGGCAGGTTGTTGGTTGACGAGGCCACGGTGCTTGTGCCGCTCAAGGTGAAGAGATCCACTGCAGTCTGGTTGATGGAATTCGCTGCCAATAGAGACACGGAACCCGATGGATGTCCGGTCCCGCTACTGGGCGAAACGGAGATCGTGACGTTGACGGACGAGCCATGGGTGATGTTGGTGACGGGACTGAGCGCAAGCGTGGTGGTCGTGGGGGTGAAGGTGACGGAGTTCCATTGAGCGACGAGGTTTGCGACATTGACTGAGCCGAGGCCGGTGGTCTGGTCGTAGCCTGTCGTCGCCTGGTAGTCATTCCCCACCTCACCAGGGACTACATTGTTGCCGACCGTTACGTCATTGAAGATGCAGGTAGAGGTGGGGGGAGTGCTGGTGCTGGACCCGTTACACTGCGAAGGGTAGGCAGCCTGGCCCGCGGCCAAACGATAAAGCACGTAGTTGGCCTGGCCCTGGCGAGGGCCAGCGCCGGGGTTGAGGTTCGCCATCTGCTGGTCGACTAGAGCCATGATTCCCGCGAACGAGGGTGCGGAGGCAGAGGTGCCACCGATGAAGTAAACGTAAAACTCGCCCAGTTCGTTTGGTTCACAGGAGCCTTCCAGGCAAAGGAGATAAGGATCGTGGGTCGCGGCGGTCAGGGAAACATCAGGGAGATCGCGGACCCCGTCGTTGGGAACGCCAGTTATGGAAAGCGATTGCCAGGATGGCTTGGGAACGCCGGGGGTGGTGCCGCCCTGCCCGTTCCCGATGTTTCCGGCGCTGGCTCCCCCGCTGCTTGACCACAGACCAAGAGTGGGACCACTCTGGTTCCAGACATCTTCGGGAATGTAGGAAATGGCCGACTCTTGCACTGGATTTTCACTTCCCCAGTACGTACTGGGGTTTCCGTTTTCGTTGAACATGGTGCCGCCCACGGCAACGTTGAAGGGCGTGGAGGCGATCGCGTTGACTGAGATGGGATTGGTGGCAGGGGCTTCTGAAGGATCGTCGCAGCCCTCGGCGCCGTCGTCTCCAGTGGAAACGAAGTACGTAATACCCTGCGTGGCGGCTTGTTCGGCGACCTCGTAGCTAAATGCAAGCTGAGCATCAGTGGCGTAGAGTTCACAACCGCTGAAGCTCTCGGTCATGATGTCGGCGAGATTATTTTCGACGATGTAGACCTCGGACAGGTCAATGCCATCTGTCGTGTCAGTTGTAGCAGAGACGACCAGATTGACCGTCGCACCCGGGGCAACTGCACCCGACCAGGTGGAATCCAGCGTGGCTTCGGCTTCTTCTCCTCCACCCAAATCGCCGGGATCGGGGCCGTTCAGGACTATGTTGAAGTTGCCGCAGCAGAGGTTGAAGACGTTGCCGCCGCGAAAATCGTTGATATCCTCGCCCCCGTTGTATGGGTCCGAGCGCCCTACCACCGCGATGTTAGATTCGTTGCCGTTGTTATTGTTTCCGTTACTGTTTTGGCTGTTGTAAACCGGGTTGATGTTGTAGATCACCGCATAGTCCTGCGGCCCGAGAGCGTTGATAGCAGGCTGGCCGTTTTGCGCAGGGAAAGTAACTTGAGGCTTTTTCCCGGGGGCGGTCCGCCGAGCGGTTCCGCGCTCTTTCAGCAAGTGAAGCTGCGGTTTCTTGACGAAATTATGCAGCGTCAGCACACCCGCGACTGCGGGTGTGAGGGCCGTCGGGATCGAAGGATCGGTTGAGTTGGCCCAGTGCTGCTCGCCGTTGACTATGTATTTGTGAATCGTGGTGTGGAAGGTTTGCTGGACCTGGCTGGCGGAGCCGGAGAATTCCAGTACGGTACGGCCCTTGGTGGTGCCCACCTGGAATCCTTGCGACTGCAGCCATGTAGTAATGGTTTGAATGTCGCCGTCGGTTGGTCCGAACTGCTTGCCGAATTGTTCAGGCGTCAGCCATTTGTGGTAGCTGGGTGAGGCTTTGTCCTGCTGATCGTCGAGCAACGTGCGCAGGGCGTGTTCCTGCTCTGGGCTGCGCTTCAGCACGAGCAGCATGCGTTGCATGGGGAGTGAGGCCGGAGCTGTGCCCAGGTCGAACTCGGGACGCGCCAGGTGAAAAGTGTTGCCACGGAGCACGGTCAATTGCGACGCGTCGACCGGTTGCGTGATCAGCGGGATGGGCGCCGCCTGCGAGGACGGCTGCTGGGCGCTGGACTGCGGCGCAAGGGATAGGGTGCAGAAGATGAGTGCGACAAGTGTGACGGCCAGAGGTTGATTCAGAATTGAGGCGCAGAAGACCTTCATGAGACACCTTTACCTTCGGGGTGACTATGCGAGACCTGGCGGGACAGGAGGAAGGAGGTAGTCCCGGCCGCTCTCGCTGCGCGGCGGCTTAGCCGCGTCTGGACTGAGCCTTTTTATCCCAAGTGCGGTGAGATTGCAAGGACAGATCGCGGGTTCGGGAGTCAAGCTGGCGTCGGTATTGGAAGTGCAGAGGACTTTGTCGGGAGGGCTGCGCTTGGCGCGCAGACCTCCGCTTCCTCAGGATGACAAGGGGGAGAATTTATTCTTCGAACAATCACTCTTACTCTTCGAATAGGGTTACCTGGCGCTGGTCGTCGGTGGGACCGCGGCGGGGGCGGCGGGTGGCGCCGATTACGGCTAGAACCGTTAGTGAATCGAGGGCGGTGCGGGGGACGAAGATGCGCTGGGTGTTCGAGCGCTGGTCGGGAGGATTCACCAGATAGCCTTCCGGCAGGTTCTGGGTTAGGTCGGAGGGCATGAGGCCTTCTAGGATTTCGTTGTCCTTGAAACGCAGGCGCACCCATAGGCCTTCGGAGCGCGGGCGCGTGGTGAAGGTCTTGCGGGTGAGCGATTCGGAGTCGCCGAACTCACGAACGAAATAGACGCCCTTGATCTCGCGCAGGTCGATGGCGACTACGTTGCCGGAAGTGTTCAGGAATTCGAGTTTGCCCTCGTTGAGGAATTGGGCAGGGGAGACATAACCGGAGACGGAATCCCGGTCGATCTTGCGGACGATCACTTTCTTGTGGGTCGAGGGCATGATTGGGCTTCGGGGTTCGGCTTTCGGGCGTCGGCAGCTTGGCAGGCCGCGCATGGAAGGGCTCGACCGTGCGTGTTTTGTTCCGCTGAAGCCCGATGGCTGAAGCCCGAAGCCCGGTCCATTCTCGCACTAAATGGGAAGAAATCCTGGGAATCCACGTTGGCAGTAGCCAAATTATAAACCTTGTGTTATTCCTTTAAGTTACCTTGGCGCGACTAAAGCCTGTTTAAGTGCTTTGTATTTAAGGGCTTGAGTATAGATCGGTCGAAACTGGGCTGGTCTGGGCCTCAGCAGTCTGTGGAAATCCTGTGGAAAAGCAGTGAATGTTGTTGGGTCCGGCGGTGTCCGGGATGTGCAGCAGAGTGCGGCCTGCTGGATGGCTTGACGTGGGTTGTCTGAAGACGAATGGCTGATTACATTTACACGATGGAAATCCGGTTGACGCCGGATCAGATGAAAGGCGTCAATCTGGTGCAAGAGATAGCTCGCGCTGCGGGAATCACTCTCTACCTCACCGGCGGGGCAATTCGCGACATCATCAGCGGGTTCACGATCCGCGACCTGGACTTCACGGTTCAGGGCAACCCCCTCAAACTGCAGAAGGACTTCGAGCGGGCGGGCGCGCAAGTGGCCGGCCACGACGAAGACGTGCGTACGCTGTTTCTGGTTTTGCCGGGGAACGTACGCGCCGAGATTGGAATGGCGCGGACAGAGGTCTATGAGAAGGTGGGCAGGGCTCCGGTGATCGCGCCAGCGAGCATTCAGGACGATCTGCGGCGGCGCGACTTTACGGTGAACGCCATGGCGCTGTCACTGAATGAGGGGTCGCGGGGGCTGTTGCTTGATCCGTTTAACGGCGTCGCGGACATTGAGGCGAAGCTGCTGCGCATCCTGCACAATTATTCGTTCGTGGAAGATCCCTCGCGGCTGATTCGGGCTACGCGGTTTGCGGCGCGGTTTCACTGGCCGCTGGAAGAGCGCACGCAGCAACGCTACGACGCTGCGAAAGAAAACAAATACATCGACCACATTTCGCGCAGTGCAGTAGGGCATGAGATTGCGCAACTGGCGCATGAAGACGATCCGCTGAGCGTGGTGCGGGCGCTGGAAAAAGAAGAGTGGCTGAAGGTGTTGCATCCGCACTGGTCGTCGGCCAAGGTAGATACGAACGGCCTGGCACAGTTGATGAAGACGCGGCAGCAGATGGTGGACCTGGGCTACACCGTCGATCCGTCGCCGGCAGTGATGCACTTTTTGACGGCGCGGCTTTCGGATAAAGACATCTCTGATTTGCGGCGGCAGATTCCGCGCAAGGATCTGATCGAGTCGTGGCGCGACATCGAAGATCATGCCAAGGAACTGGCGAAGCGCTTGACTGGGAAGGAAGCGGCGACGCCGTCGCGGACGTGGAATCTGCTGTCGGGGGCCCGGCCGGAAATGATTCTGTTTCTGGCGGTGACGTCGCGGCATCAGACGGTGGCGCAGAAGATCAAGAACTTCCTGACCAAGTGGCGGCAGGTGCAGCAACGCATTCCATTACCTGAGATGACGGAGTTGCTGATTACTCCGGCGCTGCCGGAGTATCCGAAGATTGCGCGCGATGTGTTTATGCTGCTGCTTGATGGGAAGCTGCGCTCGCGGACGGAGACTTTGAAATTCCTGAAACCGTTTGCACCGCCGCCGCCTCCTCCGCCTCCTCCACCAAGGCGCGGGCGTGGGCCTAAGGCGGCGGTAGTAGCGGCTCCCTCGGTCGTGCCGGGCAAGAAGGGCGAAGTGGCAAAGGGCAAGGGGAAAGGTGCGGTTGCGGCCGTTGTGGCGCCGGCCCCTGCGCCGCCCGTGAAGGCAAAGCCGGCTCCGATGGCGAAGCCCACGGCGAAGCAGGCACCGGCCAAAACCAAAGGCAAACCGTCGAAACCTCCTGCAAAATCAGCGAAACCGGCTCACAAAACAAAAGGGAAGAGCGGGAAGCGATAGTGCTTCCGGTATCTTCAGTCGAGGCAGTGTCCTAATTCGCCTTTAGGGCGTGTACTAATTTTTGGCTTGCCGAGGCTGGAGCGGGCATATAATAGGGGCATGCAGCGACCGCTTCTCAGTGCGGCGTTCGTGCTCCTTCTGGCTTCTGTGCCGCTTTCGGCGCAGCACGGCGGCGGAGGCCATGCGTCCGGCGGCGGGCATGGTGGTGGATTTGCTTCGCACGGTGGCGGGTTCTCCGGCCACTCGAGCGCTCCGGCTTTCGGCGGTGCACGCGTGGGGTCTGGTTCCGCGGCGCGTTCGTTCGGCTCTCGCTCCGCTTCGCGGCCTGGATTCACCTCGGGATCGTTTAACCGGAGCTTCAATCGCGGCTTCAACCGCTACGGTGGCGTGCGATTCGGCGCCCACGGCGTTGGAGCGAACTGCTACTACTATGGCTACGGATGTGTGGGTACTTACGGATATCCGTGGGGATACGTGGGGGCATACGATCCGTACTGGTGGGGGGATTCTGGTTCGTCTGGCGACGCGGACCAGCAGTACCAGACTGGCCTGGCGAACGAGATGAACGAGCAGAGTCTTGACCAGCAGCAGATGCGGCAGCAAGCCGATCAGGATCTTTATGCCGGGTCAGCACCTCCTCCGCCGCGTCCACGAAACGAGCACTCGGAACTCAATGAAGCCGCACCGGCCACGGTGCTGGTTTTCCGCGACGAGCATAAACAGGAAGTACACAATTACGCCATCGTCGGGCAGACCCTGTGGAACTTCAATCCGCAACATACGCAGAAGATTCCGCTCTCGGATCTTGATATTCCCGCGACCACCAAGGAGAACGACGACCGCGGGGTGGATTTCCACGTGCCTGGGCCGCACGACGGGCAGTAGATACGTCTTTGTTACGGCCTATCCCAGATTATCTTTTTAAGCTCACCAGGGTTCGTCCATCGGCTGACAGCGCTAGATACGCCCGGTTGTCTTGCCACCATTGCACCCACTGCGCGGGTGAATCAAAGCTCTGACCAGTTAGCTGTTTCAGGATTCTAACTGTGCGGGTTGGACAGTGAACCTGCCCTCTATCTGTAATACAGAGGTCGTCAATTTTTATGGTTGCTTTCATCCAAAGCCCCAAACGTGGATCGGTGCTCCGCTTTCTAGCTACGTTCGGGAAGGACTTGGCGACCTGATTGGGATCGAGGCTTTGCCACCATTCGTCTTCCGTGGCAAAGTCTGATCCGGTTAAGCTGCGCAGGTATTCGCGGGTGGCTGCGAAACTTTTGTCGCGAAACATAAGCGCAGGTGAGGATAGCCTGCAGGACAAGAGACGACGCGAGTGCGAGCCCCTGGCGATGACGTCCATCCAGCGCTGCGACTCGGGAGTAGGCAGCCACATAGACGAAGCTCATCGCAACCCAAAGCCAACAAATCGCGCGAAATGCGCTGTCAGCGGGGTTGCGACCTGCGCTGGCGGTTGAGTTACTCACGAACGGCGTGCCTCCTCACGGCGTCAACTCACTCGGATGCTGCAATCTCGGTAACGTGAAAGCATTGCCAGCACTGGAGGAAAGCCCACTGCTGCTTTTCCACGCATTGTGGATAAGTGCTGCTAGTTTCTGCGCGGTTTCCCGATAGAATGACACAACCAAGTAAAATCAGACTGACCCTATGTCCCAATTCGTCCACCTGCACCTCCATACCGATTACTCCCTGCTGGACGGCGCCTGCGACGTCGAAAAACTTTGTCACCGCGTGAAAGAGCTGGGTATGCCGGCCGTGGCCATGACCGACCATGGAAATATCTTTGGGGCGGTGCATTTCGTGAATGCGGCGAATCATGCGGGCGTGAAGCCGATCGTGGGGTGCGAACTTTACATCTGCAAGAAAGACGATCACAACATCGAGCGCACTCCGCCCGAGGGCGACACCTACAACCATCTCCTGGTGCTGGCGGAGAACGAAGAAGGCTACCGCAATCTGGTGAAGATTACGTCGGAAGCTTCACTGCATGGCTTCTATTACAAGCCGCGAGTGAGCAAGAAGTTTCTGGCGGAGCATTCCCGCGGGCTGATCGGGCTCTCGGGTTGCCTGAAAGGAGAGGTTGCGGAGCGGTTGATGGAAGGGAATTATGACGCCGCGCGGGCGGCGGCAGGCACGCTCCGCGATATTTTCGGGAAGGATAATTTCTATCTCGAGATTCAGGATCAAGGCCTGGCGATGGAGCACCGGATTCGTGCGGGGCTCTATCAGCTGGAAAAAGAGCTGGGACAGCCGCTCGTGGCTACCAACGACAGCCACTACCTGTGCGAGGACGACGCGCACGCGCAGGACGTGATGCTGTGCATCCAGACCGGGAAGTCGATTCACGACACGGCGCGGATGAAGTTTGAGGGTACGCAGTTCTTCGTGAAGAGCCACGACGAGATGCATCGCGTGTTCAAAGACTCACCTGAGGTTTTGACGCGCACGCTCGATATCGCCGAGCGTTGCAGCCTGCGGTTGGAGAAAGTAGCGACGCCGTTTCCACAATTCGAGGTTCCGCCGGGCTATACCATCGACAGTTATTTCGCGCACGTCAGCCGGGAGGGTTTCGCGCGACGGATGGCAGCGCTGCGGCCGCTGCACGAACAGGGCAAGCTGAAGCATCCGATTTCGGATTACGAGCAGCGGCTGGAGCGGGAACTCGGAATCATCCAGCAGATGAAGTTTCCCGGGTATTTTCTGATCGTGTGGGACTTCATCCGCTATGCGAAGGAACATGACATTCCTGTGGGACCGGGGCGCGGATCAGCGGCTGGGTCGCTGGTTTCCTACGCGCTCGGAATTACCGATCTCGATCCTCTGCAACATGAGTTGCTGTTTGAGCGCTTCCTGAATCCCGAACGGGTTTCGATGCCGGATATCGACATCGATTTCTGCATGAACCGGCGCGGCGAGGTGATCAACTACGTCACGCAGAAATACGGGCGCGACAATGTTGCGCAGATCATTACGTTTGGCACGATGGCGGCCAAGGCGGCGATCAAAGACGTGGGACGGGCGATGGACATCCCTTACGCCGATGTGGACCGCATCGCCAAGATGATTCCAACGCAGCTCAACATCACACTGGATCAGGCGATCGAAGACTCGCCGCAGCTGCGCGAGGCAATGGAGAAGGATGGGCAGATTCGGGAGCTGATTCAGACCGCGAAGAAGCTCGAAGGGATGGTGCGGAATTCCGGAGTGCATGCGGCTGGCGTGGTGATTTCACCGCGTCCTCTGACGGAACTGGTGCCGCTGCACCGGACCAAGAACGACGAAATCGTCACCGCCTTCGACATGGTTGCGATTGAAAAGATGGGCCTGTTGAAGATGGACTTTCTGGGGCTGACCACGCTTACGATTCTCACCGACACGTTGAAGCTGATCGAACAGACGCGTGGGACGCCGATCACGCTGGAGAGCATTCCTCTCGAAGATGCGGAAACCTACCAGAAAGTCTTTCACAAAGCTCTGACGTCCGGCGTCTTCCAGTTTGAATCGCACGGCATGCGCGATGTGCTGCGGCGCTATCAGCCGAACTCGATTGAACATTTAACCGCCTTGAACGCGCTCTATCGTCCTGGGCCCATGGCAATGATTGATGATTTCATCGAGCGCAAACAGGGACGGCGCAAGATCGAGTATGAACTGCCGGAACTGAAAGAGATTTTGGAAGAGACCCTCGGCGTCTTCGTCTATCAGGAACAGGTGATGCAAGCGGCGAACACGCTCGCGGGCTACTCCCTGGGAGAGGCCGATTTGCTGCGACGCGCGATGGGAAAGAAAAAGCCCGAGGAAATGGCGCAGCAGCGTGAACGCTTCGTGCAGGGCGCGACGCAACGCAAGTTCCCGCCGAAGAAGATCGAGAAGATTTTCGATCTCATGGCGCAGTTTGCGGGATATGGATTCAACAAGTCGCATTCGGCCGCGTACGCGCTGCTGGCTTATCACACGGCTTATTTGAAGACGCATTATCCGGTTGAGTTCATGGCGGCGCTGCTGACGTCGCTTACGGGCAGCACCGATGACGTGGTGAAGTACATCAACGAGTGCCGCGAGATGGGTATTCCGGTAGAGGCGCCGGACATCAATGTTTCGGATGCAAACTTTACGCCGCATGGAGACGCCATCCGGTTTGGGCTGGCGGCGGTGAAGAATGTCGGGGGCAACGCGATTGAATCGATTGTGGCCGCTAGGAAGAAGCTGGGACGGTTCAAATCAATTTACGAATTCTGCGAGAACGTCGATCTGCGGCTGCTCAACAAGCGCGTGCTGGAGTCGTTGATCAAGAGCGGCGCGATGGATTCGCTGGGCCGTCGCGCGCAGGTGATGACGGTGCTCGACCGCGCCATGGAGCGAGCGCAGAAGGCGCAGCGCGACGCGGAATCAGGACAGCACGGGCTGTTCGGAGTCTTTCAGCAGGAGGACGCTGAAACGAATAACGACAAGCTGCCGAACATTCCGGACTGGGATGAGCAGGTGCGGCTGGCGGCGGAAAAGGAGATCCTCGGGTTCTTTATCAGTGGGCATCCTCTGGAAAAATACAAGGACAAGCTGGCCGACCTGCAGGCGTTGCGCATCGATGAAGTTGCCGCGATGACGAAGTCCACAGGAAAGGAAGAGACCATCGCCACGGCCGGCATCATTGGCAACGTGCGCGTGCAAAAATCCAAGCGCGGGGAGTTCTACGCGCAAGCGACGCTCGAAGACATGTCAGGCTCGATCGACATGATCGTCTTTCCGGAAGCGTACAAGCGTCTGGGGGATAAGGTGAAGCTGGAAGTTCCCGTGCTGGTGAGGGCCGGGGTGAGAATCGAAGAAGGAGCGAATCCCAAGATCACCGCGGCGGAAATCATGCCACTCGAAGAGGCCAAAGTTCCGCTGCCGCGCGCGATCCGGATTCGAGTGCCGCTGGAGACCGCGGGCGAGACTACCGTGGACGATCTTCATGTGCTTTTCCGCGAGCGCAGGGGCGAAGCTCGAGTGTTGTTTGACGTGGAACGTGCCGGGGATTTCATGGTGGTGATGGAAGCGGAAGGTTATAATGTGCTGCCGGATCGCAACTTCATCGCCAGAGTCGAAGAGTTGTGCGGACGGGGCAGTGTCCGCGTGATCAGCTAGTCGTTCTCGGCTCGACCAGTCAGTCCAATTAATCAGTTCAACCATGGAAGCATCCCACAAAGCGCAGCAGGAACTGGAGGAGATTGAGCGGCAGGTGGCGCTGATCGAGGCCACGGCCGGGCAGAATGAGGAGACTCATCGCCAGCTGGCGAAGCTGCAGGAGCGCGTCCACACCCTGAGGCAGGAAATGAAGGCGTTGCAAACCGCCTGGCAGAAAACCGAGCTGGCCCGGCATCCCCAGCGCCCGCAGGCGCTCGACTATATCGAGCGCGTGTTCACGGACTGGAGCGAGATTCACGGCGACCGCGGGTTCGGCGACGATCCGGCGATTGTATGCGGGATGGCCCGCTTTCACGGCGACGAAGTTCTGATTGTCGGCACCCAGAAGGGGCGGGACATGAAGCAACGCGTGTACCGCAATTTTGGGACGCCCCATCCGGAGGGTTACCGCAAGGCGCTGCGGGTGATGCAGGTGGCGGAAAAGTTTCGCAGGCCGATCTTCTCGCTGGTGGATACCGACGGGGCTTATCCCGGAATTCACGCTGAGGAGCGCGGGCAAGCCGAGGCGATTGCCTATAACCTGCGTGAAATGGCGCGGCTGGAAGTGCCCATCATTGCGACCGTGATTGGCGTTGGGGGCAGCGGTGGGGCGTTGGCGATTGCCGTGGCCGACCGCGTGCTAATGATGGAAAATTCGATCTATTCGGTGATTTCCCCCGAGGGCTGTGCCGCCATTATGTGGAGAGACTCCACCAAGAAGGAATTGGCGGCGGAGGCGATGCGCATCACGGCCACGGATCTGAGCGAGCTGGGCTGCGTGGACGATATCGTGGCTGAGCCGGAGGGTGGAGCGCATCGGGATCATGAAGCTGCGGCGAACTTGCTGGATGTCAGCCTGCAGAAGCACTTCTCAGAGCTGAAAAAGATCCCGCCTGCTGAGTTAGTCGCGTCACGATATAAGAAGTTCCGCACGATTGCCCAGTTCTTCAAGGCCGAGTAGTGTATCCGCGGTAATCTTTGCTTTCTGAGATCTTTCTTATCACGTCTCGTTCTCAAATAGGTTCCTCCCCGGCTTCTGGCGCGTGTTTTGGTGTACTCAAGGGCGCCATCGCCGTATAATCAAATGTTTCCCCCAAGTTGGAATTTGGGCGGATCACTCCGCCCCTTAATCATAAGGAAGGTGCAGGAATGGCCACCACGGATGTTGCGCCCCAGGGCACGGGCGGGCAATTGGGGCGTACGCGCGTCGTCAACGACATGAGCATTCAGGTTGCAACGGTGAATGGCTCAGGCTCTCAGAGTTCAAACACAGTGCTGTTGCGGGCGATTTTCCAGATGGGCGTGCCGGTTTCGGGCAAGAACCTGTTTCCCTCAAATATTGCCGGCTTGCCGACCTGGTATACGATTCGCGCCAACAAGGACGGCTACATCGGCCGCAAGAAGGAAATTGATTTCCTGGTAGCGATGAATGCCGAAACCGCGCAGGACGATGTAATGTCGCTGGCGCCCGGCGCTTCTGTTCTTTATGACGAACCGCTTGCTCTGGACAAGCTCCGCACCGATCTGGTTTTCTATTCGGTTCCCTACGACAAGCTGGTCGCGACGGTTTGCCCTGAGGCGAAGCTGCGCAAGCTGGTCAAGAACATGGTGTACGTGGGCGTGGTCGCACAACTGCTCACCATCGACATGGGCGAGGTGGAGAAGGCGATCCGCAAGCAATTTGCCACCAAGGTAAAAGCCGCTAACTTGAACCTGGCCGCGGCGCAGGCGGGATTCGACTATGCGAAAGCGAGTCTGCAGAAGCGCGGAGTTTTCTACATCGAGCGCATGGATAAGACTGCGGGCAAGATCATCATCGACGGCAACTCGGCGGCGGCGCTCGGCTGCATGTTTGCCGGATGCACGGTGGTGACGTGGTATCCGATCACGCCATCGTCTTCGCTGGTGGAGACGATGATTGAATACATGAAGGAATACCGCATCGGTCCCGATGGCAAAGCAACATTCGCGATTGTTCAGGCCGAGGATGAACTGGCGGCGATCGGTATGGTGATTGGCGCTGGCTGGGCCGGTGCGCGCAGCATGACTGCGACTGCGGGGCCGGGAATCTCGCTGATGGCGGAGTTTGCCGGGTTGGCTTATTACGCGGAAATTCCGGGTGTGATCTGGGACATCCAGCGTGTCGGACCGTCGACTGGCCTGCCTACGCGCACTTCGCAGGGCGATATTCTGACTACGGCTTTTCTTTCCCACGGCGATACCAAGCACATCATGCTGATTCCGTGTTCGGTGGCGGAGTGCTTCAGCATGGCTTCGGATGCCTTTAATCTGGCCGAGCAGTTTCAGACACTGGTTTTCGTGATGTCCGATCTGGATCTCGGGATGAATAACTGGATGTCTGATCCTTTCGAGTATCCGACCGCTCCGATCAAGCGCGGGAAGGTTTTGGATAAGGCTGATCTGGAAAAGCTGGGCGGCTTTGCCCGTTACAGAGATTTGGATGGCGACGGTGTGGGCTATCGCACGCTGCCCGGAACGGATCATCCGGCCGCAGCGTACTTCACGCGGGGCAGCGGCCACAATGATAAATCGAGCTACAGCGAGCGGCCTGACGATTACGAAAACAACATGGAGCGGCTCAACCGCAAGTTCGAGTCCTCGCGCTCGTTCGTTCCGCGTCCTGAGATTGTCAAAGGCGAGAACGCGAAAATTGGGATCATTGCTTACGGCACGTCGCATTGGGGCATCATTGAAAGCCGTGACCAGTTGCGAGGTGAGTACGCGATTGAAACCGACTACCTGCGGCTGCGGGCTTATCCCTTTACGCGGGAAGTGCACGAATTCATCGAGCAGCATGACCGCGTTTATGTGGTGGAGCAGAATCGCGACGCGCAGATGCTCAGCTTACTCAAGCTCGACCTGAAACCCGAGTTGATTGCGCGGCTGCGCAGCATCAGCCATCTGGATGGGCTGCCGCTCGATGCACGCTCCGTTACTGACGAACTGAGCACCATGGAGGGCAAGTAATGGCGACCACGCCTGCTGCTGAACCAAAAACCAATCATATTGGCTTGACAGTGATTGACTACAAGGGCGGCAAGACCACGCTGTGCGCGGGCTGCGGCCACAATGCGATTTCCGAACGCATCATCGAAGCCATGTATGACATGGGCGTGCAACCGGAACGGGTGGCCAAGCTGAGCGGAATCGGCTGTTCGTCGAAGAGTCCGGCTTACTTCATGAACCGTTCGCACAGTTTCAACTCGGTGCACGGACGCATGCCGTCCGTTGCCACCGGGGCGATGCTGGCCAATCGCAATCTGATTGCGCTGGGCGTGAGCGGCGATGGCGACACTGCTTCGATCGGCATCGGACAGTTTGTTCACCTCATGCGCCGCAATCTTCCTCTTATCTACATCATTGAGGACAACGGCGTGTACGGCTTGACCAAGGGCCAGTTCTCGGCCACGGCCGATCTGGGATCGAAACTGAAATCCGGAGTGATCAACGATCTGCCTCCGATTGATACTTGCGGACTGGCCATCGAACTGGGAGCGACATTTGTCGGCCGGTCATTTTCTGGTGACAAGAAACAGTTGAGCACCATGCTGAAAGCGGCTATCGCGCACCACGGCACCGTGATGCTTGACGTCGTTTCCCCCTGCGTCACTTTCAACGATCACGAGGGTTCGACCAAGTCCTACAAGTACGTAAAGGATCACGAAGAGACCTTGCAGGAGATGAGCTTTGTTCCTCACTTCGAAGAAATTGATGTGGAGTACGATGCGGGGACGACGGTCAATGTCACCATGCATGATGGATCCAGTCTCCGGCTGCGCAAGCTGGAAGAAGACTATGATCCGACCCACCGGATCGCAGCCATGAAGCGACTCTCGGAAGCGCACGATAAGGGCGAAGTGCTGACGGGAGTGTTTTACGTGAACACCAAAGCGCCTAGCTTCCTTGACATGCTGAATATGGTTGATCAGCCGCTGGCTACGCTGCCGGAATCATTGACGCGGCCGGGTAGGGAAGTGTTAGCGGCAGCGATGGAAGAATTGCGGTAGCGGGCTTCGGGCTTCGGCTATCGGGCTTCAGCAGGGCCCCTTGTCATTCCGAACTGGGCCGAAGGCTCGGTGAGGAACCTGTTTTTGTTTTGCTGTGCTCTTACTTTTTACTTCTCTCCTGCTGGTTCAAGTCCCAGGCCCGAACCGTAATACTGCGCGAGGGCTTTTCGTTCTTCCTCTGTGAGCAGCGCCGCGATGGTGCGCATGGGCATGTTGATGTCGTTGGCGCGACTTCCTGTCGCGAAGGCTTCCAGCTCGTTCAAGAGGTACTCGGCGTTCTGGTTTGCTAGCCACGGAGCTCCGGGGCGATACGCCACCGGGCCGTGGCAAGCCTGGCAGGGCGGAATGCCGCGCTCGCCGTCCCCAAATGAAATCAAGCGCGACACCATTGCCGAATGAACAGGATCGGGCTGGGATTGAGGAAAGACTCGTTTGTCTTCGGGATCGTTGAAGGCGGGTAGCTTTGCGTAATAGGCGACGAGGTCAGCCACATCACGGGACGAAAGGGATTCCGCGATGGCATTCATCGGGCGCGCCTGACGCTTATGGGTTCGGAAATCTTCCAGTTGCTTCCAGACCGCGAGTTTGCCCATGCGTGCCAGGTTGGGAGTCGAACCGATGGTGGTGAAGCCTTCCGCTCCATGGCAGTGATCGCAGTGCCTGGCCAGCAGCATTCCCCGAAAAGCATCGCCCTGCGAAATCGCCACGAACGTCTCCTGCGTCCACGCCACATACGAGGGGATTCGGGCCGGCGGATTGTCACTCGCTAAGAGAAGCAGGGAGCCCGCCGTAATGATTCCGATGACAAGCTTCGTAGACCGGGGCCTATTGCGTCGCACAGCTCCCCCTTTCCTGGGGCCGCAGCGCTGGGAACTGGTCGCGAGGCACCACCTTTAACTCGGATCGCATGGCGTAGTGTCCCGCCCCACAGAATTCGCGGCAGGGCATTTTGTATTCACCCGGACGAGGAAACTCAAGGCGAGCCTCGCTGATGGTGCCCGGCAGAACTTTCACGGCGTAGTCGGTGCCATCGAAGGTGAGGGAATGAACCGCGTCGGCGCTGGTGATGCGAAGATGAACCGGAACTCCGGCCGGAACCAGAATGCAATGCGGGACGAACAGGTATTGCTGCGCGATCATGCGCACTGTGACCGAGCCATTCGGCTCTTGCTCGGTTCCAAGATTGTTTTCGACGAACTCTCCGGACAGGTGAAGCAAGAGGGGGTCGACGTGCCGCGGGCCCTGCAGGAACCGCAGCAACGGAACGTCGATTTGATAGTAACGAGTGGCCGGGATAAGGCACAGAGCCAGCACCGTCAGCACGACCGTTCGTAGTTTGCGCCAGTTCACAGGGCACTCGACCCCGGGGATTATACAAGTTTCAGGGATTTCACTGGCCCTAAGCTATTGCCGGCGGTCGCGCATTTTGGCCTACGCGTTGGGCCGGTGGAGAGGGAGATCCTTCGCTACGCCTGAAGAACGGCTGCGCTCAGGATGACAAACGCCACCAGATGCTTCGCCTAGCGCGATCCTTCAAGTTCTTTCAGCACGGCGCTGCAGCGCTCGCAGACCGTTGGGTACGCCTTATCCTCGCCCACGTGGATTGAGTAATTCCAGCAGCGTTCGCACTTCGCTCCATCGGCCTTCTTCACCTCGACGTGGACTTGGCCGGTTCCGTTGCCCGAGCCCTGCGCGAGTGTCACGGCGGAGACGATGAAGATGTAGCGAAGCTGATCTTTGTAGCGCATCAGGAGCGAGTAGGCGGGATCGGGCGCCGTGATTGTGAGTTGGGCTTCCAGAGGCTTGCCGATCATCTTTTCATTTCGCGCAGTGTCCAGCGCCTTCATCACTTCTTCGCGTATTGCGAGCAAGGCAGTCCAGTCCTGGCGCTGAGTTGGATCGTCCACTGGGGTGCCTTCGCCGAGCAGATCGGACGCGGAAGGGAACAGCGCCAGGTGAACGCTCTCCAGACGGTCCGGAAGAGTGGGCAGGTGTCCCCAGACTTCTTCAGAAGTGAAGCTCATGATGGGAGCGAGCAGCCGGGACATGGCTTCGCCAATGCGCCAGATCGCAGTCTGCGCGCTGCGGCGGGCCTGCGACTTGGGCGCGGAGATGTAGAGGCGGTCTTTGAGCACATCGAAATAAAAGGCGCTGAGCTCGGTCACGCAGAAATAATTCACGCGGTGATAGATGCGGTGGAAAGCGAACTCGTCGAACCAGCGCCGCACATCCGCGGCCAGGGTCGCGGTCAGACGGAGCATGTGCTGGTCGATGCCTTCCAGCTTTTCAAAAGGGACGGCGTCGGCCTGCGGATTAAAGTCGTAGAGGTTGCTGAGGACGTAGCGGAACAAGTTGTTGCGGATGGTGCGATAGGTTTCCGCGACACGCTGCATCAACAACTCGGAGCCGACCACATCTTCGCGGAAGTCGACTGACGCGACCCAGAGACGCACGATCTCTGCTCCCATGCGATCGGCGATATCGACCGGGTCTACGTCGTTGCCGCGGGATTTCGACATGGCCTGGCCTTTTTCGTCGAGGGTCCATCCTGGCGTGACTACGCCTTTGTAGGGCGGGGTTCCGTGCGTACCCATGGCGCAGAGCAGCGACGACTGAAACCAGCCGCGGTATTGGTCGCCGCCTTCGAGATAAAGATCGGAAGGCCAGGGATACGAGGGCTCATCGGCAATTAGAGCTAAGTAGCTCGCGCCCGACTCCAGCCAAACGTCGAAGATGTCAGTTTCTTTTTCGAACTTAGTGCCGCTGCAGTGCGGGCACTTCGTGCCTGCCGGAAGAATCGTGTCGGACTCTGAAGTGAACCAGGCGTCCGCGCCGGAACGGGCGAAGAGTTCGACGACCTTGCGATTGATGGCGTGGTCGTTAAGCGGCTTGCCGCAGCCCTCGCAAAGAAAAACGGCGATAGGAACGCCCCAGACGCGTTGCCGCGAGATGCACCAGTCGGGGCGCGTGGCGATCATGTTCGAGAGCCGCTCTTCGCCCCACGACGGATCCCATTTCACATGCTTGATTTCCGAAAGGGTGCGGGTGCGCAGCGTGTCCTTTTCCGAACCCCGACTGCCAGACCCGCCCGGCATGGGCGTTTCCATCGAGATAAACCACTGCTCGGTAGCGCGGAAGATTACGGGATTGTGGCAGCGCCAGCAGTGCGGGTATGAGTGCTCCGTCTTTTCCGCATGGAGCAGAGCACCGCGGCTCTTGACCAGATCGATGATTGGCTGATTCGCTTCCCAGACGCGCTTGCCGGTATATTCCGGCAGGCCGTTGCGCAGGATGCCTTTTTCGTCGACGTTGCTGGTGGCATCGAGACCATACTTGACGCCGGTGAGGAAGTCCTCAGCGCCGTGCGAAGGAGCGGTGTGGACTACGCCTGTGCCGGTGTCCATGGTGACGTACTCGGCCAGGACGCCCAGGATTTTGCGGTCGAGAAACGGATGCTGGAAGTTCAGGTATTCCAGCTTGCGTCCGGGGAAGTGGGCAAGCTCTCGCGGATTTGCCAGATCGCACTTTTCCGCGACATCTTTCGCCAGCTTCGAGGCAACGATGTAGACCTCGCCGCCGGATTCGATCGCCACATATTCTTCGTCCGGATGAAAAGCCACAGCCAGCGACGCGGGGAGGGTCCACGGAGTGGTGGTCCAGATGATGGTTGAAACTTTCTTGCCTGCTAGAGCCGCATCAATCTTCGCGGGATCGTCGAGCAAGGCGTACTTCACCCACACGGTGGGGCTGGTGTGGTTCTCGTATTCGACTTCCGCTTCGGCGAGAGCGGTTTCGTCATGCATGCACCAGTAAACGGCGCGCAGGCCTTTGTAGACGAAGCCGTTTTCGTAGAACGAGAAAAAGGTCGACAGCACCACCGACTCGTACTGCGGGTTCATGGTGGCGTAAGGACGGTCGAAGCGGCCGAAAACGCCGATCCGCTTGAACTGCAGGCGCTGCAGATCCAGAAACTTCTGCGCGTACTTGCGGCATTCCGCGCGCACGTCCGTGGGACGCATCTGCAGCTTCTTGCCGCCAAGCTCCTTATCAACTTTGATCTCGATGGGAAGACCGTGGCAATCCCAGCCCGGGACGTAAGGCGCGTCATATCCCGACATCGTCTTCGACTTTACGATGAAATCTTTCAGGCACTTATTCAGCGCCGTGCCCAGGTGAATGGGGCCGCTGGTGTAAGGCGGGCCATCATGCAAAATGTAGGTGCCTTTATCTGATCCTTTGCGGGCCTCGCGAATGCGCTCGTAGATCCCCATCTGCTCCCAGCGGGCCAGCATTTTGGGCTCGTTCTGTGGCAGGTTGGCCTTCATGGGGAAGGCGGTTTTAGGCAGATTAATAGTGGCTTTCAGGTCGAGCGGCACTCGGTTGGATTCTCCCAAATGATTGAATCTCTTCATTATAGGGAGAGCCGCAGGGAACGTCCATGCGCCACGATCGGGCCAGATACCTCGGAACCTATCGCCGGCGTTTCCTGAAGAAGTACACCGCCCAGAGGAACTTGAAATACACTTCGTAAAGGGGGATGGAAGGGGTACAATTTGAGTAGAAGCCGAAGGCCCGGGAGTTGATCCGGTCCGTTGGGGGTAGCCAGGCCCGACCTTGGAAACTAAAGAAGAACCAGAGAAGAATTAACCGAGGCAACTTGTTGGAAAGACGCATCATCTGTGTAAGTGGGTGTCTCCAAAGAAGCTTGCCGTTCACTGCCGCGTGAGAATAGAACCCGGGAACAATGGCATTAACTGAAGTAAATCCGAACGTCGCTCCTAAAGCCGAGACCGAGCCAGAGCTTCACCTCCTGCTGGCTCCCGACACCTTTGAGCCGCTGTGGAAGTCGCTTTTCAGCGGCCTCGACGAGTTCTTCTTCCCCAAAAAGCTTCCCCCGCTAAAGCTGGAATCGAAGCCCATCCCGGTGAAGGATATTTGGGGCTTCTACAACTATAAAAAGAATGGAGCGCTTACTTCGACTGCGTTCCACGTAGTTGTAATCGCATTGATTATTGGCGGTACGATCTTCGCGCGGCGCCTGGTAACAAAGGTCGAGGCCAAGCCAACGGTGACCGCGCTGATTGATCCCGGTGATTACATCCCGCTGAAGCCGGCGAAGACGCAGGCCGGCGGCGGCGGTGGTGGTGGCGACCGCGACGTGTTAAAGGCTTCGCAGGGAAAACTGCCGAAGTTTTCGATGAAGCCGCAGATCACTCCGCCGGCAGCAGTGATTCGAAACATGAACCCCAAGTTGGCGGTTGAGCCTACGGTGATGGTGCCGCCTGATATCAAGGTGGCTATGAACAGCATGCCAAACCTTGGCGACCCGAAATCTACCGCCGTCATTCCGTCGAATGGTACGGGGGAGGGTGCGGGCATCGGTTCGGGCTCTGGTGGTGGTGTCGGCTCCGGTAACGGGCGCGGCGTCGGACCCGGTGAGGGCATGGGTATGGGAGGCGGTGTTTACCGCTCTGGCAGAGGTGTGACCCCGCCGCGGCCAATCTTCTCGCCTGATCCTGAGTTCTCCGAAGAAGCGCGCAAAGCTAAGTACCAGGGAACTTGCACCCTGATGATTATCGTTGGCACCGACGGCAAGCCCTCGAACATTCGCGTGGTGAACTCGCTGGGCATGGGACTCGACGAGAAAGCCATCGAGACGGTCAAGACCTGGCGCTTCGAACCCGGCCAGAAAGATGGTCACCCGGTGAATGTGGAAATGGCCGTGGAAGTCGATTTCCATCTGTACTGAGGCGCTCCGGGCTTCGTCCCGACTTTCAGTTCCGGCGTCCGCTTCTCTGACTAGAAACTAATCCTTCCGCAACACTGCGAAGTGCAACAGCACTCGTTGGTTAAAGCCGAGCCTCTGATACAACTCAATCGCACGCACATTATCTTGCCGAACGTGCAGAACCGGCGTTTCTCCACGGTCGAGGATGCGCTGCATCACCTCGGCCATAAGGATGCGCGCATAACCGTGGCCGGTGTTTTCAGGGTGCGTACAGACCGCGCTCACTTCGGTGTAGCCGGGAATCTTCAAGCGCTCGCCGGCCATGGCGGCAAGTTTTCCGTCGCGGCGAATTCCCTGATAGGTGCCCAGTTCGTGAGTGCGCTTGCCGAAGGGACCAGGCTTGGTGAGCGCCGTAAGCGCCATCATCTCAGGAACGTCTGCAGTGCCAAGCTCGACGATCTCCGGATCCTGCCCCTGTGGGGACGGCCGCCTCGGCCCTCCCGCCGAGCGAAGCGAGGCGGCGGACTGCGGGATGCCGTTACCCTCATAAACCATTTCCGGCATCGGCGCGCCTGCGATAAAACTCCAGCCTGCGTGCGGCTGGTAAGGCTCCTCAAGGAACAATCCAATCGTCGCCTGGGGGTTCACCAATCCTGCGAGCGCCTCGTAGCCCTCCGGCGTGGACTCGCTAAAAGCCGCGAGGGGCGAGACTTCCGGCGTGAACCGGCGGGCCTGGTTGAAGGACTCGGCAAACTCAGCCTGCCGCGTGGTCAATGCCTTCCAGATGATGTTGTCGAGGGGATGCATTTGCTTGGGGTCAGTCAACATGATTCGACTGATTGATGATTTGACTGATCGGAAGACTGCTTGGACACAGTAATTCTGCGATGCAGGAACGCGCTATCCGAACCTTGCGGGTAAACATGAAGTGTCAGCGTTCATTCCTTCAAGTCGACATGCTGCACGTCTTCAATCGCACGCCCTAGGAACCGCTCCCCCAGGCGCCGGAATTTCTCCACCGAATCCGTGGCAAAGAACGTGAGCCGCGGAAACTTCCGGCGTTCTTCATGAACGGCTCGGGTCAGCGGCAGAAGCCTCTCCAAACAGTCGGCAACCGCCCGGGCCGTGGATTCGGCGGAATCCACAATACTCACATGGGCAGGCGCCAGGCGACGTAAAAGCGGCTTAAGTAACGGATAGTGAGTGCAGCCGAGGACCAGAGCGTCTGCCTCGCCGAATTCGTCAGCAAAGGCCTCGTCCAGATAAATCCGGGCGACCTGCTCGGTGACCGGGTGCTCGATCCATCCCTCCTCCACCAGCGGAACCAGCAGCGGACAAGCCTTCTCGCGTGCCTCGATCCCCCGCGCCTCGAGAGCCTTGCGATAAGCGTGGCTGCTGACGGTGGCCTCGGTGCCCATGACAACGACTTTCCTGTTCTTGCTGACGGCGGCGGCAGCCTCCGCGCCGGGCTCGACCACGCCCACGACCGGCACATGCGCTGCGGCCGTAATGCTATCGAGGGCCAGTGCAGTTGCGGTGTTGCAAGCGATGACCAGCAACTTGGCTCCATGGGCTTCAAGGTAGTGGGCGGCTTCGACCGCATAACGCGCCACGGTTTCGACCGACTTGGAGCCGTAGGGAAGCCGGGCAGTATCGCCAAAGTAGAGGTAATCGGCGTCCGGAATAAGTTCAAGTAAAGCTTTAAGTACGGTGAGGCCGCCGACGCCGGAATCAAATACACCGATGGTGGGACGTCGCGTGCTCATGTTCGCTGGAATTGCATTCCGATGATAGCAGCGCGGGAGGGTTGGGATTCAGGATCAGAGATGACTAGAGTTGTTCCTCTGAGGAAGCTACGAACGCCTTGTGGTGGCCGAACTGGAAACCATAGCTGCGACAAACCCAGAGCTTCGTCCGCAGCACGGTCCCGGCGGAATCGGCGCGCCATGCGGGCAGGTGCGCGGGTGTCCCAGGAATGTGCAGATCTTATCAGTAGCTTCGGGCGATAGGATGTGCTCGAACTTGCAGGCCTGCTGCTCGATTTCCGATTCGCTGTCCATGGCCAGGCTGTCGGTGAAAAGGCGCTCCGCCAGCCGGTGGCGGCGGATGATGCTGCCCGCGCGTTCGCGGCCGCGGGCAGTGAGTTCCACGATTAGAGTGCCGTCGCCGACCGATGCGGCCACGGGTTTGAGAGCTTCATGGCAGGGATTTACGAAAGGCTTGTGATCGTGGGGCTGAGGCGGATGCGGCATTGAAACTACAAACCCCATCTCGATCATCTTTTCAATCGCCAGACTCACGGGCAGCGCGCCGTGGACCTCCATGCGCTCGACTTCGGCGATTTCGCCGTGCTCGGCCAGTACCCAGAGTTCTTCCAGCACTTCGTCAAACTGCTCTTCGTCGGCCATCGCAAAAACTTCCTGCGACTCGATCTTGCCGTGATGGAATTCGATGCGGCGATCGGCCAGGCGCGCCACCACAGGATCGTGCGTAACCATCACGATCGTCCGCCCTTGCTTGTGAAACTCCCGCAGCAGCCGGAGGACAATCTCTTCATTCATTGCGTCGAGATTGCCCGTGGGCTCGTCGGCCAGAATAATCTTCGGATCATTGATCAGGGCTCGGGCAATGCATACGCGTTGTTGTTCGCCGCCTGAAAGCTGTGATGGCAAGTGATGGGCGCGGTCGCCCAGGCCGACCCGCGCCAGAGCCTCGGTCGCCTCTTTCTCGTCCGTCATGCTGTGGAAGTACTGCGCCAGCATGACGTTCTCGACCGCGGTAAGAAACGGAATGAGATGAAACTGCTGGAAGATGAATCCAATCTTCTCCGCGCGTACCCGATTCAAATCGGCTGACGACATGCCGGCCACATTCTGCCCGTCGAGCCAGATTTCTCCCGACGTCGGACGATCAAGGCATCCGATCAGATTCACCAGCGTCGATTTCCCCGACCCCGACGGCCCCATGATGGAGAGCCATTCGCCGGGCGCGACATGCAGGGAAATCTCATCGAGAGCATGAATGGCGCTGTTCGCGCTCTCCTTGTGGCTCGCACCCTCCTGTCCCGGTCCTTGAGAGGGGTAGAGCTTGGTGACGTTCTTGATTTGAATCATTTCACTCTCCCCGTAGGATGACCGCCGGCTGCACCCGGCGCAACAACCAGATCGGGAGGACTGCCGAAAGCAAGGTCACTATTATGCTACCAGCCACCACAAACGGCAGCACACTGAAACGCGGGACCACGGGAGCATGGAAGTTAACCCGGCCAATCCAGGCCGCGATACCGATGCCCAGAATGAATCCGATCACAGCGCCGGAGGCGCCCAACGCCGCCGCCTCGGCGGCAAAAAAACCGTTCAGCAAGCGGTCGGAAGCGCCCAGCGCCTTCATGATGGCAAAGTCGCGTCGGCGGTCGAAGACCCAGCCCATCAGCGTGGAGAGCACGCACAGCGCAGCCGTAAGAATAATAAGCGCAGTGGCGGCCAGCAGCGTGGCGCGGGTCTTGCCGAGAACACGCGCTTCTCCTTCCACGATCTGCCGCACAGGGCGCACATCTGCGGCAGGGATCGCCTGCTTAAGCTGGTTCATGATGGCCGTGAGGTCTTCCGGCGAACCTGTGGCCGCGACTTCGACCGTTGAGGGTTGAACTCCTGTCCAGGAAACGAAGTCGACCAGAGAAAGATAGACGCGACTGTCTTCAGCCGCGCCGGTCTGTACCGTTCCGGCAGGCGTGAGGTGAATGGTGTGTCCCTGAAAGCTCAGGTCGAAGGGCTGGTTCGTCGGTGAAACGACAGAAAGCGCGCGCACACCGACCAACGCCGGGTGCCCTATTTCTCGCGCGGTTTCTGCCCGAGAAGCGGGGGCTGCCGAGGGCCAGTTGCTCACCGACCACCAGCGGTCAAGCTGCCGAACCCGATCGAAATCCGTGCCGGCAACGACCACCGGTTGGCCGTCGCTGGTGCGGGCTACCGCCAGCGCAAAAGGCGCAACCACGCCGCGACCGGCCAGGACGGATTCCATGTGCCGAAGCGAGTCAGCGGGAAGGGAACTGCCGTCCCTGCCCACCAGGATGATGTTTGCGCCATAGTTGCGGAACTCGCGGCGCAACTTGGCCTGCACATCGACATAGAGATTCAGCATGGCAGTGGCGACGGCAGCGGCCACGACCATGGCAACGAGCGCAGCGAGAGCGCGTCCGCGGCGCAGCAGTGCGGCGCGCACCAGCATCCGCAGAAACATGGAAGTATGCGGCGACTGCTCGCGGCCGGCGGCCACGTTCTGCGCGGAATGCGATACGCTCACAGTTCACCCCGCAGCGCGAAGACTGGATCAAGCCTCACCGCTTGCCGGATAGCGATAGCGCTTCCCGCAAAAGTCACGATCACCGCGATCGACAGAATCACCGGCAAGAGCACCGGCGGGATCGAGATCTGAGAATCAAAGATGGAGCGGCCGATCTGGCGGGCAAGCAATCCTCCGGCCGCGAAACCTACGAGGCCGCCGATCAAAGCCAGCAGCGTCGCTTCGGCGAAGAAGACGGACGCGACCGCGAGCCTTCCCGCGCCCAGCGCCTTCATCAATCCGACTTCGGCGCGGCGTTCGAAGATGGCGGTGGCCATTGCGGCAGAAACTGCCAGCGCCGAGGCCAACAGAGCCGCCAGCGTGATTAGAAAGATCAGGCCCTCAATGCGCGTGAGCACAGCGCCTTCGTTCTGCGCGACCTGGCGAATCTGTTCGGCGTGCGAGTGCGGAATCGCCTCCTGCAACTGAAACGCAATCGACTGCGGATACGGCGAGCAGTACCAGCGGTCATATACAGGTCCAGACATGCTTCTAGGGTCTCGGCGAGCCAGAGCATCTTCAGGCTTGGTGAGCGCGCTGACGTAGACGCGGCGTACAGCGCCTGGTCTGCCGATGATCTCCTGGGCGAGGGCGATCGGCGCGACAATCTGGTCGTCCTCACCGCCGCCGGTAGAAAGAATCCCGCTGACATGCAACTGCCGGCCGGAGACCGTAATTCCATCGCCAGGCTTCGCCGAAAGCCGTGCTGCCAGCCGCTCTCCCAGCAACACATCGCGGGAGCGGCCATTATCGTTATCAGTATCACTGGGCCACGCGCCGGAAACTTTCCACCAGGGATGCGTCGATCGCACTCCCGTGGTGAACTCTTCCTTGCCAAAAGAAATTTGTTTAGCAAAGTAAGTCCCGAGCAAGGTGAGATTTTCGGTGCTCCCGTCCTGCTGCAACGTAACGCTCACCGGCAACATGGGCGCGAACCCGGTGATGTTGTTATGCCAGAAGGTACTTTTGATTTTAGGCAGATCCGCCTCGTTCAGGAAAGCGCCGTCGCTCGGTGGCTTCAGGTTGACGCCGCCAATTTCCACGTCCAGCGTGTCTTCCTGAGGAGTGATGAGCAGGTTCGCGCCGATGGTGCGCAACTCGCGATTGATTTTGTCGCCAATGTCGGTGGCGACCGCGATCATGGCCGTAGCCACAGTCACGCCAAGAGTGATGGCCGCGCCGGCCAGTAATTTGCGGCGCTTCTGCCGGCGGAAGGATTCGTAGACGAGCCGCGCGAACATCCGCTACTTCTCGAACATGCGGCTACCGGCCGCGATGTCCGCCTCTTGAATAATCACGGAGTCAGCTGTCTCCGTCGCGTTGAGCGGGACAGGGTTGCATCCCCCTTTCGCGCCCACGGATTGCGGATTGATGGGAGCAGCGCAGTTCTTGCACACGACTCCGTTGCCCGACTTATAAAAACCGGCAGCGCCGCAGATTTCGCAAGCGTCAAACACGGTGGCGATCTTGCCGTCGGGCTTTCGATAAAGCCAGAAGCGGATCGGTATGCCGTTCTCCTGAGCCTGGTAACGGTGCAGGTCGCCATCGGAAACCTGCGTCAGCGGGATCTTCACTTCACCGTTCACAAAGCTGACTTCGGTGGCCGGCGACAGCGCGCTAACGCTCTTGGCGTAGATAAATTCCGCTGTAACCAGAACGATGAAGATGAAGGAAAAGCCGTAAACGGAAGCCATCCAAAGGCGCTCGCGGCGCGCCGACCACGCCGCCTTGCGGCGCTGCGCCGCCGAAGCGGAATCAGCCACTGGCTCACGGCGCTTGGCGTCGAACAACACCATCAGTGCTGCCAGAGCTACAATCGTGACGAAGAAGAAGAGGTCGTTGCGCACGATCGGGCCGATGATACTCATTTCGCGCTTGGAAGAAGCAATTACGCCGCTTTCCGACAGCTCGTGCAGGCCAGCGACCACCAACTGCAACGCTACCAGAAACAGGATCGCCGTCGTTACCTTGAAGAACTTCTGCAGATTGATCCGCACGCTGCCTTTCACAAACATCACTCCGAAGGCAACCGCCGACAGCACGCCGAGCAGCGTGCCCAGAAAGCTCATCAGTTCGGTCGAGTTCAGGGAGACGGCAGAAAGGATCAGCACGGTTTCCGCGCCTTCGCGCAGCACCATCAGAAACACAAAGAAGAACAGCCCAACCCACGCATCCTTGCCAGCAAGCAGGCCAACCTTGCCCTCAATCTGACCTTTCAGCTTGCGCCCCGTCTTCATCATGAAAACAATCATGGTGACAACAAAGAAGGCGGCGGCCAGCATGATCCAGCCTTCGAACACATCTTCGTTCCAGTTCAGCCGTGAAATCACAACAGCCACGCCGATGCTGCCAAGAAAAGCGGCGCCCAGCGCAGCATAGACAGCTTTGCGCAGATCGTTCCGGCCAATCTTTGCCAGATAAGCCAGCGTGATGCCGACGATCAGGGCCGCCTCGACCCCTTCGCGCAGCGTGATGATGAAAGCCTGAAGCATTTATAAGTGACCTGGGCTCGTGATGACGCCGCCCGAAACGATCTTGAAAATGAATTTCAATTTCAACTTCAAGGATATGCCGCTGCAGGCAGGAGCGTCAATCCGCGGCGTGACAAACGCACGTGATCGGCATCACACGGGGAAATCTGGGATTAAACGGAGTTCGCATGTGGCTCAGTTAGTGACGGCGATTTACCGCCAAGTACGAAAAGAACGTTGATTTTAGCGCGGATGAAAACGATCCCTAATGCGCCCCGGACACGACGGTGAGCTGGGTTTTCACAGGAAAACTCCTCTGGCTGAGTGGCGTCGCCACAATGACCACTGTTGGCGGGTCGGGAATCTTCGCAGGTGCGGTGTACAGCCCGATCCCCGATATCGCGCCGCAAGCTCCAGCTTGCAAGCAAGCCGGGCCGGAAAGACTCCACGTAACAACAGCTCGCTCAATACCGCACATCGGAACAGAAAACTGCAGCGTGGAACCAGCAGGAACTCGGACATCGCAAGGCGAAATGTGAAGCTGCGAGGTGTCCGGGGTCAGATTGTAGTAGAAATGAAAATGCAAGCTAAGTTGCTGCCCCGAGTACTCCTTGGGGAGCGGGTCGAACCTCAATGCACTAATACCTGCTAGCGCTGCTTGATCCATCGTCACGTCTCCAGAGGATACTTCGACCTTCTCGCTCTTGATCCCACCGTCACTCTGAATGGCGAACTCTATTGAAACTCGTCCCTGCTTCTTCGTCGGGGGATACGCCGACGGCGGCATTAACTTAAACCAATTGTCGCGCACGCTCTTCACAACGCTCGTCAGGTAGGGTCCAAAGTCCACCCCTCGCGTATCGCTTAGAATTTCCGGCTCCGGCTTCTTGGCTTTGGCCGCACACGGGTCCGACTGAGTGCGCTGTCGCGTTGCCGTCACGGCGTCGGCTTGCGTCTCGGTTGTTTGAGGCTCGATTGCCTGTGAGAAAACAACAATGGAGGTGACCAACACGAAAACTGCAATCACCTTTGCCTCGCTTATCGTATAAACCTCCTTAAAGATATTCTTGACAAAGCTCTGGCCTCTAGCCTTTCGGGGTTCCTCCTCTGCCGGCGGGATTATATTCGTTTGGTTGCGGAATCTGGAATATCGCTCACAGCCGCTTGAGGAACGCATTCGCCTCCTCCAGCCGCGGAAACAACTTCTCCTCAGCCTGAAACTCCGCCGAGTGCACGCACCGCCGGCTGCCGCGCAACCTGACTGGATGTTTCAAGTGCAGCATCTCGTGGTAGACGATGTATTCCACGGCATAGCGGGGAACGGCAAGCTGATCAAAGATGCGGCTGATGACAATCGCATTGTGGGCCGGATCGTAATGGCCGAGGATCCGTCGAGTCTTCGTCGGACTCCAACTCATGCGCGGCCGGCCGAGCAGTCCGTGAAAAAAGCGCCGGTTCAGGTCGTCGAAAACGGTGTCGAGATCGTAGACGTGGCCTTTCGGAGAATGCAGCTGCTTGCGACCGCGCATCTGCCGCACCAGGTGCGCCTTCCTCACCACCTCATGGCTGCCGACATATCTCCGGTAACGCGCCGCGTGGGCGCGATCGATCGGTTTGCGGTACATCTTGGCCAGCAGGATGTGGGCGATGGCCCGTACAACCGCTTCCGGCGCGCCTTCCAGCAGATCGGAAAGCCTCACCAGAAGTCTGCCCTCGCGCAGGCGGATGGTGTTGTTGACGTTCGCGAAAGCAAAAAACTCAATCTTCAGCTCAGGCGGCGCACTGCCGGGACGCAACTCCCTGTGTTCCTCATGAAAGATTTCCAACACTCCGGCACGCACAGTAAGCCCAGATTAGCACGGGTCAGATAAGTCGTGAGTTCAGTAAAAGGTGTTCCTGTGGGGACAGCCGCCTCGGCTGTCCCGTCGGGCGGAGCGAGACGGCCTTCTCTCGGGATGGACCCCCTTCACTCAGGCGTGCCGCCCGAAGGCTTCGCATCCGATTTCTTCCGATGCTTCGCGGCCTCTTGCTGCTCGACCAGCAGCTTGCGATGATCTTCCACCGAAGTGTCGAGCGTCTCGAGAGTATTAGTAAGAATGAATTCGTATTTCTTGGCTTCTTCCGCAGAGACGCCGGCCGCATCTCTCAGCGCAAGCAGCTTGGCCTGGAATTCCGTATCGGCATCGATGATCCCCTTCAACGGCTTGCGAATGTCATCCTTGCGCTCGACGTAGGTCTCGATATTGTCGTTCAACTCGTCATAGATCAGCAGAAAGTCGTCCAGCTTATCGTGCGTCTGTTGTGGGCGGTCCTTCGTCTTGGGATCGCTGCGCATTTGCTCGAGCGCGACCAGGCGGGCCCGGGCAAACTTCACGTAAAGCGAGAGGCGTTGCTCGGGCTCCCAACTGGCGTCGCGAATCTGGTCAATCTCAGGCTGAGTAAAAGGGTCCCGGTGACGCTGGGCCATGGCCATCGCAGCCATCAGCAGGAATAAGCCGAGACCCGTCAGCGCTCGAGCCCGGAGAGGCGTCATTTCTTGCCAACTTTCGGAAACATAGCAATCAGCAGATCGTCCCGCACGCTCTGCAGGCGGTCAATCGTGCTCTGTATCTGCACCTGGTCGTCGTGAGAGACGGTGTGCTTGACGTCGTTGAGCTTGCGCACCATCTTGCGGATCGCGATCTCGGCCTGTTTTTCGTGCTTGCGCGACTGAATCGCATAGTCACGGGCCGACTCAGAATATGTGATCACGTCGGCCAGTTCAGCCTGCGCTTTTTCGTTGTCGCCGGCCACATACAGCCTGTCGGCTTCCCCAAGCAGCATCTCGGATATCTGAATGCACAAGGGAGGGCGGTCAGCGACATCGGCATTGGCCAGACGTCCTTTCAGTTCTTCGACGGAAGGCCGCTCGCGACCGCTCAAGATGGAGGGCGCAACCAGCGCGGAAAATATCAGGACCGCCGCCGCAACCCGCCAGAATCGCGAATATTCCATCCTCGACCGCATGGTTTCATCCGGCTACTTCTTCGGCTCGATGGCAATCAGCCGATGTTTCGCCTGCCACTCCTGATCAGGATACTTCCCATCGGCCGTATTAAGGAAGAGATGATAATTCGCCGCGGCATTCTTGAAATCCCGAAGATGATCGTAGGCCGACGCCCGCAGGAAATAAGTGATAGGAATCTCCGGCAGCAGCTTGAGCCGGGCGTCAAGCGCACGAATCACCAGCTGGTAATCTTTGTTCTCCCCCGCGGCGAACGCGAGGTCGCCATACGCTATGCCAAAATCCGGCTTAAGTTTCACAGTGACCGCGAACTCCTGCTGAGCTTCCTGAAACTTCTTCTGCCGCAGCAAATCCTGGCCGAGTTCGCGATGTAGTTCAGCCTCGTTGGGGTGAGCGGCAACCAGCTTGCGCCGGACCGCCTCGGCTAGCTCATTTTTCCCGTCAGCGGCATAAAGATTCCCCAGTTCACGCAGGGCGGACTCGTCCTCCGGTGAAAGTTTGACGCCCAACTCCATCTCAGGGATGGCCGCCTTCGTATTGCCCTCGGCGGACAGAACACGCGCCAACTGCATGTGCACCCCAGCAGAGTCGGCATTCGCCGCAAGCAACCGTCGCAGATATTCCTCCGCCTCAGGGAAGCGGCGCCCGCGCATGTAGAGATTGGCTAAACTCATGACCGCATCCATCGATTTCGAATCCAGCGCCAGCGCCTGCTTGTATTCCTGCTCAGCCCGCGCATCATTATTTTGCCGCTCAAGAAGCATCCCGGCAGAAAGATGCGGCTCAGCCTCTTCTGGTTGGAGCACCGCAGCGTGCTGGTACGCGGCGAGGGCCTTTTCCGGCTCCGCTTTCTCAATAGTCTCCCCCAGTGAGAGCCATGCGCGGTATTGCCCCTCGGCAACGTGGCTGGTGGGCTTCAGACCGGTCGCGGCCCGAAGAAATTGCTCCGCATCAGGCTGCCCCGTCTTAGCCAGTTGCAGCCCGAGATTCAGATTCGATTCGAAGACATCCGGCTTCGCCGCCACCGACTTACGGTAGGCAGCGATCGATTCATCCAGCTTGCCCAGAGCATTTTCCACGAATCCCAGATCGAACCACCCCACATAGCTTGCAGGCTCGCGGTCCACTAACTTGCGAAGCAGAGGTTCAGCGGCAGGATAATCCCGCTTATCGATCGCGGCCTCCGCCTGAGTAAGTTCGGCGGGCTGACTCGGAGAATCTTCATCCTCTACTTGGATGTGATGAACCGGTCGGTGAGGCTGGCTCGACGATGACGACGAAGACGGCGACGAAGCCCCCTGAGGTGGGTTCGTATCCTGCGCGACCAGACACACCGCAGCCGTCAACACCACCAGGCAGCCCGCGAGAACTTTACTTGCTCCCATTGGAACGCGACGCTCTATCACTACTTACCATTTCCCGCGCTATTCCCATTCAGCAGGCGCGCCAGATACTTCCCGGTGTAAGAGCCGGGGACCTTCGCAATCGCCTCCGGCGGACCCACACCGACAATTTTCCCGCCCCGCGCTCCACCCTCCGGCCCCAGATCGATTACCCAGTCGGCTGTCTTGATCACTTCGAGATTATGTTCGATCACCAGGATGGAACCTCCTGCATCAATAAGACGGCGGAAGGCTGCCAGAAGTTTGCTGACGTCATCAAAATGCAGCCCGGTCGTAGGCTCGTCAAAAATGTAAAGCAGACGCCGGCGTCGCCGACCTTCATCCCCACGCCCCGCCGCAGGCCGCCCAATCTCGCGCGCCGCGGGCTGCAGATGCGCTGCCAGCTTCATGCGTTGCGCCTCTCCGCCTGACAATGTTGTCGCCGATTGCCCCAGCCGAAGATATCCCAGCCCAACCTCATCCAGCACACGCAGTTTCTCAGTCACCTTGGGGACTTCCGCAAAGAATTTGAGCCCCTCTTTCACCGTGAGGTTCAACACTTCATGAATATTCTTCCCGCGGTAGCGCACATCGAGTACCTGCGCCTTATACCGGGTGCCTTTGCACTCTTCGCAGATCAACTCAACGTCTGCGAGAAACTGCATCTCCACCGTAACCGTGCCGTCGCCCTGGCAAGTCTCGCACCGGCCGCCGGGGATATTGAATGAAAAATGGCCGGCAGTGAATCCATGCTTCTTGGCCTCGGGCATCGAAGCAAAAAGCTCGCGAATGGCGTCAAACGCCTTGATGTAAGTCACGGGATTCGACCGAGGCGTCCTCCCAATGGGAGATTGATCGACCAGCACCACTTCGTCAATGAACTGATCACCCTCCAGGCTTTCCCAGGTCGCCGCACCGCGTGCCGCGCCAACGTTCTGCTGCTTCTTGGCCTCTCCCAGCGCCTGATAAAGAACCTGATGCAGCAGCGTGGATTTGCCCGACCCCGACACTCCCGTGATCGCCACCAGCATCCCCAGCGGAATGCAAAAGTCCAGGCCCTTCAGGTTATTCGCGCGTACGCCCTTAATCCTGATCTGCTGCGCTCCCGGCTGGCGTCGCACCGCCGGAATCTGAATCCGCAGATCTTCAGACAGATAGCGTCCCGTGAGCGAAGTCGGATTCCGCAGAATCTCCTCATAAGTTCCCGCCGCCACCAACTTGCCGCCGTTCTCACCCGCTCCCGGACCAAGGTCGAGAATGCGGTCCGCCGTTCGCATGATGTCCGGATCGTGTTCCACTACCAGAATCGTATTCCCTAAATCCCGCAGGTCTTGCAATATCTTGATCAGCCGGTGCGTGTCGCGGCTGTGCAAGCCGATCGAGGGCTCATCCAAAACGTAGAGCGTCCCCACCAGCCGCGATCCCAGCGAAGTAGCCAGTTGGATGCGCTGGGCTTCGCCTCCCGAAAGAGTCGACGACAGCCGGTCGAGCGTCAGATACTCCAATCCTACATCATTGAGAAAACGCAACCGCTCCCGGATTTCCTGCAGCAGCCGCTCGGCAATGTCGGCCTCCTCCGCGCTCAACTGGACGCTGGCGAAGAACTTCGCCGCGTCCTCCACCGTCATGGCGCAGACCTCACAAATATTCTTGCCGTTGATCTTCACTTGCCGGGCTTCCATCCGAAGGCGCGTTCCCCGGCAATCCGGACAAGTCGAATACCCGCGATAACGGCTCAAGAACACCCGAATGTGCAGCTTGTACTTCTTCCGTTCCAGATACTGAAAAAATCCCCGCACCCCCAGAAACTTTCCATCCCCATCCAGAATGAGTTCCTGCTCCGCAGCGCCCAGGTCCGCCCAAGGCACGTCCAGCGGGATCCCTTCCTGCTTTGCAAACCGCTTCATGTCCATAAACACTGGCCGGTACTTGGGTTTGTTCCACGGATCGATGGCGCCTTCGCCAAGCGATTTCGATTTGTCCGGAATGACCAGGTCGAGGTCAAAGTCAATTGTGTTTCCAAAACCCTGGCATCGCGGACAAGCCCCATAAGGATTGTTGAAGGAAAACAGACGAGGCTCAGGCTCCTCATACCGGAGACTGCAATCCTTGCACTCAAACCGCTGCGCAAACCGCAAAACCCGTGTGGAGCGGGCGCCCTCGCCCGCGAAAGCCAGTGAATCAATCCCAGCGGGGATATCGAAAATCACCTCCCCCGCCTCCCGGTAAGCGGTCTCCACCGCATCCACAATGCGCGACCGTGACTCCGCCGAAACCGCAAGCCGGTCCACCAAAACAAAGACCGGTTGGTCAAAGCGAATATCCAGTAGCGATTCCGGCGTTGAAAACTCAAACACCTGCCCCGCCTGATACAGCCGGTTGAACCCCGCCTTGCGCAAATCGAACAGCCGGGACTTAATCTGATCGGTCAGCCCTGCGTCCGGCGCGGCGGCTTTCTTGGCAGATTTGCGCCCCCGCGCAGCTTTCTTTGCCGCTTCCTGCGCCACGGCCGCGGCCGGCCGCAAAGGGAAAACGACTTGTACCCGCGTTCCCGGATCCAGCGCCAGCACCGCATCCGCGATTTCGTCCACCGTGTCTTTTTTCACTTCGCGCCCGCAGTTCACGCAATAAGTGCGGCCAACCCGGGCAAACAGTAACCGCAGATAGTCATAAATCTCGGTCGCCGTCGCCACCGTCGACCTCGGATTTCGCGTCGTGTTCTTCTGCCGGATCGCCACTGCCGGGGCGATGCCATCGATCGAGTCCGCGTCCGGCTTCTCAATGCGCTCCAGAAACTGCCGCGCATAAGCCGAGAGCGACTCCACATACCGCCGCTGCCCCTCCGCATAAATCGTGTCGAACGCAAGCGAAGACTTCCCCGAACCCGAGACCCCCGTGACCACCGTCAAGGTATTGTGCCGAACTTCAAAGTCGATGTTCTTGAGGTTATGAACGCGGGCGCCGCGAACAATAATGCTTTCCGTGGGTAGTGAGTCAGACATCGGGTAAATGGTCCAGCATCAGCTCATTCCGCGCCGGGAGTGTTCCCAGCGGCCTCGGAGAGCACTGCCGAATCTTTGATTATAAATCAGAGCGTCGATGAGGAAATACGGGTCTGCGGAAGAGAAAACCAGAGCCACAACCAGCGTTTCGTATCCCGGTGTTTGGTATCCGCGCGCTTCGTATCAAGGTGGTTCGTATCAGGGTACGCCTTCCATACCGGGAAAACTGAACGTCACCTCGCAATCAGATCGGCAAAAACAAACTGATCGCGCACGATAGTCTCGCCCACCGAAACCGGGACAACGCCATCAAGCATGGGCCCGGCATACACAAAAGAATGAAATTCCCCGCTTTCGCCGCAAGGATCCACGCCCTCAGGCAGAGCCGAAAGCAACGCCTCATCAAACTCGCGTCCAGCGAAAGACCGGTCAAGTTTTCCCGTGTCGATACAAGTCAACTTCGCTCGAGTGCCAGACGCAATCATCTCCTCTGCCAAAGCGCGCGTCGGCATCCCCCACACCGGAAATATCGGCTGGAGTCCAGTGTCTTTCAATTGCTTTTCCCGGTAAGCGCGCACATCTTCGAGAAATAAATCGCCAAACGCCACGCCTTCTATCCCCGCGGCGACCGCGCGGGCACAGGTTTGCGCCATCAATAACTCATACTGTTCATTCGAGCACGGCCAGGGCAACGGCACCGCCCACAGAGGAAGCCTGGCAGCTGCAGCCTGCCGCCCCACCAGTTCCCGCCGAACTGCATGCATCGCAACCCGATCCGCCATCTCGTTGAACGTAGTAAGCAGCCCGACCACCTCATACTCGCCACGCTGCCGAAGAACATGCAGGCTCCAGGCGCTGTCCTTCCCGCTGCTCCACGATAAAAGAATGCGCTTCATACTCGTAAGTGTCCTCCCTCCAGCTCTGTCATCCTGAGCGAAGGTTGTTCTTCGCAAAGCGAAGGACAACCGCAGTCGAAGGATCCCTTGCACCACTGCGCCGCCTCAGCCTCCACAAGGGTTTCTACCACATCGCACGCTTCTTCCACGTTCGCCAGCGCTGTTCCAGCGTCCCAAAGAAGTGCCGCAGGTTAAAATCATCGCATGCCAGCCAAGCCCCAGGGCCACGACACCCGCTACGTCAAAATGCAGAAAAACAACTGCTTCGTCTGTGGCATGAACAATCCCGAAGGCATGCGTCTCAAATTCATCCTCGACGAGCCCAGTCAAACCTTCATCTGCCGCTTCCGCCTGGGCAAGCGCTACACCGGACCACCCGGCCACTGCCACGGCGGCATCATCGCCTGCATCCTCGACGACGCCATGGGCAAGGTAAACAAATTGCACCAGGTGATTGCGCTCACGCGAGAGATGACCGTCGAATACCTGAAGCCAGTCCCGCTGCACAAGCCCCTGCGCGTGGAAGGCCGCGAAATCAAGGTAGAAGGCCGAACCCACATCAACGCCGCCGAGATCCTGAACGAAAAGGATGAGGTGTTAGCCCGCAGCCGCGGAACCTTCATAGCCATCGATCCCGCAAAAATGTTCGCCAAGTACGTATAACGTTGATGAAAATGAGATCTACCCTGTGTTCCCCCGTGTTCTCCGTGTTTAGGCCAGAAAGTTCTCACCATGGCCTACGTGGACTTGCCCAATCTGAATCTGGCAAAGATGGTCGTAGCGCTGCATCCTAGTGAGCAGGACCCAGAACTGCCTTCCATGATTTTAGTGATACTTGCCAAATCCGCTGCGGAATCGTAGCAGCAGAATTCGCGGAGGCGCTGGGCGTCGCCACGGATGTCTCCAGAATTGGCTGATCTGCGGTGAAATAAAGTGTTTTCAGATCAGGGCTTAGCCGAGCTTCAATGCCATTTAAGAATGGCTGGAGGGCGATCGGAGTTCTCCAGCGGTGGCCCTTGGAAAAAGCCACGAATATTCCGCCTTGCTTTTCGGGTATCGGCGGTCGACCAGAGGAAAAGATGATAAACGATTCGTCTGGGGCAACCACGGGGTCGAAGTCGGCGATCAGGCCGTCGCTGAAGGGAAGAGGTTCTGGCGTCCCAAAATTCCCAGCTTTGAATTGAGATCGATATAATCGGAATTTATCCGTCTTCGGGTCAGGTTGCATAAAGTAGATGCTTCCATTTCGGGCCACAGCCGGAGCATAAATTGATGGATTACTGTTGATTACGCTTGGAAGGCGTGTCGGCTTACTCCAGTCGTCTCCGACCCTGTCGACACGCCATATGTTTCCGCCTCTCCCGGGGCGCGCAGCCCCGCCGTAATGGCCGTCGAGAACCGCCCCGCCATCAATACTTGGTCGATTCGACACAAACATAAGGTAAGACCCATCCGGTGCCATGGCGGGTTCAATGTCCCTCCACGTTCCGGAAAATGCCGCCGCCTTTGGTGCCGACCAGGCACCATTCCGCAGGTAAGAAACCATGATCGTGCGTTTCTCCCCGTTCGAGTGAGTAAAGTAAACCGTCTTACAATCTGGAGTGAAAGCCGGTGATGCATCGGTTCCCGGACCCCAATCCGGCGCCGAAGTCCACAACGTCTCGGCGGAGAAAAGTTCGGGTGCGGGCGCGGTGGACGCCAGCGCCAACCCGGCGCAGATGGTTAGAATGGTGAGCACCTCAGTCAGTTTGCGGTTAACATTCATCGCCTTGTCCTCAATAAAAAGGAATCGTCATCTCAGCATTTTGCAGAGCGGCGTTAAATCGGAACATTATTGAAACGAAAATCGTTAAGCATACGGCCGCCTGAAACACTCTCTTAGTCCTGATCTTTACGATTCGGAAAGACGACCGCGACCAGTTTGGACGCGCTGATCCAGGAAAAGATAGCAGCTACAATTTGTGTTAAAGGTCTGAGCTAAGAGCGAGATCCAGCCACGCACGTTACCACCCCCTACCAAAGTAACGTTGACGAAACCCCCGGAATATAGGATTCCTATATTCATCATGACCAAGCGTATCCGTTCCAATATCGCCCGCGGCAGTGCCGAACTCGCCATCCTCGCCCTGCTCGCCGAGCAACCTCTCTACGGCTTCGAAATCTGCAAGCGTATCGAGGAAAAGACCAGCGGAGCACTATCTTTCAGCCTGGCCTCGCTCTATCCCATGCTCTACGACCTTGAAAAGCGTGGCTCGATCGCCGGCCGCTGGGAAGCCAACCACGCCGGGCGCGACCGCCGCGTCTACCACCTGACTCCGGCCGGCAAGAAAGAACTTGTGCCCCTGCGCCGGGAATGGAATTTCTTTTTCCAGGCTCTCGATCGCCTCGCGGGGGTGACCAATGCCTGAAAAACATCCCATCGCCCCTGATTGGAGGGCATTAGTCCGCGAACATCTCCGCCCTCTCGATCTCCCGGCGCAAGATCAGCAGGAAGTAGTCGCCGAACTCGCCGCTCATCTCGAGGACCTCTACGAAGAACAATTAAGAAACGGGCGAACCGAATCCGAGGCTCACAAGAAAGCAATGAACGAAGTACTGCAATGGCGTCCGCTCGCAAGAAATATTCAACGCGCAAAATTCAAGGAGGGAATCATGAACACAAGAACGAAGCAACTTTGGTTGCCCAGCCTGGTCAGCCTTACCACGGCCATGCTGTCGCTAATGTATTTGACATTGCTCGCCGTCCAGCCCAGCCTTTTCTATGCGCATCACGCAGTGACCGTCCTCTATTTTCCATGGTTGGCAGCACTGCCGCTATGCGGCGGCGCCGGGGCCTATCTCTCCCGTCGTGCTGGTGGAGATCGCCCAACCCGCCTCGCTTCAAGCCTGTTTCCTGTCGCCACGTTGCTCGCCTGTTTCGCCTTGGTCCTGCTCGACAGCATCTTCGGCAAGGGGCGCGGAGCTACGGTTTCGGCGTTCCTCCTGTTCGTCTGGTGCTGGGTCTTCATTCCCGGCGCGGCTCTCTTGCTGGGAGCATTGCCATTTCTAAGCCTTGGCGAGCCGAGAAGTCAGTCTGCCAGCTAAACGAATTCCACCTTTGCGATGTAAAATAGATTGCTTAGGACGAGCTTTCGGCGCTCTCCGAGCGCCGAACTCCCGTTTCCAGAAAAGAGTCAACCCATGTCGAACAACGGCAGTTCCCAGAACAACGGATCCACCAGTCTCCGCCTGAAAACCGGCCTAGCCGAAATGCTAAAAGGCGGAGTAATTATGGATGTGACCAATGCTGAGCAGGCCTCGATTGCGGAAAAAGCTGGGGCTGTGGCGGTGATGGCGCTGGAGCGTGTTCCGGCGCAGATCCGTGCTGAGGGCGGGGTTGCGCGGATGGCGTCGCCTAAGAAGATTCGCGAGATTATGGCCACGGTGTCGATCCCGGTGATGGCGAAGTGCCGCATCGGACATTTTGCTGAGGCTCAGATTCTGCAAGAGCTGGGCGTCGACTACATTGACGAATCCGAAGTGCTTACGCCTGCTGATGAGGCTCACCATGTCGACAAGCATGCTTTCAAAGTTCCCTTCGTTTGCGGAGCGCGGAATCTGGGCGAGGCTTTGCGGCGGATTGCTGAAGGCGCGGCCATGATCCGGACCAAGGGGGAAGCCGGTACCGGGGACGTTGTCCATGCCGTCAAGCACATCCGGCAGATTGTGCAGGAGATGAAAATCCTTACCGTGCTGGGCGAGGAAGAGCTTTACGCGAAAGCCAAAGAGCACGGCGCGCCTTACGAACTGATCAAGATGGTCGCCAAGGAAGGGAAGCTGCCGGTGCCGAATTTCTCGGCTGGGGGCATCGCCACTCCCGCTGACGCGTCGCTGGTGATGCAGCTTGGCGCCGAGGCTGTCTTCGTGGGCAGCGGCATCTTTATGAAAGATTCCACCACCTTCGCCGACCCTGTGGAAGCTGAAAAGCGGGCGAGAGCTATCGTCAAAGCTGCGACGCATTTCAACGACCCTAAAGTGTTACTTGAAGTTAGCGAAGATCTGCAGGGTGCGATGAAAGGGCTGGCTGTCGCGGGGTTGGATGAGGCGCAGATGTTGCAGACGAGAGGCTGGTAATGGGCTCTAGTCCGCGTCGGCTCCGGCGGGAGCGCCACGCCCAACTCTGAACGTAGTCTTCGTAGAAGGGAAGACTCGAATATGAGAGAGGGTCGCGGTTCATGGTTCGCGGTTTGCGAGGGATTGGCGATCATTGTCGCATTTATGTTTGCCCTTGCCTTTATCGGTGTGCCGGGTCTTGCGGCGCAGGAGGCGTCGCCGGTGGTTGGGGATTGGACGGGAACTCTGAATCCGGGAGGCCAGCCTAAGAAGCATGTCGTGGTGCACATCTCGGCTGAGCAGGATGGAAGCTTGCGGGGTACCATCGACTATCCTGATCAAAGCGTTTCCGGTGTCCAGATCACTGCCATCACGTATAGAAAGTCGACTTTGCACTTCGAAAGCACGCCCGATCAGAGCGCCTATGACGGCATTATGGATAAGGGCAGCTCAACCGTTACGGGCGTTTGGAAGCAAGGCGCGGCGAGTCTGGATCTGATACTCAGGCGCATACCGTAGCGCTCTCGCATGGTGGATTTTTCTATCCCACGCGAAGTAAGACTACAACAAAGATGATTACGTCGCCCGCGGTGTGCATCAGCCACGCCCAGAGGCCGCCTTCCGTGTCGTAGAGACTTTGGCAAAGCAGCATGGCAAACAAGGTCGTCGTCAGCACGCCGGTTAGGCCGCCTGGATGCCCATCCCAGTGAGCTAGACCGAAATTGAGGCTCGTCATCCATAGGACTGCGCTGGGGCTTAGGGCCCGCTTGCCGCGTGCGACGAGAACAAAGCGAAACCTGAACTCTTCATTGGCGGCATTGATCACGGCAAAGCTCAGGGCGAGAGCCGTGATCGCTATCCAGCTTGCGTGGCGCGCAACGTGTACGTCGCCGAGGATGAAGCGAAGCTGCTCGCGCAGACCGAAGATCATAAATAAGATTACGGCTGGTGCGACGAAGCTCCAGCGAATACGGCGAAGGCCGGCAAAGCGGGCGTTCAGTTTGCCGATCGCGAGAAAAATGTCGCGTCTGGTTAGCCCGTCCGAAAGAAGTGTGAGGGCGATGCAGGCGGAGGGAATCAGTGCCAGCCATGCGTCGAAATACATTCGTTCGGAGGTGCGTGCATGCTGGAACCATGTCCAATGCTGCTCGACGGTTCGTTGCAGCCAATTGCCCGAAAGAAACGCGATCAGCGTGACGACGAAACCTCGAAGATATCCGCGTGCGAAGGCGGCCAAAGGAATGAGCGCTAGCGCGCGGAGGAGCTCGGCGGCAAGGGGAAGCCGATGTCCGGTATGCAGCTCCCACAGGATATCGGCTGCGTCACTGGCAATTGCTATCGCTAGCCACGCAATGGTCTGAGGTGACAGACTTTCTCCTTGTCGTTGTTTCTTTGGGCGAGACGGGCTACTTCGATTCTGCTATTTAAGCACTGACATCTGATTCGTCCACAAGATAGTAATCCATGGCGTTGATGGCAGGGGGCTGGTGTCCGAGCATGCGAATCATGCCGATAACCTGGCCGCGATGCATGGTGGAATGTTCGAGCACGTGGCGCAGAATTTTCCAGCGCGGGAGGCGTGGCTCAACTCCGCCTGGAAGTTGCAGGGTCAATTCACCGGCTAAGGCGGTCTCCGGCACGGCTTCGATCCAGCGCTGAAAACCGTTCCAGATCTCGGGCCATCTTTCACGGAGAACCTCTAGCGAGAGTTCCGGTGACGGGCCTTGCGGGAGGCGCCAGGTGCCCTGGTCTGGAGTAGTCTGCAGGCAGTCGAGCCAGACTCTTTGGCCATCATAGAAGTGGCCCAGCGTCAGCAGAATGCTGGTGTGTGAGATGCGAAAGTCGCGCTTCAGCTCCTCGGCTGTGAGAGAAGCGCAGGCGTTGAGCAAGCGTTGATCAGCCCACGCGGAACGGCGGACATCGGTGAGGAGCAGTGGCCTGGCGATGGACACGGAAAAAGTATATACGGCGGCGGAGAGTAAGAGAGCATCCGGGGGAAACGTCTGTGTATGCAGAAAACACATACTGTCATCCTGAAGCCCGCGTCCTTTGCGGGCTGAAGGACCTCTGCACTTGCCGGCGGCATCGTTGCTGCACGCGAGTTGCATAGGTCTCTTCGTTGGAAGTCCTCGGCTTCGCCGAGGACTTCGCCGCCTCAGGATGACAAAGATGAATTAGCCGACTGCCTGTGGGATTTCAGCTGCGAATATTCTTTCGCCCGGGCTGCTGGAAACCACTTTGCAACCTCAGTGAATAGCGAATATCTTTTATATTTCTTCGTTGCAGGTTTTGACGCCGATCGTGGGGGGACGCTATATGAAAATCGTTTCGAGTTGGCGCGAATGCGCGAGACTGGCATCCGGGTTTTCACTGATGAATAGAGTCATTGCTCTATCCCTCCTTCTACTTTCGGCGTGTTGCGCACGAGCCGAATTGCCTGCGCTGATTCCGCGCGAAGTTCTTTTCGGAAATCCGGAGCGGGCGCACCCGCAGATCTCGCCAGACGGTTCGCAGATCACGTGGCTTGCGCCGGATAAGAATGGCGTGCTGAACGTCTGGGCGGATTCCATTCCGGCGAGTCACGCTCAACCGATCACGAACGAATCGCATCGGCCCATCTTCTGGTACACCTGGGCTGCCGACGGGAAACACATCCTCTATCTGCAGGATAATGGCGGCGACGAGGTCAACCACCTTTTTTCCGTGGACCTGGCGTCGGGCAATGTGCGCGATCTGACGCCGTTCCGTGGTGTGCGGGCGCAGAACGTCCTGACCGACTCGCAACATCCCCGCTTCGTTCTGGTCGCGCTCAACCTCCGCGATCGCCATGCCTTCGACATGTATCGAGTCGATCTCGAGACCGGCGCGACTACTCTTGAGGCCGCCAATCCAGGCGACGTGCTGACCTGGACGACCGATAACGATTTTGTCATCCGCGCGGCAACTGCTTTTAATGGCAAAACCGCCGAAACGATCATTCGGGTGAGGGACGCGGTTGATAAACCCTGGCGCGATCTGGTGGTGATGCCGTTCGAACGCTCGTTTCTGATGGGCCAGGTCGTTAACGGTTCGCTGATCGCGGGATTCGATCCGGATGGCAAGAGCCTCATCATCCACTCAGGACTTCATTCGGATAAAGGACGGCTCGTCCGGGTCGATCTCCAGAGTGGGAAAGAGCTGAGCGTGGTCGCACAGGATCCGGAATCTGATGTCGCGGATAATGGGAGTCTTCGGCCCGTCGTTCTGAGGAATCCGGCGACGCACGCGATCGAGGCGGTCGAATTCGATTACACGACACCGCATTGGACTTTTCTTGATCCCAAAGTTCGGGCCGATTTCGAGACGATTGGCCGCGAAGCTCCTGGCTTTCTACACCTCATCAGCCGCGATCATGCAGACCGGAAATGGATCGTCGCCGCTCTTCGCAGTGATGCACCCACGTCTTATTACACGTTCGACCGCGACACGAAGAAGGTCACGCTGTTGTATAGCGAGAATCAGGCTCTCCTGCGTTTCGTCTTGGCGCCGAAGAAGCCGGTCATCGTTCGTGCCCGCGACGGACTGGAATTGGTGAGCTACCTGACTACCCCGCCCGGCGTCGAAGCAAAAAATCTCCCGCTCGTTCTGAGTATCCATGGCGGTCCGTGGGCCAGGGATGAGGATGAGTACGAACCGGAGGTTCAGTTTCTCGCCAACCGCGGCTATGCGGTTTTGCAGGTCAATTATCGCGGTTCAACCGGGTTTGGCCTGACTTTTCTTAATGCCGGAAACAGCGAGTGGGGCCGCGGCACTCAGGAGGATCTTTTCGACGCAGCGCAGTGGGCGATCAACAACGGTACTGCTGATCCGAAGCGGATTGCCGCGATGGGCTGGTCGGGCGGCGGTTTTGCGACACTGCGCGCTTTGGAGATGCGTCCCGACTTATTTGTCTGTGGCGTGGACGGCGTTGGCCCGGCCGATCTCGCCACGCTGTTCCGCTCGTTTCCGAACTACTGGTCGAATATCATGACTCGCTGGCGGCGGCGGGCCGGCGATTTTGATCATGACGATGCCCTGAACCGCAAGGTCTCGCCGCTTTACCACGTTGACGATATCCGTGCTCCACTTCTGATCGGACAGGGGCAAAACGATCCGCGGGTCACAATCGCGAACGTCGACTCGATGGTGGCGGCGTTACGAAAGGAGAAACGTGACGTGATCTACGTCGTTTATCCGGATGAAGGTCACGGATTTGCACGTCCCGAGAACAACCTCGACTTTTACGGTCGGGTGGAGGAATTCCTCTCGAAATATCTTGGAGGCCGGTCCGAGCCGTGGGAAAAAGTCGCCGGTGCTACGGCGGAGGTGCGTTAACGAGAGCTATCGCGATGATGCCGGACAGAAACGTAGCGTGGCCTGGCCCCTCCCGTCCGAATCATTCGTAACTTTCATGGGTTGTGATTCATACGTAGAATCGCAGCCAGCGTATGATCGAATCGCTGCAGTCGATTTTCGACGAACTGGGTCTCGACATAGGGCTTGATAAGCCCTGGCAGCCAGTCTCCCGTCCGGCACTGGTTGGCTGGCTCATCTTCTATGTTGGATTCCTTGGTTATGCCTTGCATGCCAACGGCGGAATGCTCTTCATCGACTTGGCAAATCTGGTCGTCCACGAGGGCGGCCACAATCTTTTTCGATGGTTCGGGCCGACGCTCTGCCTATGGGGAGGCACGCTGCTGCAGTGGCTGGTGCCGTTTCTGCTTGCGGCATACTTCTATACTCACCGCCAGACCAGCGGATTCGTTTTCTGCCTGTTCTTTTTCTTCGAGAACTGGCTCTACACTGCGACCTACATGGCGGACGCGCGAGCCCAGGTGCTGCCTCTGGTCACCACCGGAGATCCTGAATTTGCCGAGCACGATTTCTTTCGAATCTTCAGCGATCTTGGGGTCCTCGGCTACGACACGAAAATTGCCGCCGTCGTTCGCTTACTAGGCTGGTGCGGGATGATTGCAGTGGTGGTCTGGTTTGCTCTGCGCCCCACTGGCCAGGCGAAACTGTCAGAAGACGACGCAGGATTCGAAGCCAGGCTTGTTGACTATTTGCGGAAATGAGAGTTACTTTCCGTCGTTCAGATAAACCTCTCCGCCCTTCATTACAAAAACCACTTTTTCCATCACAGTTATATCTGCGAGCGGATCACCATCCACCGCAACGATGTCGGCAAACTTGCCGGCTTCAATGCTGCCGATGTCGCTGGCGCGTCCGGTCAGCTCGGCGCCGTTGATGGTGGCCGCGCGCAGTGCATCGAGCGGTGGCATTCCGCCCTTCACTAGCGCTCCAAACTCTTTCGACACCACGTCAGGATCGTCGTCGATGCCGTAGGCGATTTTGAGGTGATGAGCCAGCGCGCGATGGAAGGCGGGCTCCTGCTCCTTCAGAATTGCGACGCCCTTGGCAAAGCTGACGGGGTCGCGTCCCTGGGAGGTTCCGGTCAGCATATCGTGCTGGAAGCAGTACAACGTAGGGACGAGCCAGGTGCCATGTTCTTCCATTAAACGCGCGCCTTCCTCGTCCATCACGGTGCCATGTTCGATCGAGTCGACGCCGGCGCGAACCGCGGCTTTGATGCCCTCCGCTCCCTCTGCATGTGCCATCACTTTCTTGCCGGCGCGGTGCGCGATTTCAACCGCCTTGGCCATCTGCTCTTCGCTAAGCTCCTGCACTCGATAATCGCTGATTGGGTCCATGACTCCGCCGGTGGCCATGAGCTTGATCCAGTCGGCGCCGTACTTGATGTCGCGCCGCACCACGTCGCTGATCTCGTCCACGGTGTCGGCGATGTTCGGACCGCGCGGCAGCCCGGCATCCGGGGCCAGCACGTCGCCATCGCCGTGTCCGCCATTCAGCGAGATGCAGCCTCCCGCCGAAACCATACGCGGCCCGCGGATCAATCCTTTGTCAATGCTGTCGCGCAGCGCCAGCTGCCCATAGGCCGGGTCACTCTCGCAAGCGTCACGCATGGCGGTGAATCCGTGATCGAGCCACACTTGCAGATTGCGAACTCCCCAGATCGCCTTCTGCGGCGAAGACATGCGCAGGCTCGAAGTGGAAGTCTGATCCTTGGGATTGCCCAGAACATGCGCATGGGAATCGATCAGGCCGGGGACGACGGTGTATTTGGATAGATCCACGACGCGCACGCCCGCAGGAGCAGCATCGGCTATGCGAAGAATCCGATCTTTCGCGACCAGGATGTATGCGTTCGTCGAAACCTTGCCCGTCCGGACATCAATCAGTCGTCCAGCGCGGACGGCGAGAGTGGGTGCCTGCGTTTCTTGTTGCGGCGGTATCTGTTGAGCCTGTATCGCTCCCGAGACACAGCAAAAGACAACCGCGAACAATGTGAACTGGCGCAGCGTGGTCATAGTTCTTTCCCTCCAGGAGGAATAGGAAGACTATGGTGAGAGGGGCGCAGTTGACAACAAAAAAGGCACGGGGCGTCTGCTTCGGACTTCCCCTACTTGCCTGGCAGAAACTCAATTTTCACATCGCGACCGGCAGGCTTGAAGTCGAAGTCCGCCGTCACGAAAACCCGGTCGCTGGATTCCGCCGCGAGTTCCAGCCCGAAGGCATCCACGTAAGGGATCTGTCGCTTCAGTTTGATCAGCGCCGAGCGAACTGCCCGGTCTGCGTTCGCCGGAACCACTTCGAATGCAAAGGCACTGAGTCGGGAGAGCACTAACTCCATCGCATCATGGCCATGCGCCTTGCAGATAATCCCGGCCACCTCGCCCCAATGCGACGCCGCCATCATTGCCGCGCACCTTCCCGCGAGATGAGACTTGATGATTTCCGCGACCCGCGCCGCGCCTGCCTCGTCATCGAGGTAGCGCAAGATTGCGCTCGAATCGAGGACATACGTCACCATTTATTCTTTTCCTGCCGCCGCTGGCGCTTCAGTTCCTGGGAAAGGGAAGGTTTGCCGGAAAAAAGGCCGCGCGTTCTATCGACCAGTTCTTCCGACACCGGTTCCAGGACAATGCGCGAACCCTCCTGTGTGACTGAGATGCGTGTGCCAGGCTTGATTCCGAGCAACTCCCGCATCTCCGAAGGAATGACGAATTGGCCTTTTGTGCTTACCGATGTAATCTGTCGCATAGTGCTTACATTGTAGCACGGAGTAAGATGAGGTAGGGAACTGAGCCGCTGCCGGCCCTCCCGGTTTCGCGAAGGTGGGCAGGGTTCGCAGCGTCGATCCGGTAAAATCTAATCAGCATGAAAATCGGAGTGCTAGCACTGCAGGGCGATTTCGACGCCCACCGCCGCCGGCTCGAAGAGCTGGGCGCCGAAGTTGTGCTCATAAAGAAGCCCGAGCAACTTGAGCAGATCGACGGGCTGGTCATCCCCGGGGGCGAAAGCGGAACGTTTCTGAAATTGCTGGGGGAAGAAGGTTTTGAAAAGTTGAAACAGTTCGTGCGCCTGAAGCCGACCTTCGGCACCTGTGCCGGCGCAATCTTATTGGCGAACGAGGTCGAGAACCCGCAGCAGGCCGGGCTGGGCGCGATCGATATCCGCATCCGGCGCAACGCCTACGGCCGCCAGATTGACAGCTCGATTCGCGAAGGGCACCTGCTTCAGAGTTCTCTCAGCAGTAAGCCGGGCTCAAGCCTCGAAATGGTGTTCATTCGCGCGCCGAAGATTGAGCGCGTCGGCGCGGGCGTTGAAATAATCGCGACCGAAGGTGCAGATCGAGCTCCGGTTGCGGTCCGGCAGGGAAGAGCGATGGCTGCGACTTTCCATCCTGAGTTGTCGGAAGACACACGCGTGCATCGGGCGTTCCTCGACCTTGTCGCCGCGACCCAATAGACGGAATCTGCCGCGCGATGTCCTCGCGTCGAACCTATGGGATTTGCCGGCCTTGCCAATGCTGCCGACGAATCCATAGGTCCTCCGCCCGCAAAGAACGCGGGCCTTAGGATGACAAGGGGCGGTTATACTTATGAATATGTCCTCGGCCGCGCACAAGACGTTCTACCTTGAGACCTTTGGCTGCCAGATGAATGTCCATGACTCGGAAAAGGTTATTGGAACGCTGGTGCATGAAGGATACCGGCAGGTGGAGACGGTGCAGGAGGCCGACTTGATTCTGTATAACACCTGCTCCATCCGGGATAAGGCGGAGCAGAAGGTGTTTCATCGGCTGGCCGATTATAAGAAGTTGGTGGCCATGGGCAAGAAGTTTGGCGTGCTGGGCTGCGTGGCGCAGCAGGAAGGCGAAAAGATTTTCGAGCGTGCGCCGCATGTCTCTCTTGTGTGCGGATCGGCCAGCTATCGCAAACTGCCGCAAATGCTGTCGCAGTTAGAAAGCGCCCAACTCGCGGCAGGGAAGCCCGAAGCCCGAAGCCCGAAAGCCGAAAGCCTGGTGCGGATTACCGGGCTCGACGATCGCGAGACTGACGAATGTTTTGAGACAGATTTCACGGCGCGCACGAATCCGCATCGAGGATACATCACTATCATCGAAGGCTGTGACAAGTTCTGCGCCTACTGTGTTGTGCCGTTTACCCGCGGGAAAGAGCGCAGCCGGACTTCGGAGTCAGTGCTCGCCGAAGCCCGCCAGATGGCCGATCTCGGCTACACGGAGATTCAACTCCTCGGCCAGAACGTGAACTCTTATAAAGATTCGACGGGCGAATCGTCCGGGAAGAAACGAAGTTTCGCCGAGTTGCTGGCGGCGGTGGGAGAGGTGCCGGGAATCCGAAGAGTGCGGTTTACGACCTCCCATCCCCGAGACTTCGGGCGCGACATCATCGAGGCCATCGACGCCGTCCCCACGCTCTGCGACCATGTGCATCTGCCGGTGCAAAGCGGTTCGGACCGCGTGCTGAACGCCATGCAGCGCCTCTACACGCGGGAGCAGTATCTGGAACGCATTGCCTGGATGAAGGCGGCGAAGCGCGAGATCAGCATCACGAGCGATATGATCGTCGGCTTTCCTGGAGAGACGGAGCAAGACTTCGCTGAAACTTTGTCGTTGCTAGACGAAGTCGGCTACGACTCCGTGTTTACGTTCAAGTATTCTCCGCGTCCCAATACGCCGTCGCTGGCGCTGGAGGATGCCATTCCGGATGAAGAGAAGGTGCGCCGGCTCGAGGTGTTGATGGCAAGACAGAGAGAGATCCAGAGCGCTAGCTACAAGAAATACATAGGTACGACATTGGAAGTGATGGTTGAAGGACGAAATGAATCGCGCGGGCAGTGGATCGGCCGCACTTCGCAGAACAAAACCCTGAATTTTACGGCGCCGGAGACCGCGGCTCCCAGGGCGGGAATGTACGTCCCGGTAAGGGCAACGACCAGCTTTCCCAACAGCCTGGTTGGCGAAATGGTGGTATAAGAATCGAAGAATGTCGGCGCATTACGCGGAGCGCCGCCAAGGAGGTCACGATGGAGGTTGAGATGACGATCCGGGGTCTTTTGATGGACCCCGTGAGTAATATGCCCATTGTGATCCTTAAGGATGTGGCGGGAGAAAGCGTGCTGCCGATTTGGGTGGGGGTTTACGAGGCAAATGCGATTGCGCTGGAGATGGAGAAGGTGAACACGCCGCGGCCAATGACGCATGATTTGATCAAGAATGTGCTGACCGGGCTGGAGACGCAGGTGCATAAGGTGGTGGTTACGGAGTTGCGCGAGGACACGTTTTATGCGGTCATCTGGCTGGAGCGGAGCGGCGAGGTGATCAGCATTGACTCGCGGCCGTCGGATGCGCTGGCGTTGGCGCTGCGGGTGGATTGTCCGATATTTGTGGATGAAGTGGTGCTGAAGAACTCAAAGCAGGCGGCAAATATGTCGGATCGGGTGAGCGCCGAGGAGCTGCGCAAGTATCTGGAAGGGCTGAACGACGAGGATCTGGGGAAGTACAAGATGTAGGCTGGCGGCTCTCAGCTGTCAGCTATCAGCGCAACAAATCCCGAGTACGGATTCGACCGGGACAACCTCTTGCCACTTTACATAATACCTGTTATCGGACATTGAGTCCGCTTCGGATCCTTGGGTAATTCGCGCGGCTGGCTACGAGGATGGGTCTGGGGCGAATACGATTTTGGGGTGGAAAAGGGTTCCTGCTACTCGGGTAGCTATGGCTATGAGTTCGCTTTGGCCTTGGAAGACCTTCACCTGCCGGGCGCGGGACAGTTCGGGGAGGTTAACGGGACGGCCGGTGCGGATGCGGGCGGCGGTGGCTTCATCGGCGGTGACGGACGGAAGCTGCGGTAAGAGTTGGCGGGGGTGGATGAAGAGAGCGGATATGCCTTCCTGGCTGGGAACAGCAGGTTCCTCTGCGGCTGGCGCCGCTTCGGAATGACAAGGCT
>Ga0209169_10000101_pt1 | contig 49078 bp, 52 predicted proteins | sample HubBroMetageWRM4_FD_188346 | JGI IMG/M metagenome (GOLD analysis project Ga0209169, IMG submission 188346) | Warmed soil microbial communities from the Hubbard Brook experimental Forest, New Hampshire - Hubbard Brook CCASE Soil Metagenome WRM 4... | ecosystem: Environmental > Terrestrial > Soil...
CACAACGTCGGGTTTCGCCGCGGCGACGTTTTTGAGCTGCCTTTCGCCGACGGCACCTTCAATGTGGTGTGGGCCAAATATCTGCTGCAGTGGCTCAAAGAACCGAAGATCGCGCTGGCCGAGCTCAAACGCGTGACCAAGCCCGGCGGTTTGGTCGTGTCGTGCGATTATACCGGCTTCGCCACCGAGCATTGCCCGATCGATGCTGATTTCGAGCGGCAGATTCGCGACGTCATGGCGACGGTGGTCGACGTCAATATCGGCCGCAACGTCGCGCCGTTCATGATTGCGCTCGGCTTCCAGGACGTCCGGGTGCAAATGGAAACCGATACTTTGTTCACGGTCATCGGCAGCATCGACGCGGATCGCCGCTGGAATTGCGAAACGCAGCTGCAAGCGCTGCGTCCTCACCTCATCAAATTGCTGGGGTCGGGATCGAGCGCGGATCGCTTCGTGAAGCGCCTCTTGGCGCATTATGACGATCCGGCGACCTGCAGCTTCACGTCGTTGTATTTCACCAGCGGCCGCGTTTGATCGGCGGCGCTCGCCGCCAGATCCAAAAAAATTCCGCGAACCGAATATTATTCCGCGGCCGCAGCCTTCGCCGCCGCCTGCTCGCGCACGAATTTCTGCAAGGCTACCAGATCGGGCTTGCCGGAGCCGAGCAGCGGCAACTTGTCGAGAATGATGATCTCCGACGGCAGCATCAGCTCGGAAGCGTGCTTTGAACGCGCATAGGCGTGGAAGTCGGAGCGCGTCACCCCCTTCTTGTCGGTGACCATAACCAGCCGTTCGCCCTTGCGCTCGTCTGGAATCGCCACCACCGCGGTGACGTAGTTCGGCCACAGCTCGGCCGCCAGCATCTCGACGGCGGCGAGCGAGATCATTTCGCCGCCAATCTTGGCGAAGCGCTTGGCGCGGCCCTTGATCGCGATAAAGCCCTGATCGTCGATGGCGACGATGTCGCCGGTATCGTACCAGCCGTCGGCGGGCGGCTCGAGCACGCCGGGCTTGTCGGCGCGCAAATACCCGAGCATCACGTTCGGCCCTTTGACGAACATCCGGCCGCCTTCATCGACGCCCTCGACCTTTTCCAGTCTGACCTCGATGCCGGGGAACAGTCGGCCGACAGTCCCATATTTGTTGAACATCGGCGTGTTGAAAGCGAGCACCGGTGAGGTCTCGGTCACGCCGTAGCCTTCGAGAACGCGCAAGCCGAATTTTTCATTCCAGATTTTCCGCGTCGACTCTTTCACCGGTTCGCCGCCAGCGATCAGGCAGCGCAACGAGCGGAAGTCATAAGGATTAGCCATGCGGGCATAGCCGGCGAGGAAGGTGTCGGTGCCGAACATGTAGGTGGCGCAGATGCCGTAAACCAATTCCGGGATGGTTCGGTAATGCAGCGGCGAAGGGTAGAAGTAGGTCGGTACGCCGGAGATGAGCGGCAGCACGATGCCGCCCATGAAGCCGAAAGAGTGGAACGCCGGCAACGCCATGAACAGCTTGTCCTCGCGCCCGAAATCGATGCGAGCCGCAGCTTGCGCGACGTTGGCAAGGACGTTGCGATGCGAAAGCACCACGCCCTTGGGTACCCCTTCGGTGCCGGAGGTGAACAGGATCACTGCCGGATCGTCCGGCTTGCGTTTAACGAGCGGCTTCTTCGCCCGTAGCGCGCCGGAGAGCTTGTCGGAGAAGCTCACGGTTTTGCGGACGTCCTCCAGATAGACAATGCGAACGTGAGGCTCGATTGCCGCGATGAGCTTTTCCAACCTCGCTTTCTCGACGAAGGCGTGCGCGGTGAGGATGGTATCGACCTGCCCAGCGCGGCAAGCGCCGAGGACGTTGGCGGCGCCGGCGGTGAAGTTGATCATGGCTGGAATGCGGCCACCGGAGAGCAGCGCGAGAACGGTCACCGTCGCGCCATTCGAGGTCGGCAGCATGACGCCGATAGCGCGGCCTTCGGGCGCCAGCGGCATCAGCTTGGCGCCGAGAATCCGCGTGGCCTGAAGCAGCCGCTTGTAGGTCAGACTTCCGCTGGTCGGATCCTCAATCGCGGGCCATTTGCCGCCGTTATTCTTCTCCGCCTCGATCACCGCCTCGACAACCGTGCGATCGGTTGAGGTGGTGCGGAACATCATGTTCGACATAATGTCGTAGAGCGCCGCGCCGGCGGCGAGGCGGCGCCGGCGTCCGACCAGCGTCGGGTCGACGCGCATTTTCACTGGTTCGAGAATGGTGACCTTGATTTTCGGAAACCAGCGCCGCCGCACTTGGGTGCTCCGCAAGCGGCTGAAAATCGTTTTCTCCGGCCCCTCGATGCGGACCGGGACCACCATGGCGTTCGATTTATCGGCGATCATCGCCACGCCATCGTAAACCTTCATCAGGCTGCCGGTGACCGTGATGCGGCCTTCGGGGAAAATCGCCAGCATATTGCCTTCGCGCACCGCGTTGATGATGGTGCGCAGCGCGATCGGCTTGAGCGGATCGAGCGCCATGGTGCGCACGAACGGCAGGAACGGCTGAATCCACCACCGCTGCGAGATCCCGACGTCGACGGCGAATACTGGACGCTTGGGCAAAATCGCCATGGCGATCGGCGGATCGAGGAAGCTCACGTGGTTCATGGCGATGATGGCGTTGTCGCCGGCCTTGGCGACGTTCTCCAGGCCGGTGACTTCGAGACGGTAGAGGGTGCGGAAAATGATGGAGAGAAGATCGTTGAGCCAGCTGGTCGGCAGCGTGCGCGCGATAATCACGGCCACCACGAGATTGGCGACGCCGATCACCACGAACAGCAGCGAATCGTGGAGGCCGAGCTTTTGCAGCACCGCAAGCACGATCGCGCCCGCGACCATGAATGCGGCGTTGAGCACGTTGATGGCAGCGACCACGCGGGCGCGATGGTCGGCGCCCGCCCATGCCTGCACCGCGGAAAATGCCGGTACGATGAACAAGCCGCCTGACAGCGCGAGGCCGGCGAGATCGATCGCGATGTGAACACTGTAGCGCGCCGCGAAGAATTCGCCGATGCTGAGCGGGTGCGCGGCCGGCGCCATGGCCGAACTGGTCCAGCCGAGGTCGATCGAGAACAAACCCAAAAGAACGGCGGCGACCAGCGTTGGCAAAAGGATGATACGGCCATGGGCAAGCCACGCGGCGAGCGCCGAGCCGATGGCCACTGCGACCGAAAATATCGTGAGAAAGACGGTGACCACGCTTTCGCTGCCGCCGATATGAAACGAGACCATGGGCGGTAGCAGCGACATGACGAGCGCGCCGGTGAGCCAGAACCAGCTTGTCACCAGCGCGCCCCACCACAGCCGCTTATCGCCGCGAATGTATTTGATCAGCGCGCCGGTGGAGGCAAAAATGTTGCGCCTAATGACAAGATTCGGCGCGCCTTCGCCGGTCGGCGGAATGAATCGGCTCGCCACCCAGCAGGCGACCGACGACACCATCATCAGCCAGGCGAAGTGAATCGGATCGCCGCCATCCTTGGCGGCCAATCCGGCGACGATGGTGCCGAGGAGGATGGCGAGGAAGGTGCCGCCTTCGACCAGCGCGTTGCCCGACGGCAGTTCGGACCGTTTTAGGTGATCGGGCAGGATGCCGTATTTGATCGGGCCGAATAGCGAAGCGATCGTGCCATACAAACCAACGGCCACGAACAAAAGGACGATCGAGTGGATGGCGAAGCCGGCCACCGCGAGCGCGGCAACGGCGATCTCGCCCAGCTTCAGGCGCCGCGCCACCAGCGCCTTGTCGTAGCGGTCGGCGAGTTCACCGCCGAGGCCGGAGAGCAGAAAGAACGGAAAGATCAAGGTCGCGCCGGCGAGCGTGATCAGCGCTTCGGAATCGGCGCCGCCGATGCGGAAGAGAATCAGGAAGACGAGCGCGGTTTTGAGAAAGTTGTCGCCGAACGCCGAGAAGGCTTGGCACCAAAACAGGGGTGCAAATCGCCGCGACGTCATCAAAGATGCAGACATGGCCGCTCCGCCCCTTCGCTTCCCGGTTAGCGCGTGCACTACGAGTTTAAACGGCCGCGCAGTCCTTGGCGACGTTGAATTGCCGCGCCGGCAAATAAGCTGTTGGCCGGCTAAACGGTTATCGTAATTCTCCCGGCGGGATCAAGGGGATGGCAGCCCCGCGACATCTCCTCGGGCTGGCGGCGGTTTTTTAGATTGGCATCAGTACCCAATAGTCGAGATCGAGCAGCACCGCGGGGTCATAATCGTCGCCTGATTTCGACGGATAATCCTCGCACGGACGATCGCGCGTCGCGATGGTGCGCAGCCGCAACGCGCCGACGTCGCTCCGCCCCGGCAACTCGGCTTTGGCCAATACTTCCGACCACGCGAAGATGGTGCCGCCGGCAAATAGCGGCGCCACATGGCGGCCGCCATTGATGGCGGCGACATGAAAGGCATTGGCCAGGCCATTGAAGGAGAGGCTACGCGCCAGCGAAATGACATGGCCGCCATAGATCAGCCGCCGGCCGAACCGGCCTTTACCTTCGACAAACTGATTGAAATGGATGCGCGCGGTATTCTGATAGAGCCTGGTCGCCATCATATGCTCGGCCTCTTCGACGGTGATGCCGTCGACATGGTCGATGCGCTCGCCAACCTGATAATCGCCGAAGCGATAAACGCTGCCGGACAGTGCTGTGTCGTAAGCGGCAACGTCGATCGGCGGGGAAGCTTCGCCCAAAACTTTCGGGTCGAGCACCGTCGGCAGGCGCGGCACGTGATCGCCCGGCGCGGGCGCCTTCTCGTCGCGTTTGCGCACCATCACCCAACGCACATATTCCAGCACTGAATTGCCGTCCTGGTTTTGTCCGGTGGTGCGCACGTAAACGATGCCGGTTTTCCGGCTTGAGTTTTCCTTTAAGCCGATGACTTCGGACAATGCGCTGAGCGTATCGCCCGGATAGACGGGCTGACGGAAATAACAACCGGCATAGCCGAGATTGGCGACCGCATTGAGAGATACGTCGGGTACGGTCTTGCCGAAGACGATGTGAAAGACCAGGAGGTCGTCGATCGGCGCGCGCGGATAGCCGATGGCTTTGGCAAAGACGTCGGAAGATTGGACGGCAAAGCGCGGTCCGAACAAGCCATTGTAGAGCGCGACGTCACCGCTGGTGACCGTGCGCGGCGTCGCGTGCCGGATCACTTGGCCGACGCGGAAATCTTCAAAGAAATTAGCGGGACTGGTTTTCGACATTTCCTGATTTTTACTCGCAGGCAGCGTGGTTTGCGGGATGGTCATAACGCAGCGCCGCGACGCGCGCAAAACCGGGATATCGCGGCCCGCGGCGCGCTCTCACGCGTCCGTGAGCGCGGGCCTGAAACCCTCCCGCGCCGTGGCCGTATCTGGATGTGATGACGCAATGCCTTGCGTCACGCCGGCCTCGATCCGGCTGTTAACCTTAGCAAACAGGGAGCTTCCCCAATGTCCAAGCGTTTCGCATTGCTGACGGCCGCCGCCATTCTGGCGCTGACCGCCGGCGCCGTAGGCCCGGTGTCCGCTGAAATGGAGAAAACGGTCAATGTCGGTGGCGCGCCGATGTATCCGTCGAAGAATATCGTTCAAAACGCGGTGAATTCGAAAGACCACACGACTCTGGTCGCGGCGGTGAAGGCCGCCGGACTGGTCGAAACTCTCGAAGGTCCGGGCCCGTTCACAGTGTTCGCGCCGACCAACGCCGCTTTCGCCAAATTGCCGGCGGGCACGGTCGACACTCTGCTCAAGCCTGAGAACAAGCCGATGTTGACCAAGGTTCTGACCTATCATGTCGTGCCGGGTCGGATGACGGCGGCCAACCTGATGAAGGCGGTCAAGGACGGCGAGGGCGAAGCCAAGCTCAAAACCGTCGAAGGTGATTGGCTCATCGTTAAACAGGCCGGTCCTGGCAAGCTTACCGTCACCGATGCCAAGGGCGACGTGGCCATGGTGACCATCGGCGACGTGATGCAGTCGAACGGCGTGATCCACGTCGTCGACACCGTTCTGTTGCCGATGTAACGGCCGACTATCGAGGGCGGGCCGGTCTAGCGCCGGCCCGCTCTTTTGCGCTGTAACCGTTTGCGCCTTGACGGCGAATGAAGTGCAAGAGCGCAAGCACCGTTTTGCGCGTGCCGAGACGATTAATGACACGCCGGCTTCAATCGAACGTGATGGCGCTCCCCCGCTACGGGTGGTTGCTTCCGCCACAATTTCCCTTCATGGCCACGGGCGACGGCCGTGTTGGAAAGCTTCGTATGATAAAGGCCGAACCGCGGAATCGCAGCGCCGATGATTTGCGGCGTTCGGCCCAGATGGCGGCAGCGCAGGCCGGCGATCGGGCAGCTTATGAAGCGCTGCTGCGGGAGTGCGTTTCTCTCATCAAGATTTTCGCTGCGGCGCAGGGTGTGCCTCCTGACCAAATCGATGACGTCGTCCAAAACGTGCTTTTGACCGTCCATCGGGCGCGGCATACCTACGATCCAGCGCGTTCATTCACCGGATGGCTGCGGATTATCGCCGAGCGGCGATCGATCGATGTGTTACGCCGCGTCGGCCGGCAGCGGGCGCGCGAGATTCATTCTCCGCTGGCGTTCGAATCCTACGCCGATGAGAATGCGGACCCAATGCGGTTGGGCCGCGATACCGCGGCTTCGAGCCGTGTGCACGCGGCAATGGCGACGTTGCCGGAACGCCAGCGCGAAGCGGTTGAGATTTTGGTCCTGCAAGATCAGTCGCTCGCCGACGCGGCAATAGTCACGCGCCGGAGCAAAGGCGCATTGAAAGTCAATCTGCACCGGGGCCTAAAGGCGCTGCGCGGCATGTTCGCGGAGCAAGATTAAAGTCATGACCTCCACGTCGCATGACCAATTGATCCACGGGCTTTCCGCCGGCCTTGAGCCGGTCCGGCGGTTGCGCCGGCCGGCGCTGCGCGCGGCCATGTGGCTTGCCGTGGTCGCCGCCATCGCGGCGGGCCTCGCCGCCTTCGCCGACGTCAATGCCATGTGGCAACGCCTCATCGCGGCACCGGATTTGTGGCTCGCCGTTATCGGGTCGACGTTGACCGCGGTTTTCGCTGCATTTGCAGCCTTCGAACTTAGCCTGCCGGACCGGTCGCGGGTTTGGGCCGCTGTACCGCTGCCTGCGGCGATATTGTGGATCGCCGCGAGCGGTTTGGGTTGTCTGCGCACATGGCTTGCGCCGCAGACCCATGTTGCGACCATGGGCGAGGCGCGCGACTGCTTCGTCTTTATTGTGGCGTTGTCGATCCCGCTGGCGGCGTTGCTATTTGTGATGCTGCGGCGCGCCTATCCGCTGTATCTTGGCCTTACCGCGGCAATTGCCGGGCTCGCTGTTGCCGCAGCCGCGGCGACGCTCCTTAACTTCTTCCATCCCTTCGATGCGGCCGCGACCGATCTCGCCGTCCACGCCGTGGCGGTCGCGATTGTAATCGCCGTGAGTAGCGCGCTGACCGGCAGGATTTTCGGACGCCATTCCGCCCCAGCCGGTGTAACCGCGGCCCGGTCCAGCGCGAATTAGAGGGGTGGCGCCGGAAAGCGCCGCCGAACCCCTTAAGGAGGACTACGCAATGAAGACTTCCCGCCCCATCTTGTCGCTTGCCGCGGCGACCGTCGGTTTCACGCTCGCCTTCGCGCCCGCGGCGTTCGCCGACGACATGTCTAAAGACAGCATGAGCAAGACCGACGCGATGAAGAAAGACACCATGAAGAAGGACACGATGTCGAAAGACTCTATGTCCAAAGATCACATGTCCAAAGACAACATGTCGAAGGACAACATGTCGAAGGACAGCATGTCGAAGGACAGCATGTCGAAGGACAACATGTCGAAGTGAAGCTTGGTCAAATTCGCGTGTGCCGGGTTCGCTTTCTCGAATCCGGCACACTCCGATGTTAAATGTTCTCACGCTTAAAGAGCGAACGGCTTAACGAAGCGAGACCAACGATCCGATGAGCGTCCAAGTTGCCGAGCATCCCGTAATCGCGGTCCACGCCGCGCCCGGCCTGATTCATCCAGTTTGGGTGCGCGTGACGCATTGGATCAATGCGCTGGCCATGTTGATTATGATCGGCTCGGGCTGGCAGATTTACGACGCGTCGCCGCTATTCGGTTTTACATTTCCGCACCAGATCGCGCTCGGCAATTGGCTCGCCGGTGCTTTGCTCTGGCACTTCGCGGCGATGTGGCTTTTGGTGATCAATGGCATTGTCTACGTCACGCTCGGGCTCGCGACCGGCCGCTTCCGGCGCAAGCTGTTTCCGATCTATCCGCGCGAGGTGCTGCATGATCTGTTTGCCGCGCTGCGCGGGCATCTCTCGCATGACGATATTTCGATGTACAACGCGGTGCAGAAGCTTCTCTATCTCGGCATTCTCGTCACCGGCGTCGTGATTGTACTGTCCGGGCTTTCGATCTGGAAGCCGGTGCAGTTTCATCTGTTGACCAGCTTTTTCGGCGGCTACAACACCGCGCGCTATGTACATTTCGCTGCGATGACCGCGATCGTGGCGTTTCTGGTCGTGCACGTGCTGCTCGCGGTGCTGGTGCCCAAGACTCTGCGCGCCATGATTTTAGGCCGCTGAACGAGCGAAGAGAGATTGATGTCCGGCCCAAACAAAACCAAGCCCGGCGTGGATAAAGCGCTGCTGATCAAGGATGCGGCGAAGATTTTGCCCGAGCCTTCGCGCCGGTTCTTTCTGCGCGGCGCCGCGAGCCTCGGCGCGCTGGCCATGCTCAGCGGCTGTGAGATTATCGACGGTGACACCTCGGAAAACGTGCTGCGCGCCATTTCGGAGTTCAATGACGGCGCTCAGGCGCTGCTGTTCGATCCTAACACGCTGGCGCCGGAATATCCGGAAAGCATGATCACCCGGCCGTTTCCGTTCAATGCCTATTACGGCGTGGACGACGCCCCCGACGTCGACGGCGACAAGTGGCAGCTCGAGATCGGCGGCCGCGTTGACAATAAAAAGCCGTGGACGTTGGCGGAGCTCAACAAGCTGCCGCAAGTTTCGCAAATTACCCGCCACGTCTGCGTCGAAGGCTGGAGTGCCATCGGATCGTGGCAGGGCGTGAGGCTCTCCGACTTCCTCAAGCTGATCGGCGCTGACACGCGTTCCAAATATGTCTGGTTTCAATGCGCCGAGGGCTACTCGAACACCATCGATATGCCGACCGCGCTGCATCCGCAAACGCAGTTGACTCTCCAGTTCGATCACAAGGTCTTGCCGCGGGCTTATGGGTTCCCAGTCAAGATCCGTATTCCCACCAAGCTCGGTTTCAAAAATCCGAAATACGTCACCGCCATGTGGGTGCAGAATAACGATGCTGGCGGCTATTGGGAAAACCAGGGCTACAACTGGTTCAGTGGCCTCTGAAGGCTTAAGCGCGCAGAAGCAAAGCCGTTCGGCGCGGCGGCGTAACCCGGCCCATCTTACTTTATGTAACCATGTGCCCGGAGCGTCTTGTCGAACGCGTCGCCCATTTGCTGCTGAATGCTCGGCAGGCGCGGCATCAGCGACGCGGCAAATTCTCCGGTGACCATCGGCATTTCGACCAGCGTCTTGACGCCGGTCGGCGTACGGTAGAACGCGGTAAGGTCCTTGAGCTCCGAAGCGGTGAAGTGCCGTGCGTATATCGCCGGCGCACCCTTCATCGCGTCCGCGAGAACGTTGAGCTGAATACTGTCGAACTCTTTGCGCAGGTCAGAAAGCGTCGCATCGTCGATGCCTTGCCCGCGCGCCTTCTGCTCAATCGCCGGCCAGAATGCATTGGTCAGCATCGCGGCAAGCTGCTTGGTCATGTCCGCTGAAAGAATCGACAACAGTTCGCTCGCCGCCTGCAACGCCTCGGGCGAGGGAGTTTCCTCCGGCGCATTCCCGCTTAATCCGATCAGCAGCAACAGCGCAACGAGGGGGCGCAACAGTCGCATAGGAAGACCTCTTACTAGTGTCCCGATTCCGAAGTTCGCATGTCCAGGCGGCGGTCCCATGTGCGAACTTCGGAATCAAAGGGACACTAGCAAACTTATTGATCTAGTGTGGCTTTGGTTCAGAAGTCCGCATGACACGGTGGCGGCACGAATGATGCGGACTTCCGAACCGCCACACTAGTGCGTACCGGAATTTGGTTTCGAAGGTTCCCGCTTTCCCTTGCGCGCATCATGCGGTAGCAATTTGCCGACATTGTTTACAAGGCGAAATTCATGCCCACGCATAAACTCCTTCTTCTCGCCGGCGACGGCATCGGTCCCGAAGTCATGGCCGAGGTCAAGCGGCTTCTGGCTTATTTCGCCAAGGCCGGTATCGCCAAGTTTGAAGTCGACGAAGCGCTGGTCGGCGGCGGCTGCTATGACGCGCACAAGGTGTCGATTACCGAAGAGACCATGGCGAAGGCGCATGCCGCCGACGCGGTCATTTTCGGCGCGGTCGGCGGTCCGAAATGGGACAATGTCGGCTACGATGTGCGGCCTGAGGCGGGCCTTCTGCGGTTGCGCAAGGACTTGGGCCTGTTCGCCAACATCCGCCCCGCCATCTGTTATCCGGCGCTTGCCGATTCCTCGAGCCTTAAGCGCGAAGCCGTCGACGGCCTCGATATCATTATTCTGCGCGAACTCACCGGTGGCGTGTATTTCGGCGAACCCAAGACCATCACCGACCTCGGCAATGGGCAAAAGCGCGCGATCGACACGCAAGTCTACGACACCTACGAGATCGAGCGCATTGCCCGCGTCGGTTTTGAGCTCGCCCGCAAGCGGCGCAACAAAGTCACGTCGATGGAAAAGCGCAACGTCATGAAGACCGGCGTGCTGTGGCGCGAGGTTGTCGCTGACCTGCATGCTCGCGACTACAAGGATGTGACGCTTGAACACATGCTGGCCGATGCCGGCGGCATGCAGCTCGTGCGTTGGCCGAAACAGTTCGACGTCATCGTCACCGACAATTTGTTTGGCGATATGCTCTCGGACATTGCCGCGATGCTCACGGGTTCGCTTGGCATGCTGCCGTCGGCTTCGCTCGGTGAGGTCGATGCCAAGACCAAGCGGCGCAAGGCGTTGTACGAGCCAGTGCATGGGTCGGCGCCCGACATCGCCGGAAAGGGTATTGCCAACCCGATCGCGATGCTCGCGTCGTTCGCAATGGCGCTGCGCTATTCGTTCAACATGGGGAAAGAAGCCGACCGCATCGACGAGGCGATCGCCGCCGCGCTCGCCAAGGGGCTGCGCACCGCCGACATCAAATCCGACGGCGCCAAAGTCGTCAGCACCTCGGAAATGGGCGAAGCGATTATCGGCGAACTCGAGAGCCTGTCGGCCTAGAGGCCGGGCGCGAGCAACGCGCCGTCAGTACGGGTTCGGATAGCTAGTGAATCCGGGCAGCAGAAACGGTTGCGCCAGAGGCAAGCTGCCAACACCCGCCGTGTCGGGTCCGAAATACCAATAGGGCTGTCCGGGGTCACCGCCGGGCGGGAATGCGTAGTCGAGGTGACTGGGATAGCCCACCGGCACTTCCGTTCCCGGATCGAGATAGGACCGGCGCGGCACGGTGATGATGGTCGTAGTGCCATCCGCGTTATGGATGATGGTGCGCGTCGGTTGGATGACCGTACCGGCGGCCGAGCGCTGCACGTAAGCCCGGTTTCGGTGCGGCGTCTGCGCGGCGGCGGCCGAGGCCAGCGCCGCAATGATGCCAATCGCCGCAATCCCAACGACCATTCCGCGCATGGTGCCTCGCATAGCCATTCCAACAGCCGCCAGTGTACCCGGCTTTCGTCCGGCACGATAGCGAATTGCCGAAACCAGTGGAGCGGATTTGGCATTCGCTACCAACCTTGCCACAAACTGGTGAAGCGAATGTCAAATCCAAAGCTCCACTCGCACTTATATTTGCCAGCGGTCCTTTGATTCTAACATTCGCATGATAGCCTGCCAAACCGGGATGCGAATGTTGGAATCGGACCACTGGTTGGCAGAACCTTTTGGCGCCGCCGATGCGCGCGGCGGCGTTGTGCTTTGCGCCGTTCTCGCTTAGAAGCGCACCACCGCTCGGGCTGCCGCTTTTGCGCGCCCGGTGGAATGGAGAGTAAACAATGGGTTACACGGTCGCCGTGGTCGGCGCGACCGGCAATGTGGGGCGCGAAATGCTCGGCATTCTCGCCGAGCGGGCGTTCCCGGCTGACGAAGTGGTCGCGCTCGCCTCCCGCCGCTCGCTTGGCGTCGAAGTTTCGTATGGTGACCGGACGCTGAAGGTCAAAGCGCTCGAGCACTACGATTTCTCCGGCGTCGATATCTGCCTGATGTCGGCCGGTTCGGCGGTCTCCAAGGAATGGTCGCCGAAAATCGCGGCCGCCGGCGCGGTGGTCATCGATAATTCGTCGTGCTGGCGCTACGATTCCGACGTTCCGTTGATCGTACCCGAAGTCAACGCCGCGGCGATCGCGGGCTTTCGCAAGCGTGGCATCATCGCCAATCCCAACTGCTCGACCGCGCAGCTCGTCGTCGCGCTCAAGCCGCTGCATGACCTCGCCACCATCAAGCGCGTCGTCGTCGCCACCTATCAGTCGGTGTCCGGCGCCGGCAAGGACGCCATGGACGAGTTGTTCTCGCAAACCAAGGCGGTGTTTCAGATCGACGAGGTCGTGCCGAAGAAATTCCCCAAGCGCATCGCGTTCAACGTCATTCCGGAAATCGACGTGTTCATGGAAGACGGCTACACCAAGGAAGAATGGAAGATGGTGGTCGAGACCAAGAAGATTCTCGATCCCAAGATCAAGCTGACCGCCACTTGCGTGCGGGTGCCGGTGTTCATCGGCCATTCGGAAGCAGTCAACCTCGAGTTCGAGAAGCCGATCACGGCTGACGAGGCGCGGGAGGTCTTACGCAATGCGCCGGGCTGCATTGTCATCGACAAGCACGAGCCGGGCGGTTACGTGACGCCATACGAGTCGGCGGGCGAGGACGCGACTTTCATCAGCCGCATCCGCGAGGACGCGACGGTGGAGAACGGGCTGTCGATGTGGATCGTTTCCGACAACCTGCGCAAGGGCGCCGCGCTCAACGCCATTCAGATCGCCGAAGCGCTGATCAACCGCAAGCTGATCACCGCCAAGCGCAAGGCGGCTTAGCCGCCGCGCCGTCAGGCAAGAGGGCGATCAGGAGCGAGGCAATGGCCACCCGTCCGCGGCGCAGCCTTCTGTACATGCCCGGCTCGAATGCGCGCGCCATGGAAAAGGCACGCGAGCTGCCGGCTGATGTCGTCATCCTCGATCTCGAGGACGCAGTGGCGCCGGACGCCAAGGCGAAAGCGCGCGAACTGATCATGGCGGCCCTGAAGCAGGGTGGCTTCGGCCGGCGCGAGGTCATTGTACGCATCAACGGTCTCGATACGCAGTGGTGGCAGGACGACCTCGCGGTCGCGGCGGCTAATCCCGATGCGATCCTGGTGCCGAAAGTATCGGATCCGGAGCCACTGCGCGAGGTCGCGAAGCAACTCGTCGGCGTGCGCGCTGAAGCACGTGTCGGCATTTGGGCGATGATGGAAACGCCGCTCGCCATGCTCAATGCCCGAGACATTGCGGCGGTGGCGCGCGACGCCGGATCGCGGCTTGCCGGCTTCGTCATGGGTACGAATGATCTTGCCAAGGACACACGCGCGCGCCTGTTACCCGGCCGGGCGCCGATGCTGCCGTGGCTGATGACCTGCATCGCGGCCGCACGCGCCTACGGCATCGATATCGTCGACGGCGTCTATAACGAGCTCGGCAACGCCGAGGGCTTTGCCGCGGAATGCCGCCAAGCCCGCGATCTCGGCTTCGACGGCAAGACGCTCATTCATCCGCAGCAAATTGCGCCGTGCAACGAAGCGTTTTCGCCCGGCGCCGACGAAGTTGCCTGGGCGCGGAAAATCATCGGCGCCTTCGAGCTGCCGGAAAACGCCAGCAAAGGCGTCATCCAGGTCGACGGCCGCATGGTGGAACGGCTGCACGCCGACATGGCGCAGCGGACGGTCGCCATCGCCGACGCCATCGCGGCGGCGGCGCTGGCCTAATGGACCTGTGCCGCAGGCTTTATTGGGCACAATTGACTTTCCAAAATCACTAAGCCGATAATCATTTTCTCGGCGGGGGGCGGTCGCAAATGCGCCGCGAGGTAGGCGGCGCGGCCTCGCCTACGTCTATCAAATGGAGGGGTACATGAAGCGTACAGCAGTCGCTGCGAGTGCACTCGCGGCGGGAGCCTTGCTGGCGTTCACAAACTGGAACGTGCAAGCCCAAGATAAGAAGTGGTATCCGTTTTCCGTCGAAGAGCACAATCCGCCCTTCGATATGGCGAGCCCCGTCAAGGAAGTGATGTACGAGCCGCTGCAGAAGGCGGACAAGAAATGGAATATCTGCGTCTCGTTCCCGCACATGAAGGACGCCTATTGGCTCGCCGTCGATTACGGCGTGTCGGAGGAGGCAAAAGACCTCGGCGTCGCCATGCATTTGGTTGAGGCTGGCGGTTACACCAATCTCAGCAAGCAGATTTCACAGATTGAAGACTGCGCGTCGAACGGCGCCCAAGCGGTGGTGATCGGCGCCATCTCCTATGACGGTCTCAACGAGACGGTGAAGCGGCTGCACGACAAGAACATCCCGGTGGTCGACGTCATCAACGGCATGTCGTCCAAGGATCTCTCGGCCAAATCTCTCGTCTCGTTCGAGACCATGGGCTTTAAGGCCGGAGAATATATCGCCAAGCAAAACCCCAAGAGCGCCGGCGAAGTCGAAGTCGCCTGGTTTCCGGGACCGCCCGGCGCCGGTTGGGTCGAAGCCGGCAACAAGGGCTTCAACGACGCCGTCAAGGACAGCGGGCTCAAGGTGGTCGCCACCAAATACGGCGACACCGGCAAGGAAGTGCAGCTGAAATTGGTCGAGGACGTGCTGCAGGCCAATCCGAATATCAAATACATCGTCGGCACTTCGCCGACGACCGAAGCCGCCGTGCAGCTCCTGCGCGAGCGCAACCTCTCGGACAAGATCAAGGTGCTGTCCTATTACTTCACGCCCGGCGTTTACGACAACATCAAAGCCGGCCGGGTAATGGCGGCGCCGACGGATTCCGCAGTGGTGCAAGGACGCGTCGCGATCGATCAGGCGGTGCGCATCCTCGAAGGCAAGCCCTATCTCAAGCATGTCGGGCCGAAGATCTACGTGATCGACAAGTCGAACATCAATTCGTTCGACTACGCGTCGTCGCTCGCCCCCGCGGACTGGAAGCCTGTTTTCTCGGTCAACTGACGCTGGATTGATCTGAGACGCATAAATGGAGTTGGCGGCAACGACATTGGCGCCAGCAGAAAGCGTGGGCGCCGCAGAGGCGCCCACGCCGGTTTTACGGGCCCGCGGCCTGTCTATGCAATTCCCCGGAGTGCTCGCGCTTGATGGCGTCGACTTCGACCTCAATCCGGGCGAAGTCCATGTCTTGTTCGGCGAGAACGGCGCCGGCAAGTCGACGCTGATCCAAATCCTCGCCGGGGTGCACCGACCGACCGAAGGCGGTCTTGAATTCAACGGCCAGCCGGTCGACTTGCAAGGCGTACATCACGCGCGCACGCTTGGCATCAGCGCGGTGTTTCAGGAATTCTCCCTGGTGCCGACGCTTAACGTCGAGGAGAACCTTTTTCTTGGCGCCGAGGTGACACGGCACGGCGTCCTCGACAAGATCGAACTGCATCGCCGCGCCGAGGCCATTCTCGCCGAGCTCGGCTTTCCGTTGCGCGCGCGCCGGCGCATTCACGATCTGACGCGCGCCGAACAGCAGATGGTGGAGATCGCCAAGGCGTTCTGTACCCGGTTATCGGTGCTGATCCTCGATGAGCCTACCGCCTCGCTGACCGACCGCGAGGCCGAGCGGCTCTTCGTTATGGTCGAGCAGGCGAAAAAGCGCGGCGTCGGGATCATCTATATCACCCACCGCATGAGCGAGATCCGCCGTATCGGCGACCGCATCACCGTGCTCCGCGACGGCAAGCTTGTGGCGACACTCGCCGTCGCCGAAGCCGACGACGGGCGGCTGTTGCAGCTCATGACCGGCCGCGTGATCAGCCAGGTCTTTCCCAAGATCGCGTATCTACCCGGCGCGCCACTCCTGGAAATATCGAAACTCACTACGGCCGAGCACACCGTGAAGGATTTCAACCTCACGGTCCGTGCCGGTGAAGTCGTCGGGCTTGCCGGCCTCGTCGGCTGCGGCAAGTCGGAGGTCGGCCGTGCCTGTTTCGGGCTAGAGCGCGTCCTCTCAGGCCGCATCGCTTTCGACGGCCGCGACGTCACCGGGCAAAGCGTGCGCACCATGCTCGACCGCGGCGCGTTCTATCTGCCGCCCGACCGGCGCGAGGAAGGCCTGGTGATGTCGCGCAGCGTGCGTGAGAACGTATCGCTGCCGTGGCTCGGCACGCGTTTCTCGCATTTCGGCGTGCTCGACCGCGGCGCCGAGCGCACGACTGTCCGCGACCTCGCGCGACGGCTCAATCTGCAGCCGCGTAACATCGAGGCCGATCTGGAACGCTTCTCCGGCGGCAATCAGCAGAAGGTCCTGCTTGCCAAGGGCCTGGTCTCGAAGGTCAAGCTATTCATCCTCGACGAGCCCACGGTCGGCGTCGATGTCGGCACGCGCGTCGCTATTTACGAGTTCATTCGCGACCTGTGCGAGAGCGGCGCCGGCATTTTGTTGATCTCGTCGGATTTGCCGGAGATTCTCCATCTCACCAATCGGACTTATGTCATGTATCGCGGCGAACGGCGCGCCGAGCTTGCGGGGGAAGAGATTACGCAGGACCGCGTGCTGGCCAATTTCTTCGAGCGGGCGCAGGCATGACCGAGCAGATCGCGGCGCGCCGGCCTGGAGTGAGCGTGCAGCTGCAACGCCTGTTCGTGCGCATCGGCGTCTTGCCGTTCCTCCTGGTAATCGCGCTCATTGTGTTTTCTTCGCTGTCGCCGCGTTTTCTGACCAGCGAAAATCTGATCACGGTGGCACGTCAGGCGACTTATCTCGCGATCGTCTCCATGGGCCAGATGCTGGCGCTGCTGACCGGCGGCTTCGACCTTTCGGTCGGCAAGATCATTGCCATTACATCGGTGATCACGGCCATGACCATGGCGCCGCTCGCGGCCGCGCATCCCGACGCCGTCGCTCTGACGCTGACCTTGGGCATTCTCGCCGGGGTAGGCGCGGGGACACTGGTCGGCGTCGTCAACGGCATCGGCGTCGCCGTGTTCAACGTTTCGCCGTTCATGATGACGCTCGGCACCGCGACCATCAGCTTCGGCATCGCGCTGACGCTGACCAGCGGCGTGCCGGTCTACGGCCTGCCCGACGCCTTCGGCACGATCTTCAACTTTACCCGCATCTTCGACATTCCGTCGCCGGTTTACGTCACCGCCGGATTGTTTGTCGTGATGTACTTTTTGCTGAACTGGACGCGCATGGGCCGCTACTTCTATGCCGTCGGCGGCAACATCAAGGCCGCGCGCCTGTCGGGCATCAGCACGCGTTATTATTTGTTCATGGCCTACGTGCTGTGCGGCTTGTTGGCGGCGATCGCCGGGGCGCTGCTCACGGCGCGGCTAGAGACCGGCGAAGCCAATATCGGCGCCTCGATGCCGCTCGATTCCATCGCCGCTTGCGTGATCGGCGGAGTAAGCCTGCGCGGCGGCATCGGTCGCGTCGGCAACGTCGTCTTGGGCGCCATCTTCATTGGACTGATCCAGAACGGAATGGACCTCGCGCAAATCCAGTCCTACCTGCAGGAAGTAGTGATCGGCGTCCTGCTCATTCTGGCAGTGATCGCCGATCAGCTTCGGCAATTCGTCATGTTGCGGCTGAAGGATTAGAGTCTCATGCACGGCGGGCCGGATTGACTAGGATGGCGCGCAGGCGAAACAACGGTGACCGGCATGACTGATAAGCGCGCGGTGGCGACCGTACAGGTTGAAAACGCCCATCTGCGCGTCACCGAGTGGCGCTTCACGCCCGGCGCGGCCACCGGGTATCATCGCCATGCCTACGATTACGTCGTCGTGCCGGTGGTCGACGGCGAGCTTGAATTGATCGGCCCCGATGGCGGCAAGTCGCGTGCACGGCTCGAGCAAGGCAAATCCTATTTCCGCAATGCCGGCGTCGAGCATGACGTCATCAACGCCGGTGCAGGCCTCATGACTTTCATCGAGATCGAACTTAAGGATACCGGCGACGGCAAGCGGTAAGCTTACGCTGCCGATAGAAGGGAGGAGAGAAACGGAATGGCCGCCAGCTTAAATGCTAAGTCGAACACAAAGCTCGCGATCAACTGCGACATGGGCGAAAGCTTCGGCCTTTATAAAATGGGCGACGACGAAGGCATGATGCCGCACATCACCATCGCCAATGTCGCCTGCGGCTTTCACGCCTCCGATCCGTCGGTGATGGCACATACCGTGCGGCTGGCGAAGCAGCATCACGTCAGGGTTGGCGCGCATCCGTCCTTACCGGATTTGCAGGGATTCGGCCGGCGCGAGATGAAAATGCGGCCCGAGGAATTGACTGACAGCATCGTCTATCAGGTCGGCGCGCTCAAAGGTTTCTTACAGCGCGAGGGAATGGAGCTGTTCCACGTCAAGCCGCACGGTTCGCTTTACGGGATGGCGGCGAGGTCGGAGGAGGTGGCGAAGGCGGTCGCGAATGCTGCGAAGATCTTCAACGTGCCGGTGCTTGGCATGGCCGGCACCATGCATGAAAAGGTCTATACCGCCGAAGGGCTGGATTTCATTTCCGAATATTACGCCGACCTCGATTACAACGACGATGGATCGCTGATCATTACGCGGGAGCATCCGCCGGTCGATCCCGTGCGCGCCGCCGCGGGCGCATTGCGCGCGGTCAAAGAGGGTGTCGCCGAGTCGGTCAACGGCGCGAAAGTGAAAGTCCGCGCCGATTGCATCTGCGTCCATTCCGATACGCCGAACGCGGTCGCCGTCGCGCAGGCGGTGAAGGCGGCTGTCGCGGAATACCTAGTGGAGCGGATCTGACATTCGCTACACACAACGCCGCAAACCGGCGAAGCGAATGTCAAATCCAAAGCTCCACTAGCACTTATATTTGCTAGTGGTCCTTTGATTCTAACATTCGCATGATAGCCTGCTGAACCGGGATGCGAATGTTAGAATCGGACCACTGGCCTAACCGATTGAGAAAGGGGTGCGAGGATGGCGGAACACCAAGTCTTAAGTCCGCTTCCGGGAATTTTCTATCGGCGGCCGGCGCCGGACAAGCCGCCGTATAAAGAGGCTGGCGCTCGCGTGACGGAGGGCGACGTCGTCGGCTTGATCGAAGTGATGAAGCAGTTCACCGAGGTCAACGCGGACGCGTCCGGCAAGGTCGTGCGCTTTCTGGTCGAGAACGAGGCGCCGGTCGAAGCCGGAGATGCCGTGCTGCTCATCGAGACCGCTTAAGCGTGTTCGATAAGCTTCTGGTAGCCAACCGCGGCGAGATCGCGGTGCGCGTCATCCGCGCCGCCAGGGAACTTGGCCTGCGCACGGTCGCGGTTTTTAGCGACGCCGACAAGGACAGCCTCGCGGTGCGCTTCGCCGACGAAGCGGTCCGCATCGGTCCGCCGCAAGCGACCAAGAGCTATCTCGACGGCGAAGCGATTATTGCCGCCGCACGCCAGACTGGCGCCGGCGCCATTCACCCCGGCTATGGATTTTTGTCCGAGAACGCACGGTTCGCCGACGCGGTCGCCGCCGCCGGCCTCGTGTTCGTCGGCCCGAGCGCCGAAACCATCCGCACGATGGGCGACAAGGCGGCGGCGCGCGCCGCGGCGCAGGCGGCCGGTGTTCCGATCGTGCCTGGAACCGATGGCGAGGTCGCCGATCTTGCGCAGGCGCTCGCCGAGGCGCGCCGGATCGGCTTTCCGGTCATGCTCAAGGCCAGCGCCGGCGGCGGCGGGCGCGGCATCCGCGTTGCCGCGGACGAGGCCGAGTTCGAGCATCACTTTCACACCGCGCAAGCCGAGGCCACGGCGGCGTTCGGCAGCGGCGCGCTTTATCTGGAACGCTTCCTCAACCGTGCCCGGCACATCGAGGTGCAAGTCATGGGTGATGGCGAGCGCGTACTGCATTTCTTCGAGCGCGAATGCTCGCTGCAGCGCCGTCGCCAGAAGATCTGGGAAGAAGCGCCGTCGCCCGCGCTCGACGAAGAGACGCGTCAGGCGCTCTGCGCCTCCGCGGTACGGCTCGCCGAGCGCGTCGCGTATCGCTGCGCCGGTACGCTTGAATATCTCTATGACGACGCAACCGGCGAATTCTTCTTCATCGAGATGAATACCCGCATTCAGGTCGAGCATCCGATCACCGAAATGATCACCGGCGTCGACCTGGTGCGCGAGATGATCCTGATCGCGCAAGGCGAAAAGCTCAAGCGTACGCAATCGGACGTGACCGCACGCGGCGCCGCCATCGAAGTGCGGATCAATGCCGAGGACCCGGACAAGAATTTCCGGCCCTCGCCGGGCAAAGTGATCGCGCTCACGCTTCCCGGCGGGCCGGGGGTTCGCGTCGATACCATGCTCTATCCAGGTTACACCGTGCCGCCTTACTACGACTCCCTCCTTGCCAAGATCGTCGTCCATGCGGAAACTCGGCAGGACGCGCTGGCGCGGTTGCGCCGTGCGTTGGACGAGTTTTCGATCGAGGGGGTTGTCACCACGGCGGCGCTGCACAAACGTCTGGCGGAAACGGCTGATGTGCAGGCGGGGCGTTTCGATACTGGATTTCTCGAGCGGCTGCTGGCGGTGTGAGCCGCTGCCGGCCGCGGTGCGATTGGGGTAGGAGCAAAGATGGGCGCGATCCGTTATTCCTTCGGCGGCGATGAGCACGTCTTCGCCGAGATCGACGAGGAAATGTCGCTTGAGGCTTTCTTCAAGGGCATGGCCGTCTGCACCGAGTTGCAGAAGCGCCGCATTCCCGGTGTGACGGAAATCTGCCCGTCGAACGCGTCTTATCTGGTGCGGTTCGATCCGGATGTCATTCATCCCGACAAGATGCTCGGCAAACTGAAGGAGATCGAAGCCGAACTCGGCAGCGCCGATCTGGAATTGCCCACGCGGATCATTGAGATACCCGTGCTGTACAACGATCCGTGGACGCACGAGACGCTGATGCGCTTTCGCGAACGCCATCAGGACCCCAACAGCACCGATCTGGAATACGGTGCGCGCATCAACGGCTACAAATCGGTTGACGACTTCATCGCCGCGCATGCCAGCGCGCCGTGGTTCGTCTCCATGGTCGGATTCGTCGCCGGGTTGCCGTTCCTGTTCCAAATGGTCGAGCGCGAGAAACAACTTGAAGTGCCGAAGTATCTCCGCCCGCGTACCGACACGCCAAAACTGACCGTCGGCCACGGCGGCTGTTTCACCGCCATCTATTCGGTGCGCGGCGCCGGCGGCTATCAGCTGTTCGGCATCACGCCGGCGCCGATCTACGATCCGGCACAGAAGCTGCCCTACCTGAAAGACTTCATGGCGTTCTTCCGCCCCGGCGACATCGTCAAGTGGAAACCGATCTCGCGCGAGGAATACGACCGCGACATCAAGGCGGTCGAGGCAGGCACGTTCGATTTGACTATCCGTCCGGTGAATTTCTCGCTGAAATCCTTTCTCGCCGATCCCGGCGCCTACAACCGGCATCTGCTGGAGGTGCTCCATGCCCACTGAAGCGGCCATTGAAGTCATCAAGCCCGGCCTCGCCACCAGCGTCCAAGATGCCGGCCGGCCCGGCTATTACAATATCGGCATCCCGCTCTCTGGCGCGCTCGATCAATACGCCTTGCGTGCGGCCAATCTGTTGGTCGGCAACGAGGCGGGCGCGGCGGCGCTGGAAGCGACTTTGCTGGCGCCCGAACTGGTGTTTCGCGCCCCCGCGATCGTCGCCGTCGCCGGCGCCGAAGCTGCGCCGAAGCTCAACGGCGAAGCGCGGCCGAGGAACGAATCTTTTGCCGTCAAAGCCGGCGACCGGCTCAGCTTCGATTTCATGAGGATAGGTGCGCGGGCCTATATCGCCGTTGCCGGCGGGATCGACGTTCCGGAAGTTCTCGGCAGCCGCTCGACTTACGCGCTCGGTGCACTGGGTGGCTTCTCCGGGCGGAAGCTCGCCGCCGGCGATGTGCTGCCAGTCGGCCAGCCGCGCCCCGGCGCGCGTGCCGGCCGCGCCTTGCCCAAGGAGCTTGTTCCGAGCTACCCGAAGTCGCTCGAATTGCGCGTGCTGCCGGGACTTTATTTCCATCGGATTACGGACGAGTCGGCCAAATCGTTTTTCGCCGATACCTGGACCGTCGCGCCGGAAGCCGACCGCATCGGTTATCGCTACCGTAAGGGCAGGCCGCTCGCGTTTCGCGAGCGCAAGCAGCCGTTCGGCGCCGGCTCTGATCCCTCCAACATTGTCGACGCTGGTTACCCCTACGGCTCGATCCAGGTGCCGGGCGGATTAGAGCCGATCATCTTGCATCGCGACGCGGTCTCTGGCGGCGGCTACGCCATGATCGGCACTGTGATCAGCGCCGACATGGATCGCGTCGCCCAGATGCAGCCCAACAACCTGGCGCGATTTGTTGCCGTCGACATGGACGGGGCGCTCAAGGCGCGCGCCGAGTACAAGGGGCGCGTCGCGAAATTGATCGCGGCGCTGCAGTAAGGCGGCTTAGGTCTTCAGCCGATAGCCGGTGTGGAAAATCCACCACACCACCGCCAGGCAAAGGAAGAGAAAAAATAGGATCGCGGCGACGCTGATCTCGATATTGACGTCGGCGAGCCCGAAGAAGCTCCAGCGAAAACCGCTGATCAGATAGACGATCGGATTGAACAGCGTCACGGTGCGCCAGAACGGCGGCAGCAGATTGGTCGAGTAGAACGTGCCGCCAAGAAAGGTCAGTGGCGTGATGATCAAGAGCGGAAAAACTTGCAGTTTGTCGAAGCCGTCGGCCCAGATGCCGAGAATAAATCCAAATAGGCTGAAGCTTATCGCCGTCAACACCAGGAAGGCGAGCATCCAGAACGGATGGTCGATCTGCATCGGCACGAACAGCGCCGAAGTGGCGAGAATGATCAGGCCGAGCACGATCGATTTGGTGGCGGCAGCGCCGACGTAGCCGAGCACGATCTCGAGCGATGACGCCGGCGCGGACAGGATTTCGTAGATCGTCCCGGAAAAGCGCGGGAAATAGATGCCGATCGCCGCGTTGCTGACGCTTTGCGTGAGCAGCATCAGCATCATCAAGCCGGGCACGATGAAGGCGCCGTAGCTCACGCCTTCGACGGTGCTGATGCGCGAGCCGATGGCGGCGCCGAATACCACAAAATAGAGCGACGTCGAGATCACCGGCGAGACGATGCTTTGCAGCCAGGTGCGCTGGGTCCGCGCCATTTCGAACTTGTAGATTGCGGCGACGGCGTAGAGGTTCATTTGCGCCTGCTCACCAGCCCGACAAAAATATCTTCCAGCGAACTTTGGGTCGTGGACAGATCCTTCAGCACGAGTCCCGCGCTGCGCAGGTTCTCGAGGAGATCGGTAATGCCGGTACGTTCGCCGCGGGTGTCGTAGGTATAGATCAGCCTGCCGCCATCGTCGGAGAGCGTAAGGCCGTAGCGCGCAAGCGCGGCCGGCACTGCGGCAACCGGCTCGCGCAATTCGACCGTCATCTGTTTCTGCCCGAGTTTGCGCATCAGCTCGGCTTTGTTCTCGACCAGGATCAATTCGCCCCGGTTGATGACGCCAACGCGGTCGGCCATCTGCTCGGCTTCTTCGATGTAGTGCGTTGTCAGAATTATGGTGACGCCCGAGGCGCGCAGCGCGTTCACCATCTCCCACATGTCCTTGCGCAACTCGACATCGACGCCAGCCGTCGGCTCGTCGAGAAACAAAATGCGCGGCTCATGCGACAGCGCTTTCGCGATCATCACCCGGCGCTTCATGCCACCGGAGAGCGTGGCAATCTTGCTGTCCTTTTTCTCCCACAGCGACAGATCCTTGAGCACCTTCTGGATGTAGGCCGGGTAGGCCGGCTTGCCGAACAATCCGCGGCTGAACGACACCGTCCTCCACACCGACGAAAACATGTCGTTGGCGAGTTCCTGTGGCACCAGACCGATCAGCGAACGGGTGACGCGATAATCGGAAAGGATGTCGTGGCCGTCGACCGCGACGCGTCCGCTACTCGCATTGACGATGCCGCAGATGATGCTGATCAGCGTGGTCTTGCCGGCGCCATTCGGGCCGAGCAGGGCGAAAATCTCGCCATGCGGAATCTCAAGGTTGATATCTTTCAGCGCCTGGAAGCCGCCGGCATAGGTCTTGTTGAGGTGGGAGACGGAGATGGCGGAGGTCATTGCGCGGTATCGCCGTCGTCACCGGGCTTGACCCGGTGATCCATCTTAACTCCTGCCGGACGACGGATGGATTGCCGGATCAAGTCCGGCAATGACGAACAAAGACACCATTCGGCTTGGGTCACATCCAAGGCCGCGCCGCCTTGGCCTTTTGCTCGAAGCTATCGATTTTGGTCTTCTTGACCATGGTCAGCCCGATATCGTCGAGGCCTTCGAGCAGACAATGCTTGCGGTGGGGATCGATTTCGAACTTGATCACCCCGCCATCGGGGCCGCGGATTTCCTGTTTCGCCAGATCGACGGTGAGCGTCGCATTGGCGCCGCGTTCGGCGTCGTCAAACAGCTTGTCGAGGTCCTCCGGAGAGACCTGCACCGGCAGTACGCCGTTCTTGAAGCAGTTGTTGTAGAAAATGTCGCCGAACGAAGTCGAGATCACGCAGGTGATGCCGAAATCCAACAGCGCCCAGGGCGCGTGCTCGCGCGAGGAGCCGCAGCCGAAATTGTCGCCGGCGACCAGGATTTTCGCCTTGCGGTACGCCGGCTTGTTGAGCACGAAATCGGGGTTCTCGGTGCCGTCCTCGCGGTAACGCTTCTCGGCGAACAATCCCTTGCCCAGACCCGTGCGCTTGATGGTCTTCAGGTATTGTTTCGGGATGATCATGTCGGTGTCGACGTTGATCATCTTCATCGGCGCCGCGACGCCTTCGAGTGTTGTGAACTTTTGCATGGTCTTTCTCAATAAGGGGTGCGCCGTCTCGGCTAAATGGTACAGCTAAGCGCCGTGGTCAACCCTGTGCCACCGCCGCGGCGGCCACCGGTTGAGCGGGTTCCTGCGCCTTGAACTTCGTCTCGCGATCGAGCGTGCACACCTGGATGTGATACTCGGTGTAATATTTCTGGCGCGCCAATCTTTGCGCTGCCAAGTGCTCCGGATTAGTCCGCCACGCGCGCTGACCCGCCTCGTGCTCGAACTCGACAATGGTCACGCGCTCGCCGTCGTCGGCAAAAAAGCCCTTATGCGAAATGTAGCCGGGCATGGTTTCGGCGAGCGCGGCCATGCGATCGACCAAGGCCACGTAATCGTCTTTGACTCCCGGCTTCAGGCGGGAGCGAAACACCGTCACGATCATGACATTGCTCCTCGTTGCGAGTCGTATGGTTTAGGCGGTCTATCTACCACAACCGCGAGATTTGTCAGCGCAGATGGCTTGTGCCCTGCTGCGTCGCGGTCTTTGGCAGATCGGCGAGGTTCGCGACCCAGGGCCGTGCCGAACGAGCCCAAATCTGCTGCTTCGGATTCAAGCGGTCGCGCTGACGCAGGATGCCGGCGCGCAGCATGTATGACTCCTTGGGCCCATCTCCCGGCGTGGTCGAATAGATCGGCGTCCCGCATTTCGGACAAAAGGCTTGCGCGCGGCGGTTGCCGCTTTCCGCGGTCTTGATGTAGATCGCCGGCTCGCCGGTCATCTTGAAGGCGTTGCCGGGAACCGGAATGGAAATCCGGAACGCCGATCCGCTGATGGTTTGACAATCCGTGCAGTGACAGATCGAGACCTTTTCCGGGTCGACTTCCGCTTCGACGTTGATGAAACCGCAATGGCAGGCGCCGTCGACTTTCATGAGACTGTTCCCTTTGCCTCGTCGGCTGTTGCTTCGATGGCCATCATGTCGGCGTCCGACAAACCGAAATGATGGCCGATCTCGTGCACCAGGACGTGCTTAACAATGGCGCCGAGCGTTTCGTCGTGCTCGGCCCAGTAGTCGAGGATCGGCCGGCGGTAAAGCCAGATCATATTCGGCATCTGCACCGGCGCGCTTTCTGAGCGGAACGGCAGGCCGACGCCCTGAAACAGCCCGAGCAGATCGAATTCGCTTTCCGCGCCGATTTGATCGAGCGCTTCCTCGGTCGGGAAATCGTCGACCTGGATGACGACGTCGGTGCACAAGTCGCGAAATCTTCGCGGCAAGCGGCGGAAAATCTCGGCGGCGAGGATTTCGAGCTCGACCAGCGACGGCGCCTTGATCGGCCGCCAAGCCAGCGGATCTGATGCCAAATCGGATACCGTATCGGACATAAGATGTCGTAGAATGTTCTAGCGGAGCGGATTTGACATTCGCCACCCACCAATCCGCTGGTTCCTGAAGCGAATGTCAAATCCAAAGCTCCACTAGCACTTATACTGCTAGGGGTCCTTTGATTCTAACATTCGCATGATAGCCTACCGAACCGGGGTGCGAATGTTAGAATCGGACCACTAGCGAGGCTGGAAACGCGCGGTTGCGCGTAACCGGCGCGCTCCTGTCGAGGAGCATCGAGCGTGTGAGGCAAGCGGTCATGGTGGTGGTGTCGCGCAAACGAGTTACCGGTCTGGCCCTGGTTCTGGCCGCAATCACGGCGCCGGTGGCGCAGGCACAGGATTCGACGGTCAGCGGGGGGCCGTCATTTTCCCATATCGTCGGTCCGCCAAGTGTTCGGATCAATCCGCGGCCACTCTACCGCCGCTGCAGCAGTTGGTACGTGGTGCAAAACCGGCCGAGCGGCCAAGTGCTATTTCCGGAAAAGCATTGCTGGTGGGTGCGCGGCTAAGGCGTCCGGCACGCGCCAGTCTAACCGCGCGTTTCGGCTTTTGAATCGTCGGCCCATTCCGCCACGCAGCGTTCGAGATCTTGAAGGTTGTTGCGAATTTGCTCGAGCGCGAAGCCGAGCGCGAACAAACGTTCGACGTCCTCGGCGGAAAGGCTGCGCGTCAGTGCCTCGCGCCGCAGCGCTTCGATCTCGGCGGCATAACTCTTGAGCGCCGCATCGGTCACCTCAAGTGGCGGCGCTGTCCGGTTCGTTTGAAGCGCCGCCGCGCTTGCGCGCATGTAGTCCGCGGCGGCGGCGCCGGCTTGCGCCAACGCCGGCGCAAGCCGTGTGCGAAATGGCTCCGATAACGGCACCGCGGCCGCTCGTCCAATCATCACCAGATCGTGGCGCAGCCTGAGCAACATCCGCGACAGCGGCCCGGTATCAGGTCCGACGGCCAGCCCCGCCGCGCGCTCGTGTTCGGCCTCCGCGCTGACCTCGTTCATCTGCACCAGAGCTCGCCCGATGCCATCCTGGATGCGATGCAGTGCGTCAAAGTCGAGACCGGTGGTGAGGCCTTTCAGCAATTCGCCGAGCGCGCGCGCCATCTCGTTGAGCGTCCGCGCCGCTGCGGCGACGACAAGCGGGTGGGCTTTCGAAGGCAAGAACAGCACCGACACGACCGCGCCGGTGACGCCGCCAAGCGCCACCTCCATGATGCGGTCTATGGCCGAGCTGACGGCGTCGCCATGCGTCAGCTGTGGAAGCAGCAATACGATAATGCCGGTGACCGGCGCGGCGGCAAATCTCGGATTGATGCTGGCGATAAAGGCCAGTGGGCCGACAACAACCGCAAGAACGGCGAGCAGCGCGATTTCATTATTGTGCGGAACAAGCACCGCGACTGCGCCGCCATAGATCGCGCCGCCCAGCGTCCCGATCAGATAATCGAACGACGCTTTCAGCGATCGTCCGACACTCATTTGCGTCACGATCAGGGCGGTGATCACCGCCCATAACGGCAACGGCATATGTAGGAGCTGGGACAACGCCAGCGCGGCCAGCGCGGCAATCGTGACGCGGACGGACAGCACCAATTGTACCCGCCGCCGCCGCAACAGCGTGCGAAGCTCAACGCGCCATCGGCTGAAGCGGCTCACAAGGGAAACTTATCCGAAAAGCCTGAAGGGCTTAAGGTCGCGCGTTATTTCCACTCTCGGACATCGACGAAATGTCCGGCGATCGCGGCAGCCGCGGCCATCGCCGGCGAGACCAGATGCGTACGGCCCTTGTAGCCCTGCCGGCCCTCGAAATTGCGGTTCGAGGTCGAAGCGCAGCGCTGGCCGGGTGCAAGCTTGTCGGGATTCATGCCCAGACACATCGAACAGCCGGGCTCGCGCCACTCGAAGCCGGCACCAAGAAAGACCTTGTCGAGCCCTTCGGCCTCGGCCTGCTCCTTCACCAAACCGGAGCCCGGCACGATCATGGCGCTGACGCTGGCGTGGACCTTCTTGTCGGCGACGACACGCGCGGCGGCGCGCAAATCCTCGATGCGGCCGTTGGTGCATGAACCGATGAACACGCGGTCGATCGCGATGTCGGTAAGTTTCTCGCCGCCCTTGAGCCCCATATAATCGAGCGAGCGTTCGGCCGCTTCGCGTTTGTGCTCGGGAACCTCGTCGAGGCGCGGCACGTGGCCGGTGACGGATACGACCTGCTCCGGGCTCGTGCCCCAAGTCACGAGCGGTGGCAGTTTCGCCGCATCGAGCCTGATCTCGCGATCGAAATGCGCGCCGTCGTCGGAGGTGAGGGTGTCCCAATAGCGCCGCGCCTCGTCCCAGGCCGCATCCTTCGGCGATTTCGGGCGATCCTTCAGGTAGGCGTAGGCCTTCTCGTCGGGCGCAATGAATCCGGCTTTGGCGCCGGCCTCGACCGACATGTTGCAGATTGTCATCCGGCCTTCCATCGACAGCGCTCGGATGGCGTCGCCGGCATATTCCAATGCATAGCCGGTGCCGCCGGCGGTGCCGATCTCGCCGATAATGGCGAGGATGATGTCCTTGGCGGTAACGCCCGCCGGCAACACGCCGTCAACGACCGCGCGCATGTTCTTCGACTTTTTCTGAATCAATGTTTGTGTCGCCAGCACGTGCTCGACCTCGGACGTGCCGATGCCATAGGCGAGCGCGCCGAACGCGCCGTGCGTGCCGGTGTGGCTGTCGCCGCAAACCAGCGTTACGCCGGGCAGCGTGAAGCCTTGCTCGGGTCCGATAATATGGACAATGCCCTGGCGCTTATCGAACTCGTTGAAATATTCCAGGCCGAACAGCTTGGCGTTGTCGGCGAGACACGCGATCTGCTGCTCGCTTTCCGGATCGGGATTTTTCTGCCGGCGGTCGGTCGTCGGCACATTGTGATCGACCACGCAGAGCGTCTTGTCCGGCGCACGCACCTTGCGGCCCGACATGCGCAAGCCTTCGAACGCCTGCGGGCTCGTCACCTCATGGACGAGATGCCGGTCGATATAGATGAGAGCGGTCCCGTCCGGATCCTGGTCGACGAGATGCTCTTCCCAGATTTTGTCGTAGAGCGTTCGCGGCTTCGCCATGGATTACTCCGCCGCTTTCTCCTTGGCGGGCGCCCCGGTTGCGGCGCCGCTGTGATCTACCCGCTCGACAATGCGTGCCGACTTGCCGCGCCGGCCGCGCAGATAATAAAGCTTGGCGCGGCGCACTTGGCCGCGGCGCAAAACTTTGATCGAGTCGATCATCGGCGAGTACAGCGGAAACACGCGCTCGACGCCTTCGCCGTAGGAAATCTTCCGCACGGTGAAATTCTCGTTCAAGCCGGCGCCGGCGCGGCCGATGCAAACGCCTTCATAGGCCTGCACGCGCGTCCTTTCGCCCTCGACGATCTTGACGTTAACGATGAGCGTGTCACCCGGCCGGAAGTCGGGGATGTCCTTGCCGGCAGTAAGCTTCGCCACCTGCTCGGTTTCAATTTCTTTGATCAGGTTCATGGCAATTCTCCAACGGCCGCGCATTCGGCTGCGCTGCGGGCGCGTTCTTGAGCCGGAGCTAAGCGGGTTGCGCGAGCTTCTACGCTACCGCGTGGGCTTTGTCACCCTCCCGCCCGCCCGTCATTCCCGCCTAGCGGGCTTGGCCCGCGATCCGGAATGACGCGCCCATAAGTCCGGCCGGCGCTCGCGGGTCAGCCGTTCGGCCTCTGCCTGCCGCCAGGCGGCAATCTTGCTGTGATCGCCCGACAGCAGCACCTCCGGGATCGGCCGGCCTTCCCAAACCTGTGGCCGGGTATAATGCGGATATTCGAGCAACCCCTGGCTGAAGCTTTCCTCTTCACCCGAGGCCGCCCGGCCCATGACTCCGGGTAGAAGACGAACACAGGCATCGAGCAGCGCCATGGCCGCGATCTCGCCGCCGGACAGCACATAATCGCCGAGCGAGACTTCTTCCAGGCCGCGCGCCGCGATCACGCGCTCGTCGACCCCTTCAAACCGGCCGCAAACGAGCACGACGCCGGGTTGTGTTGTAAGCGCCTCGATCCGCGCTTGCGTCAACGGCGTCCCGCGCGGCGATAGTAAGAGGCGAGGGCGGGCCTCGGCCGCAACAGCATCAAGCGCTCGGCCGAGCACATCCGGCTTCATGACCATCCCGGGGCCGCCGCCGGCCGGTGTGTCATCGACGGTGCGATGCCGGTCGGTGGCGAACGTGCGGATGTCGACCACGTCGAGCGACCAAGCGCCCGCCGTGAGTGCCTTGCCGGCGAGGCTGGCGCCTAACGGGCCCGGAAAAACGTCCGGGAAAATAGTCAGCACACTCGCCCGCCACATGTCAGCCTCTCAGTCTTCTCCCGAAAGGGGAGAGGGCACGACAACAATCTTCCCAGCGGCGATTTCGACGGCCGGCACATGCGCGGTGTCGAACGGTAAGAGTTCGGTCTTGCTCACGCCATCGAGCTTCACTTCGATCAAATCACCGGCGCCGAAATTGTGAACGGCGACGACGGTGCCGAGAGCCGCGCCCGCCGGATCGACGACGGAAAGGCCGACGAGATCGGCGTGATAGAACTCATCGGCATCGGTCGGCGGCGGCAACCGTTCGCGCGGGACGTAGAGTCTTTTGTTCGTCAGTTGCTCGGCGGCGTCGCGATCGGCAATGCCTGAAAGCCTCGCCACGAAGTGATCCTTGGCCGGCCGCAAGGATTCGATTGTGAAAACGCGCCCGTCTTCGGTTTCCAACGGCCCGTAGCCTGCGATGGCTTGAGGGTCGGAGGTGAACGAACGCAGCCGGACTTCGCCGGCGGTGCCGTGGGCGGCGCCTATCTGGCCGAGACAGATGGGGCTGCCGCCCGGCATGAGTTAGCTCCTAAGCGGCGGGGGGAGCCGCCCCAGTAGGTGCGGCGGCCGGCGCCGCGGCAGGCGCTACGGCCGGCGCGGCTTTGGCCGCCTCTTCCTTGGCTTTGCGTTCTTTGCGCGGCACGGCTTTCTGCGGGTTGTTGCGCTTCTCCCGCTTCATGATGCCGGCGGCGTCGAGAAAGCGCGTCACACGGTCCGAAGGCTGCGCGCCCTTGGCGATCCAAGCTTTGACTTTGTCGAGATCGAGGCGCAGCCGCTCCGGCTTATCCTTGGGCAACAACGGATTGAAATAGCCGAGGCGCTCGATGAAACGGCCGTCGCGTGGCGCGCGGCTGTCGGCAACGACGATGTGATAAAACGGCCGCTTTTTGGTTCCAGCGCGGGCCATGCGGATCACTACAGGCATTTTCGTTCCTTTCCGGTGAAGCTTTAGAATTTTTCAGTAACAAGAATGCGGCCTTTGGCGCCGACGGCGGTTTCGCCGTTTTCTTTGCGCACACGGCCGCGCAAGTCGATGACCTCGCCCTGCAATCGTGCGTTCGGTTTGACGGAGATCACCAGCCATTCGAGCGTGATGGTTTCGTCAGCATAGACTGGCCGGCGAAACCGCACCCAAAATTCCAGGCCCAGCATCGCGCCGCGGCTGGAAAAGTGCGAAGCGGTCAGCGCCAGCAAATGCGCGGTGGTTTGCGGACCGCTGGCGAGCAAGCGGCCGAAGCGCGAGTTTTCCGCGAGATCGGCGTCGTGGTGGATCGGATTGGTATCGCCGACCGCCTGCGCGAATGCCCGCGTGTCGCGCGGATCAAGCGCGACCACCGTTGAAAACCGCTCGTGCGGTTGCGCGTACATCATTTTTTCTTCCCGAGCCCGGGAAATCCTGGCGGTAGCCCGCCCGGTAGTTTCGCACCGAGGCCCGGCAGTCCGCCGGGAAGCCCGCCCGGAAGGCCGGGAAAATTCGGCGGTAAGCCCGGCAAGCCGCCGCCCGCACCGCCTGCCGGCAATCCGCCCGGCATCTTTTTGGCGAGCGCCGCCATTTGCTCGGCGTTCGGCATGCCGCCGCCACCGCCAAGCCCAAGCATATTGGCAATCCCCGCCATCGGCCCGCGCTTGCCGCTGCCCATGGCTTTCATCACGTCGGCCATGGTGCGATGCATTTTCAGAAGCTTGTTGATGTCTTCCGGTTTGGTGCCGGAGCCGGCGGCGATACGCCGCTTGCGGCTCGCCTTGAGGAGATCGGGATTACGCCGCTCCTTCGGCGTCATGGAATCGATGATGGCCATCTGCCGCTTGAGCATCGTCTCATCGAGATTGCGTTCGGCAAGTTGATTCTTGATTTTAGCGACGCCGGGCAGCATCGCCATCAGCCCGCTCATGCCGCCCATGTTCTGCATTTGCGTAAGCTGTTCACGGAGGTCGGCGAGATCGAAGGCGCCTTTGCGCATCTTTTCGGCGACGCGCGCAGCCTTTTCGGCGTCGATGGTGGTGGCGGCCTTTTCGACCAGCGCGACAATGTCGCCCATGCCGAGGATGCGGCCGGCGATACGCGCCGGGTCGAACTCTTCGAGCGCGTCGAGTTTTTCGCCAGTGCCGATCAGCTTGATTGGCTTGCCGGTGACCGCGCGCATGGACAGCGCCGCGCCACCGCGGCCGTCGCCGTCGACGCGGGTCAGCACAATGCCGGTAAGGCCGACGCGCTCATCGAAACTGCGCGCGAGATTGACGGCGTCCTGTCCGGTCAGCGCGTCGGCGACGAGGAGGACCTCGTGTGGCGCGGCGATGCGGCGGACTTCGGCCGCTTCCGCCATCATCGCTTCGTCGAGCGTGAGCCGGCCCGCGGTGTCCAAGAGCACAATGTCATAGCCGCCGAGCCGCGCCGCCTGTAGTGCGCGGGTCGCGATTTGCGCCGGTGTTTGGCCGGCGACCGTCGGGAGCGTATCGACGCTCACTTGTTGGCCAAGCACGGCCAGTTGCTCCATGGCCGCGGGCCGGCGCGTGTCGAGCGACGCCATCAAAACTTTGCGCTTGGCGATTTCGGAAAGCCGCTTGCCGAGCTTCGCCGTCGTCGTGGTTTTGCCGGAGCCTTGCAGGCCGACCATCATGATGACGACGGGCGGCGGCGCATTGAGATCGATCGGTTGCGCCTGCGCGCCCAAAGTCTCGACCAATTGGTCGTGCACGATTTTCACGACCATTTGGCCGGGCGTGACCGACTTGATCACCGCCACGCCGACGGCGTGCTTTTTCGCTTCGTCAGTAAAGGCGCGGGCGACGTCCAGCGCGACGTCGGCCTCGATCAGCGCACGCCTGACTTCTTGCAATGCCGCGTCGACGTCTCCTTCCGATAGCGCGCCTCGCCGGGTCAGCCGGTCGAGGACCGCATTCAGGCGTTCGGAGAGACTGTCGAACATTTGTCGTCTTTCTCCATCAAGTCCGGCAATGACAATTAACACCCGAGGGCGCATCGCGCTGTCGGGTGGAACCTCCGGCCTCTCGGGCCGGTCGGCGCCGGTAACGTTCGGTCGCTTGCGAAAGTGCCCGGAAAATAGGGGCGGGCGCCGCTTCCGTCAACCGCGTTCGCCTGGGCCTCCGCCTGCGCTGCGAGGGGAAATGTCTCGATATTACAATGGGCCGGTCAGCGATCACTTTGACGGCGAACGCTTCTTCGACCGGCGCGGCGTGCCGCCCAAAGGCCGGGGCGACCTGTTGCGCTGGTTATCGGGACGGGGACGCACACGGGCGAAGTGGCCGAAATGGGCACCCTCGCCCTACCGTGATCGTCCGCCGCCCCGCGTCCTCGGCTCGACCTGGCGCATTGCCTATGTCGGCCACGCCAGTTTTCTGGTCCAGACCGCCGGCATCAATGTGCTGCTCGATCCGGTGTGGTCACAGCGCGTCTCGCCGCTGCGGTTTATCGGCCCACGACGCGTCAACGATCCAGGAATTGCGTTTGCGGACTTGCCGTCGATCGATGCGGTCCTGGTCTCGCACGGGCATTACGATCACCTCGACGTTGCCACACTCTCCCGCATCAACGCTGCGCACCGCCCGCGCGTTATTACCCCGCTCGGCAACGACACCATCATCCGCAATTACGATCGCAGTATTGCCGCGGAAGCATATGACTGGGGCGAGCGGACAGAACTCGGCGCCGGCGTCACGGTGACGCTGGTGCCGACGCAACATTGGTCGGCGCGCAGTTTATCGGACCGCAACATGTCGCTGTGGGCGTCGTTCATTATCGAAACGCCGGCCGGGACGATCTACTTTGTCGCCGATTCCGGATACGGCGACGGCAGCACATTTCGCAATGCGCGTACCGGCCACCGCCCGTTAAAGCTCGCGATTTTGCCGATCGGCGCCTATGAGCCGCGATGGTTCATGCGAGATCAGCACATGAACCCGGCCGAAGCGGTGCAGGCGTTCCAGAATTGCGGCGCCGAGTTGGCGCTGGGCCACCATTACGGGACGTTTCAGCTGACCGACGAAGCGATCGATGCGCCGGTCGCTGCACTCGCGGAAGCGCTGACCGAAGCCGGCATCGCGCCGGAGCGTTTTCGCACGTTACGGCCGGGAGAGACGTGGCAGCTTTAATTATTTCACCAGCACCAGCACGTTGACGATGAGGTGATCTTCGTCGGTCGACAGCGGATCGGTGACGTATTGCTCGATGAACAGGTCTTTGGCTTCCATGCGCCGTTCATCGAGATAATTCGTGATCGCCTCGTAAGTGTTGTCCAATCCGTCATACGAACCGCGATGGACGAATTTGAGCGCGCGGCCTTCCGGTGAGGTGCCGATTCCAATTTCGCCGTGCGGCGGGTTTTTCGGCGGCGCAGTGATCGGCATGGCGGCTTGGAACTGAAATCCGGTATCGTCGGTCGCGGTGAAGATGGTCATCGGCTGGCCGTCAGCCGTCAGTCCTTCCTTTTCGACATACGTCTTTAGTTTTTTCAGCGCCGCGGTGATGGTCTCGTAGGCCTTGTCCCAGGTGCCGCTGCCCTTGAGAAACACCATCGGCTTGGCGGTCAGCGTCGTGTCTTCGCCGAACGGATCGCTGGATTGAGGGGGAGGCGGGACGTCAGACTTGCCGGCGGCGGCGGGAGGCGTCTCCACGGGTTTCTGCGCCCAGGACGGTTGCGCCGCCGCAAAAACCAAGGCGGCCGCAACACCGACACAGAGCGCAAGGCTGCGCAGCATCAAAGGTCTCCCGTTGGGCGCCGGTTCCGGCGCGGTTATCGATTCAGACCGGGCTCTTTCTAGCACGACGATGCTGTTCCCGCAGGACGGGATCGCGCTCACCGCGCTACTGGCGTTGGGGGCCCCAGACCTCATATAAATGCCCGCACATTTCGGCTTTATCATGGGCGCGCTGGCAAACTTGCACTTCGTCAAAATGAACGGTCTCGGCAACGAGATCGTAATCGTCGATTTGCGCGATAGTCCGCGCCCGATCGCAGCCGAGGAAGCGCGCGCCGCCGCGCGCCGCGAACCCTACGACCAGCTCATGGCGCTCTATCCGGCACGCGGCGGGTCAGACGCATTGGTCCGGATTTACAATAATGACGGGTCGGAGGCCGGCGCTTGCGGCAATGGCATGCGGTGCGTGGCTTCGCTCGTGGGCGCCGAGACCGGCAAGCGTGAGATGCACTTCGAGACGGCGGCCGGTCTGGTTTCCTGCTGGCGCGATGCGGCCGATATGTTCACCGTCGATATGGGCCTGCCGCATTGGCGCTGGGATGAAATCCCGCTAGCAAAAGAATTTCCTGATACGCGCGCGATCGAATTGAGCTACGGCCCACCGGAGGCGCCGATTTTGAGCTCGCCTTCGGTCGTCAGCATGGGCAATCCGCACGCGATTTTCTGGGTCGACGATCCGCACGGCTACGATTTGGCGCGTATCGGTCCGCAACTCGAACGTCATCCGCTGTTCCCGGAGCGCGCCAACATTACCCTTGCCGCTACGGTCTCGCGCGATCGCATCATCATCCGCACCTGGGAGCGTGGCGCCGGCCTCACCAAGGCCTGCGGCTCGGCGGCGTGCGCGACCGCGGTTGCGGGCGCGCGATTAAACCGCACCGGCCGCAAGGTCACCGTCCAAGTGCCGGGCGGCGATCTCGGAGTTGAGTGGCGCGAAAACGACGACCACGTGCTGATGACCGGGCCTGCGGAATACGAGCACGACGGGAATTTTCCCGAGGCGCTCACCGCAGATGCCGAAACGGCTTGATCCAATGAGCGTTGACGTTGTCACCTTCGGTTGCCGGCTCAACGCCGCCGAGTCGGAAGTCATCCGCCGCGAAGCCGAACGCGCGGGACTGACCGACACGGTGGTGGTCAATACATGTGCCGTCACCGCCGAAGCGGTGCGCCAAGCGCGGCAGACCATCCGGGCGCTCCGCCGTGCCCGGCCGCAGGCGAAGATCATCGTCACCGGCTGTGCGGCGCAAACTGAGCCGCAAACCTTCGCCGCGATGTCCGAAACCGATCGCGTCCTCGGCAATTCCGAAAAGCTCAGCGCCACGATGTGGCGGCAGACCCGCGACGCTTTCAATGTCGCCTCGTCGCCGAAAACGGTCGTCAACGACATCATGGCGGTCCGCCACACCGCGGCCCATCTTGTCGAGGGTTTTTCCGGCCGCTGCCGCGCCTTCGTCCAGGTGCAGAACGGCTGCGATCATCGGTGCACCTTTTGCATTATTCCTTTTGGCCGCGGCAATTCGCGCTCAGTGCCCATGGGGGCGGTCGTCGCCGATATTGAGCGCCTTGTTGCGAATGGCTATAGCGAGATCGTTCTGACCGGCGTCGACCTCACCGGCTACGGCGCCGATCTGCCCGGCGCGCCGAAACTCGGCGCGCTGATCAAGCAGATCCTGCGCCACGTGCCTGCGCTCAAGCGGCTGCGCCTTTCCTCCATCGATTCAATCGAGGCCGATCGTGACCTGATCGATGCTTTCGCGGAGCACGATCGCCTGATGCCGCACTTGCATTTGTCGCTGCAGGCTGGCGACGATCTCATTCTCAAGCGCATGAAGCGGCGGCACGCGCGCAACGACGCTATCGCCTTCTGCCGGCTGTTGCGCAGCATCCGTCCCGACATTGTGTTTGGCGCCGACATCATCGCCGGCTTTCCGACCGAGACTGAGCAGATGTTTTCGCGCTCGCTCGAACTGGTCGATGAATGCGGACTGACGCAGCTTCACGTGTTTCCATTCTCACCGCGGCCGGGAACGCCGGCGGCGCGCATGCCGCAGCTTGATCGGCGCACCGTCAAAGAGCGTGCGCAAAGGCTCCGCGCTCATGGCGCGCTGGCGTTGCGCCGGCATCTCGACGCGGAAGTAGGCGAAAGGCGGCGGGTCCTTGCGGAATCCGAGGCGCAGGGCCGCACCGAACAGTACCTTCCAGTGAGATTTTCGCACTCGGTCGCGCCGGGCGCGATCGTCAATGTGAAAATCGGTAGTCACGACGGCGAACGGTTGCTCGCGACGTGAGACGCTACTCTGCGGCTAAGGCCTCTTCCCGCCAACCGCACGCATTCAACGCTTCACGCATATGCGCCGGCACCGGCGCGGTGACTCGAATCGGCGGACGATTCTTGTAGAGCGGGACGACGATCTCACGCGCATGCAAATGCAGGATCGGACCGCCTTGTCGCGGCGCGTTGCCGTAGATGCCGTCACCGACAATGGGCCAGCCCATTTCCGCGCAGTGGACGCGCAGTTGATGCGTACGGCCGGTCAGCGGCTCCAGCGCAAGCCAGGTGAAGTCCTTACGCTCGTCGCTTCGTTCGCTGGCCTCTCCCGTCCGCAGCGCGGCAAAGGCTCGTCCTAAAACCTTCCACTTCGTCACCGCAGGCTGACCGTTAGGATCGTGCTTCATCCACCACCCGATGGTGTCATCGAGGCGTCCCAGCGGAAACTCGATCACGCCCTCCTCGGTGGCCGGACGGCCTTCGACCACGGCCCAATAAAGTTTGTCGATGGCGCGCGACTTGAACAGCTTGCCGAGCTGCGCCAACGCCTTGCGGTGACGGCCAAGGATCAGGCAACCGGTGGTGTCCTTGTCGAGCCGGTGCGCAAGTGACGGCGGCCGCGGCAAGCCGAAACGTAGCGCGTCGAAGTGGTCTTCAACGCTTTCGTTTTGATTGCGCGAATTCGGCGGCCCGGCATGCACCGCCATGCCCGCCGGCTTGTCGATTACGAGCATCAGCCCGTCGCGGTAGAGGAGCCGCGACACCATCTCTTCTGGGGTCATGTTTGCCTACTTGGCCGAAACGGCTATCACGAGCAAGCGATGAACGACAGCAGCGAAGGCAGTTGGTGGCGGCGGCTGAATGGCGGGCTTAAGCGCACGTCCGCAGCGCTTGGCAGCGCTATTTCCGACCTTCTCACCAAGCGCAAGCTCGATGCCGTGACCATTGGCGAGATCGAGGACGTGCTTATTCGCGCCGATCTCGGGCTCGACGCCGCGCACCGTATTGCGGTTGCGCTCGGCGAGGGCCGCCACGGCGCGGACATTTCGCCGGCCGAGGTGAAAGCCGTGGTCGCGGCGGAAATTGAGAAAGTTCTCGCGCCGGTCGCGCAGCCGCTCGTGATCGACGCGGCATACAAGCCATTCGTCATTCTGGTCGCCGGCGTTAACGGCTCCGGCAAAACCACGACCATCGGCAAGCTCGCGGCGCGGTTACGCGCCGAGGGCCGCTCGGTGATGATGGCGGCGGGCGACACCTTCCGCGCTGCTGCCATCGATCAGCTGAAAATCTGGAGCGATCGCACCGGGTCGGCGTTCGTCGCCAAAGAAGCCGGCGCCGACGCCGCCGGCCTTGTCTTCGACGCGTTGCGTGCGGCGAAGGAGCGCAACGTCGATGTGCTGCTGGTCGATACCGCCGGCCGCTTGCAAAACCGCAGCGAATTGATGGACGAACTGCAAAAAATTGTCCGCGTCATCAAGAAGGCCGATCCGTCGGCGCCGCACGCCGTTTTGCTCGTGCTCGACGCTACTGTCGGACAGAACGCGCTCTCACAGGTCGAGATTTTCCGCAAGGTCGTGGGCGTGACCGGACTTGCCATGACCAAGCTCGACGGCACGGCGCGCGGCGGCATCCTCGTGGCTATCGCCGGCAAGTTCGCGGTACCGGTACATTTTATCGGTGTCGGCGAGGGCGTTGACGATCTGGCGCCGTTTTCGGCGCGTGACTTCGCCCGTGCCGTTTCCGGAACAGACGTTTGATCGTGTTAGTATCGACCATCAGAGACCGGCGCACATGACTGCAAGCGAAAAGCCACAGCTCAATCCGATCGTGAAGATCGCCCTGGACCTAGGGCCACTGGTTCTGTTCTTCGTTGCCAATTCTCGGTTCGGGATTTTTACCGCGACCGCGACCTTTATGGTCGCCGTGCTAGCGGCGCTGGCGGCTTCCTATGTGCTGACGCGGCGGCTGCCGATCATGCCGGTGGTGACCGCGATCATTGTGCTGATCTTCGGCGGCTTGACGCTTATTCTGCACAACGACACGTTCATCAAAATCAAGCCGACCATCATTTACGCGTTGTTCGGCGCGGTGCTGCTTGGCGGACTTGCCGTCGGCAAGCCGCTGCTCGGCATCGTATTCGACTCGCTGTTTCACCTTACCGCGGAAGGCTGGCGCAAGCTGACCGTGCGCTGGGCTTTGTTCTTTTTGGTGCTCGCGGTGCTCAACGAGATCGTTTGGCGCAACACCTCGACGAATATCTGGGTGGATTTCAAAGTGTTCGGCGTTATGCCGCTCACTCTGGTGTTCGGGGCGCTGCAATATCCACTGCTGCAAAAATACGCGGCCACGCCGGCGACCGCGGAAGAGTGAACCGCATAACTCGTCGTTTCACTACTCGCAATAACGAGGGCTAAGATCCGGCGTTCAGCGCCTTTTCGATTTCCGGCTTGAGGTCGCTGACAAAATTATCCGGGGTGATCGGCCCGACGAGCTTATAGGCGATGCGGCCGTTGCGGCCGATGACGAACGTCTCCGGTACGCCGTAAACTCCCCATTCGATCGAGGCGCGCCCGTCGCGGTCGGCGCCCGCGGCGGCAAATGGATTGCCATAGCGGCCGAGAAAGCGCCGAGCGTTTTCCGCATCATCTTTGTAATTAAGGCCGACGACTCGCACGCGCGGATCCTGCGATAGCTGCACCAATAGCGGCGCCTCGTCACGACACGGCACGCACCATGACGCCCAGACATTTAAAACGGTCACCGCCCCTTTGAAGCTCGCGGGATCGATACCGGACAACGGTTTGCCGTCGCGGTCGAGGCCGGCAATGCCGGGCAGGGCGGTTTGCGGCGCCGGCTGACCGATCAATGCCGAGGGAATCCGCGAGGGATCGCCGGCAAAAAGGCGGAGCAGAAAGAGCGCGAATAGACCGAGAAACGCAATCAGCGGCACGACCAGCAGCAAGCGGCGGCGGCCGACGCTCTTATCCTCTCCTGTTGGCGCGCTCATGGGTCTCTGCTGGCTTCCTGAATTGCCGCCACGCGACCGGCGTTGCCACGAACAACGCCTTTGCTCTCGAATTGCGCAAGCTTTGCCGATTGTGTCCGGTAATCCAGCACCACCCAGGCGATCAGCGCGGCGACCACGCCGCATGCGGCGCCGTAGGCGGCGACAATGAACGCAAGGTGGTTTGGGTCTTCCATGTTCAGCCCGCGACGCTTGCTTGCATCAGCCGAAGGGTGCGCACCCGGCGGCGTAGGATTTCATTGCGCATGGCCGCGAGCAAAAGGGTGATGAACAACAGCGTGAACGCGCCCGTCATGACCAGAAGCGGAACAAGAATGGAGGGATCGATGGTCGGACCGTCCATGCGAAACACCGAGGCACTCTGGTGCAGCGTATTCCACCACTCGACCGAGAATTTGATGATCGGCAGATCGACGGCGCCGACCAGCGTAAGGATTGCTACCGCACGTGCGGCGCGCGACGGCTCCTCGACCGTGCGCCAGACGGCAATCACGCCGAGATAAAGCAGAAAGAGAACAAGCACGGAGGTCAGACGCGCATCCCAAACCCAATAGGTCCCCCACATCGGGCGGCCCCACAGCGATCCGGTGACGAGGCACATGAAGGTAAAGGCGGCGCCGATCGGCGCGGCGGCCTTGGCGGTGACGTCGGCAAGCGGATGACGCCACACCAGCGTGCCGAGCGCGGCAATCGTCATGATCCCCCACGCCAACATGCCGAGCCACGCTCCGGGCACGTGCAGAAACATGATCTTGACCGTCGCGCCTTGCTGATAATCGTCCGGCGCGAGGACAGCCAGGGTGATGCCGATGGCGAAAGCAACGACCGTCAACCCGCCCAGCCATGGAATGGCGGGATTGACGATTTTCAGAAACCGCGACGGGTTGGCCAGATCAACAATCGCCATCGCAATCTTGTCCTCGACCTTTCTTCAATTCGGCTTGGCGCCGCGCGCCGGTTTTCGCCGCCATGAGACCATCGCACTCACAACACGGATCAATCTCGCATCCATCCGGTTGCTACTCCATTTCCAGTCGCAGCGCCGCGGCCGCGGCGAAGGGTCCCACCACAAGGCTCGCTAGCGACAATCCGCATAGCGTCATAAATGGCGTTCCGAACGGTATCGGCCCGCTCACTGCGGCGTTGGCGGCGGCGACACCAAAAATGAGGATCGGCACCGTCAGCGGCAAAACCAGCACGGCCAGTAAGAGTCCACCGCGCCGCAAAGTCACTGAGATAGCCGCGCCGATGATGCCGATGAAGGTCAGCGCCGGAGTGCCGACCAGAAGCGTCAGCACGGTAGCCGCGCCGGCGCGGCCGCCGAGATTGAGGAAAATGCCGACGAACGGCGCGACGACAACGAGCGGCAGTGCGGTCGTCACCCAATGGGCGCATCCTTTGGCCAATACCACGAGCTCGAGCGGCGCGCGGCTCGTGAGAATCAAGTCGAGCGACCCGTCCTCGTGATCGGTGGCGAACAAACGATCAAGCGTGAGCAGACTTGCCAGCAGCGCTGCAATCCAGAGGATTGCGGGGCCGATGCGATTGAGCAGCGCCAAGTCCGGCCCGATCGCAAAGGGCACGAGCGTGATGACCACCAGGAAGAAGAGAACGCCCATCAACGCGCCGCCACCGACGCGGATGGCAAGACGCATGTCGCGAATGAATATGGCGGAGAGCGCCGTCATACCGGTCCCAAAGCCTCGCCATCGCCGAACGACCCCGTAGCTTGGGCAAAAGCCGGCGATAGCTGATCGAGCAGCAGTTCTTGTGCGCCGTCGATGCCGAGCGACGCGTGCGTCGCTGCGACGATAAGGCCGCCGGCGACGAGATGCGCCCGCATGAAATCGCGCAGACGGCGCTGTCCTGCCGCATCGAGCGTGCTGGCTGGCTCATCGAGCAGCCATATCGGACGTTTCACCGCCAATAATCTCGCCAAAGACAGGCGGCGTCTTTGGCCGGCGGACAGATAGCCGGCGGGCAGATCGGCAATGGTGTCCAAGCCGACGGCCGCCAGCGCGTCCCCTCGGCTCGCTATGGCCGGACCGAGAAAGCCTACCCAGAACTCGAGGTTTTCGGCGACCGACAGTGATGGCTTTAGCGCGTCCTGATGGCCCAAATAGTGGGCCTGTTCACCAATGGCCAAATCGGGGTCGCCGTCGGCTAAATCGAGCTTGCCGTGGGTGACATGGAGCAGCCCGGCCAACATCCTCAACAGCGATGACTTTCCCGCACCGTTGCGGCCGCTGACCATCAAGGCTTCGCCGGCCGAGACCGCAAAATTGAGGCCCGCGAAAATCTCGCGACCGCCGCGCCGGCAGGTCAGATCAGTGCCGGAAAGGCGCATCGCTTCGGTCCAGTTGCGGGTTCGGCTGCGGTGTTCCCCGGTGGCCTAGCCGGCCACCGACAATCTCGTCTTTTTGGCATATCCGCATCGCGTTACCGGTCTGGGGTGGCGGTTCGGGACACTGGTACTATTCTAAAAAAGACCTTATAAACCGCGAGACGAACTACGACGAATTGTTGACGCCTTGTCTCACCCGCCAGCGGTCTTCAGACGCGTTTTCAGCAAGAATTGACCCGCACATTGCCCGGCGGGCGCCCCGGCGGGATGGGAAAATAGTCATGGCCTCCCTCGACAGTTTCAAATGCCTGCGGCCGCTTAAAGTCGGCTCCAGGACCTATGCCTATTACAGCCTGCCAGCGGCGGAAAAGAATGGGTTGAAGGGAATTTCCCGGCTGCCCTTTTCGCTCAAAGTGCTGCTGGAGAATTTGCTGCGCAACGAGGACGGCCGTTCGGTCACCAAGGAAGACATCCAGGCCGTCGCGCAGTGGCTCAAAACCAAAACCTCCGAGCGCGAACTGGCGTTTCGCCCGGCGCGCGTGCTGATGCAGGATTTCACCGGCGTGCCCGCCGTCGTCGATCTCGCCGCCATGCGCGACGCCATGAAAATGCTGGGCGGCGATCCGAAGAAAATCAATCCGCTGGTGCCCGTCGACCTGGTCATCGATCATTCGGTGGTGGTGAATTTCTTCGGCAGCAACGGCGCTTTCAAAAAGAACGTCGACGAGGAATACAAACAAAATCAGGAACGCTACCGGTTTCTCAAATGGGCGCAGCGATCGTTTGAGGACTTCCGCGTGGTGCCGCCTGGCACCGGCATCTGCCACCAAGTCAATCTTGAATACCTCTCGCAAACCGTTTGGACCAGCAAGGCCAAGATCAAATTCGCCGACAAGACCGTGGCCAGCGAGCTCGCCTATCCGGATACGCTGGTCGGCACCGATTCACACACCACCATGGTGAATGGACTTTCCGTGCTCGGTTGGGGCGTCGGCGGCATCGAAGCCGAAGCCGCGATGCTCGGCCAACCTTATTCGATGGTGCTGCCGGAAGTGATCGGGGTGCGCTTTAACGGCAAGCTCAAGGAAGGCGTGACTGCGACCGATCTGGTGCTCACCGTCACGCAAATGCTGCGCAAGCGCGGCGTGGTCGGCAAATTCGTGGAGTATTTCGGTCCTGGTCTGGCGAGCCTTTCCATCGCTGACCGGGCGACACTCGGCAACATGTCGCCGGAATACGGCGCCACCTGCGGTTTCTTTCCGATCGATGACGACACCATCCGCTATTTGCGCGAAACCGGACGGCGTCCGGACACCGTCGCGCTGGTGCTCGCTTATGCCAAAGCCCAGGGCATGTACCACACCAAAACGACGGCCGATCCGGTCTTCACCGAGGTTTTGAAGCTCGAACTTGGCTCGGTCGAACCCTCGCTTGCCGGACCGAAGCGTCCGCAAGACCGCGTGCCACTAAAAGAGGTCAAAACCGGTTTCGCCAAGTCCATGGATACCGAATTCGGCAAGGCTTCTGAAATCGACAAACGCGTCGCGGTCGAGGGCCGCAAGGAAACACTCGGTCATGGCGACGTGGTGATTGCCGCGATCACGTCATGCACCAACACCTCGAATCCGAGCGTGATGATCGCGGCCGGACTTTTGGCCCGCAAAGCGATCGCGCGCGGCCTCAACGTTAAGCCGTGGGTAAAAACCTCGCTGGCGCCGGGCTCGCAGGTGGTCGGCGAGTATTTGAATAAATCCGGCTTGCAGAAGGATCTGGACAAGCTCGGCTTCAACCTCGTCGGGTTCGGCTGCACCACCTGCATCGGCAATTCGGGCCCGCTGCCGCCGGAAATTTCAAAAGCCATCAACGACAACGATCTCGTCGCCGCGGCGGTGTTGTCCGGTAACCGCAATTTCGAAGGCCGCGTCAACGCCGACGTGCGCGCTAATTATCTCGCGTCGCCGCCGCTGGTGGTCGCTTACGCGATTGCCGGCTCCATGCAAGTCGATATCGCCAAGGCGCCGCTCGGCACCGATCAGAAGGGCCGCAAGGTTTACCTGCGCGACATCTGGCCATCGAGCCGCGAGATCGAGTCCTTTGTCCGCAAGAACATCAACAAAGCGATGTTCACGCGCAAATATGGCGACGTCTTCAAAGGCGACGCGCATTGGCGCAAGATCAGCGTGCAAGGTGCGCTGACCTTCCCCTGGGATCCCAAATCGACCTACGTGCAAAATCCGCCGTACTTTGCCGGCATGCCGCGCCGCGCTGACGCGCCGAGCGACATCATCGATGCGCGCGTCCTCGGGCTATTCCTCGATTCAATCACCACCGACCACATCTCGCCCGCGGGATCGATCAAAGCGGACTCGCCCGCCGGCAAATACCTGATCGACCACAAGGTCAAGCCGGTCGATTTCAATCAATATGGCACCCGCCGCGGCAATCACGAGGTGATGATGCGCGGGACCTTCGCCAATATTCGGCTCAAGAACCAAATGGTCCCGGGGATCGAAGGTGGCTACACCATTCACTATCCCTCGCGCGAGCGCATGACCATTTACGACGCGGCGATGCGTTACAAAACCGACCGCGTGCCGCTGGTGATATTCGCCGGCAAAGAGTACGGCACCGGCTCATCCCGCGATTGGGCCGCCAAGGGCACCATCCTGCTCGGCGTGCACGCGGTGATCGCACAGTCGTTCGAACGCATTCATCGCTCGAATCTGATCGGCATGGGCGTGGTGCCGCTGGTATTCGAGGAAGGCACGTCATGGCAGACACTCGGGCTCAAGGGCGACGAGCAAGTTACCCTCCGCGGCTTGCACAGCGACCTGAAACCCCGTCAGCGGCTCATCGCCGAGATTGTCGCCGCCGACGGCGGCCTTAAGCGCGTACCGCTGATCTGCCGGATTGATACCGTGGACGAGCTCGAATACTACCGCAACGGCGGCATCTTGCGGTACGTCCTCCGGCATCTTGCCGCTTGATGCGCCGGCGCCGGACGGAGAAGTTCCAAAACGATTGCGTGACCGCAGTCACTGCGAATTGAGTAGCAGGTGAGGGCGGCGGCCGATATCAAGAGGTTAGGGCCTGCGGGGCAGTGAAGGCAAAAGCGTCGAGGGTAGAATGGTGCGTTGCCGCTTCACGTCGGCATCTCTTGTCACGGTCATGGTGCTCGCAGGCTGCGCTTCGGCGAGCGCCGGCGGACCCCGCGGGTTGCTTGAGTTGTTCACCAGCCAAGGTTGCTCGTCGTGTCCCGCGGCCGACAAGCTTTTGGGTGAATTGGCGGCCGATCCTTCCCTCGTCGTGCTGAGCGTCCCGATCGATTACTGGGATTATTTGGGCTGGAAGGACACTTTGGCGGATCCGTCGCACTCGGCCCGGCAGCGCGCCTATGCGCGCGTCCGCGGCGATCGGCAAGTCTACACGCCGCAAATTGTCGTCAACGGCGCAACGCATGTGGTCGGCAGCGACCATGGCGCTATCGAGCGCGCCATTGTGCAGACCGACCGTAATTCGGCGATTATGTCGGTCCCGGTTTTGCTGTCGCTCGGCGGCCAGAATTTGGACGTCAAAATCGCCGGCGGCAAAGACCATACCGGCGGCGAGGTCTGGCTCTGTCCGCTGGAAAAGTCGGTGGCGGTCGAGATCGGCCGTGGCGAGAACCACGGGCGTACCATCACCTACCACAACGTTGTGCGTCACTGGCTCAAGCTTGGCGATTTCAGCGGAGCCGATTTGACCTGGAGCGTGCCGCTTTCTGAAATCGTTGCCGACGATAGCGATGAAGCCGTGGTTCTGGTGCAGCAAGGAACGCGCGAAAAGCCGGGTCCCATTCTCGGCGCTGCGTTGGCGCCGCTCGCGCCGTTGGCGTCAGCCGTCGAAGCGCATTGATCCCAAAACGAGCGGGGAAGCCTTTGTCATCGTGCAGCTTTACGCCGATTGATTCGGTGTTCGTCGCCCGGTGCGCTTAACGCTATAGCCGACGCAATAAAAAAGGCCGGCGATCGGCCGGCCCACGCAACAACTACAAACTGAAAACGCTACAAACTGATATTCAGTGTTGACCTCTGGCCCGGTCGGTCCGCACCCCGGGGGGCTGGGGGGCTGAGGAATCCGAAATGCAGTCCAGACCGGGCCTTGAGGCAACGCGACAGACATCGCAATCCAGCTTGGCGCCTGATTGACGGAAATGGGGCTGCATTATGATCCGACTAACGAAACCGTGATTCGGCTGGTCAAAAGTGTCGCACCCACGCGGACTTACGCTCGATCGCTGACTCTTTCTCGATGGTCGGCCGCGGTTGGGGCCGCCCGAGATAATCCTGGCAGGGCCTTGCCGAGACCCGCGCCCGGCGCGATCATGAAGTCTCCGTGAAGCTTAGTTTGCCAGGGAGGCGCCGTATGGACTTCGGCGAGATAGAGCCCAGCGCGTGGCGCGGGGGCGAGGTGCGTTCACCGGTCCCCGCGAGCGTGGTCACTTTCAGCCGCCGTGAGCTAAATCGCATTCTCGGCCTCTATGGCCGCAAGGTCGCCGCTGGCGAGTGGCGGGATTACTCCATCGATTTCTTACGCGATCGCGCGGTGTTTTCGGTTTTCCGCCGCGCCAGTGAATTCCCCCTCTACCGTATCGAGAAAAATCCGCGTCTGGAGCGTAAGCAGGGCGCCTACAGCGTCATTTCTGCGACCGGCCATATCCTTAGGCGTGGCCGCGAACTCGACCGCGTGTTGGCTGCGCTCGACCGTTCGTTACACGTGGTTGCGGGCTAGGGCTTTTTTGCTCGGGACGGCTTCCGGTCCATATGTCAGGCGGGCCGACGGCGCCGCAGTGCCGCGCACGATAAAGACGAGGGCACTTGCCCCAGCATAGTGAGATCACACCCGTAACGTCTTCGCGCCGCGTCGTGGTCGTCACACTTGGCATCACGCAGACCCTGGCCTGGGCGTCGAGCTATTATTTACCCGCGATACTCGCCAGTTCGATCGGCTCGGCTATTGGGGTTCCGAGCTCCTGGGTTTTCGCCGCGTTTTCCGGCGCGCTGCTGATCACTGCCTTCGCCGGCCCGGCGGTCGGGCGAGTGATCGACCGTCGCGGCGGACGCGGGGTGTTGATGCTCTCGAATGTCGTGCTGGCGACGGGCTTAGTTTTGCTTGCGGTCGCCAATGGCGTGGCATTGCTTGCGATCGGCTGGGCGGTTCTCGGCATCGGCATGGCGCTCGGCCTCTACGACGCCGGTTTCGCGGCGTTGGCGGCCATCTACGGTCACAACGCGCGCGGCCCGATAACAGGTATTACGCTGATTGCCGGATTCGCCTCGACCGTAAGCTGGCCGGTGACGACGGTGCTTAATGACGCGCTGGGCTGGCGGGAAACGCTGCTGGTGTGGGCGGCGCTTAATCTCTTGCTCGGCTTGCCGCTCAACGCGCTGTTGCCGAAGACCGTGCGCGCGGTCCACCACATTCACGCCGCCGCGCGATCGATCGGCTGGAAGCCTTACCGGGAAATGTTTCTGCTCGCGTTCGTGTTTGCCGCCGCATGGTTTGTTACCGGATCGATGGCCGCGCATCTGCCCGGATTATTGGAGCGTGCCGGCGCCAGCCACGTCGAGGCAATTGCCGCGGCAGCGCTGGTCGGACCGGCGCAGGTGGCGGCGCGCCTGGTCGAGTTCGTCCTGCTGCGCAACGTACATCCGCTGGTTTCGGCACGGGTCGCCGCGCTGCTGCATCCGCTCGGAGCGGCAATTTTCGCCGTGTTCGGTCCCGCCGCCGTCCTTCCCTTCACGATCCTTTATGGTGCCGGCAATGGGCTCATGACCATCGCGCGCGGCACGGTGCCGCTCGCCGTGTTCGGTCCGCACGGTTACGGCGAAC